>Ga0172372_10010334_pt1 | contig 11967 bp, 8 predicted proteins | sample LakKiv5m_2_FD_114544 | JGI IMG/M metagenome (GOLD analysis project Ga0172372, IMG submission 114544) | Freshwater microbial communities from Kabuno Bay, South-Kivu, Congo - kab_092012_9.5m | ecosystem: Environmental > Aquatic > Freshwater > Lake | place: Democratic Republic of the Congo...
GACAGCAATCCCGACAATCCCGAGGGGGCACAAGCAACCGAGGTGTCCCCAGTGGTTTGCCTGCGGGCGTACTTGCAGAGCTCGTTGAGCTCCGCCTTTGACGGCAGGAACCAATCGGTTTTTCCGTTGTTTGCGTAGGAATCTGCGAGCGTTACAGCCGTACCGGCGGTGCTGTCTTGCGCGACCGCAGCCAACGTGTTTTGATACCCGTAACCGAGACCGGTTTGTGACCCAACCAGGAGGGTATAAGACCAGGGTACTGACGGATCATCCAGAGTTGACGTAACCCGATATCCCATGTTCCAGCCGTATGGCGCCGCTTCTAGATATGTACATTCCTTCTCTAATTCTGCCCCGCAGGGAAACCGGGTGTCTGAAACAAAAAATATTATGCCGCCGCCAGGGCCGCGGTCGCCGACCTTGAACGACCCGTGGGACGACTCTGACGAATTTGAAGGTCCCGCCCAGGTGTTCCGGATTTCGAAACTCCTCAAAAATGCCAAGACGAAAAATGATAGCACCACAAGGGAAACGAGTGCAAGAGGAACGAAACGAGTACGAGACAAATTCATACCGTATATTATGCGGGATACCATGTGGGCTGCCGCTTATATACATGTGAGGTTGCTGGGGTGTGCATACCTCGTGGAGCGGGTGACGGGAATCGAACCCGCATAACGAGTTTGGAAAACTCGGACTCTAGCCATTGAGCTACACCCGCAAACCATACTGTGCCTTGACCCCCAAAGCGGGGCATAGTAAAGGCGCCAATAGTATGCGACAGTTAATATAACACGCATACCAACCGGTGTGCACAAACACCCGAAGGGGGAAACATAATGAATACCAATAAGAAGAAGTACGGCGCGGCCTTGAATGCGGCCCTGGTCGTACTACCGCTGGCAGTCCTAACCGGACTTGCCTGGGGTTACGGAGAGTTGTGGCTGCGCACATACGTGTCCGCCGCTTTCCGCGCCAGCACGTTCGGCCTAACGATCTTGATCGTTGGCATCGTAGCCGCTATTGGTGGCGGTGTCCTCCTGTTCGGAGGCCGACCCGACCGATACATGCGGGAAGTAGCGCTGCAAAAGAGCCGCAAGGTTCGAAACGGCGCAGGCATTGCCCTCATCGCGTTCGCGGTGATGTGGTTTCTGCTTCCCGGCGGAGTGATCCCCGGTGTGCGCCTAGGAACATCCCAGGGGGCCCGTCACGGTCACGACGTTCGCGTCGAAAACCTGGCGGTCAACGTAGAGGAGACCAAAGCCGCGCGTCCCACGTGGTTGGCGCGAGCCAACAGCGTCCAAGCGCAGCGGACGATCGACCAGTACCTATCCGACCCCTCGGTCGGCGGCACTACGGCGATCCAACGCTCCAACGCAGACGGCGAACCCGCATGGTGTGCCGCGGCACTCAACGTACCCGACCGCTTCGGGCGGCAGTATGCGAACCTGGTCATCTGCATGGATGACCAGAAGCAGCTGACGACAGCCAAATTCGCGGGACAAGCGCCGACGATCTTTGGCAACTTCTCCTCGAACCTTCGCAAGAAGGTCGCCGAGTTGAAGACCGGTCTGATGATCGCCGACGAAGACGTGCGTTACGGCATCAAGGACGGGAACCCGTTCATGGTCGCCGCGACGACGCGTTACACCGGATGGTTTCACAACCTGACGGTGCCCGGAGAAGTCGTGGTGATGGACGAAAGCGGAAAGATCCGTCTCGAGTCCGGCAACACGCCTACCGAGTACAACGTGCCGACACTCCCGGTCAAGATCGCGCGCGACCTTCGCGTAGCTCTCAACGACCGTGGGGGATACTGGTGCTTGAACCATCTTGGTAAGGCCAAGTGTCTTGCTCAGAATACGCCGTACGAGGACACCCAGTCTTCGGCAGGTACTCAGGTCGCAGGCGACGTGAACGCGGAGAACTATTCTGAGTTCACCTTACAACGCGAGGACGGAACGTGGGTCTATGTGACCCCGATGACGTACTTCGGCAAAGGTAGAGCGATCACCGGGTACTTTGAGGTACTCGCGGGAGACGTCAAGATCGGGGAGATCCCGAAGGCGACGCTCTGGAGCGGCATCAGCGAGGTTTCACACCTCGCCATCGTGCAGGCTCTGACCCCGAGTTACACCTCGGATTTGAACTGGATCGGGGAGGTAGCCGGCGACGGTGACACCTCCACGGCCTCCAGGATCTACGAGGTGACGCCCACCACGCCTGGCGCAATGCGTCTGACCATCGGTACTGCGACTAACCCGCAATACCTGGTCGATGTCAGCGCGGAGTTGAACGGCGACGACCTCGACTTCTCCTGGTGCATCAGCACCGATCCGGAGAAGAAAGGGGAGAAGCCGCGCTTGATCGAATGCCGCCGTCGCAGTGACGGTGAAGCCCCGATCGGCACTCTGAGAGGCTTGGCCGCCTCAACGCCAAGCGGCGCGCAGTCGGGGACGACAACCGTGAACACGGACCTGTCCAAACTGACTGAGAAAGAATTGATCGCACTCATAGAGGCAGCGGCGAGGGAACTCGCCGGCCGCTAAACGGTCCGGTCAACAGAGGCCCTCGTACGCGCAATGCGTACGGGGGTTTTCTGTTTTTACGGACAGACCCGTGGACCGCATTGAATCGACGGGACCGGTGACCGGCCGGAAAAAACCGAAGACCCTGACGTCCGAATGAACGTCAGGGTCTTTGGGTATAGAACTACATGGTGCGGGCAGCGTGCAGGACCTGGGATAGGTCATGCAGCGGACTGCCCTCATCCCTGTCCCACAGGACCAGGATGGTTTCCATCTCATCGTCGCGACAAGACACCGGATCCCCCACGGTCACATTGGAGGAAACGGCGGCCGAAGAGACCGAGCGGAGAAAAGCGTTGAACCATCGCGGTGCGCGCACCAAACGATAGGGGCTCTGCGTGAACGGACTAACCGGCCACACCCTGCACGCGTCGAGCATTTCGCGGGTTTGAACCAGCAAATCGGTGCCCGACATATACGGGGAAAAGTTCCTGAGAACGAAAACGCAGATTTCGTCCGCGTCCTGCTGGCAAGCCAGCAACGGAACGCGACGGAACGCGGCAGCACGAAGAGACCCCTCCATGCGCGCGTAGACCCTCGGATATATTTCGAGCAAGGTACTGCAGAGCCGGTCGGCCCCGCGTACCACCGCACGCAACATAACCTCCAGAATCGGGTCCGGCCAGAGAAACCGGCGATCGGCGCGACCGGGGGCGGTCGACGAACCAACCACCAGACACTCCAAGGTCAGACGGGCGACCTCGAATCGGGTACTATCCGGCCTACGAAGAAGGCGTCTGCGCACGCGACGCAGGCGCCAAATCCCGCGCAGGGGACCGAGCCACGAGGCCCGGTTTACATTCTGCGCCAGTATCGTCGGCGTCTTGACATTGACCAGGCAGTCCCCGTAGAGGGAGATGCCCTTTATATCGGTTAATTCATCGTAAAGAAACGTGGACGTCGGCACGACGCCTCCTTTTGAGTTCGTGAACAATACCTATACAACCGTTCGGGCAGACTGGCAAAACCCAATCCCGGCAAAGAAGAGCGCCGGCCGTTGACTACCGTTGACTATCGGATTTTTAGCCTTTGATACATGCGACCCCATAAAGGACACCCCCACTCTAGCACGCTAGAGTGGGGGCACTATCCTAGATGGACTCCACTACGACCAACAGGTCGGGCAGAGTGCCATCGTAATCCTCGGCCAGTTTGGAAAAAGTTTCCCACTTCTGCGGGTCTTCTTTCAAACGTGAAACGATAAAGGCCTGAGCCTTGTTGAGCAAGACATCGGCTTTCGTCTGAGCGGAAGCCTGGTCTATTTCGCTCCATATGTGGGTGGCTATAGAGCTCAACCACTTCCATGGAAGCAGGGAAAGCGCCGTATCCGGGGAATCGAGTACCAGCGAATGAGTCAACACCCATCCGGGTATGGGCTCCTTCCGGTCCAGCACATGCTTGACCGTGGCCTGCAACACCGCCAGAGGATCCGGCAACGCGGCTAGCCACTCAGGGGTGTTCCATTCTTCGGCCGCGTGGGCGGCAACGGCGGAAAGCTCTCCGCGACTAATCCAGTTGCACATCAACCTGTTCTCGGACCATTTGTCCTGCATAAGTTCCAGGTATGGCGCCAACAGATCAACCGGCAACACCTTGTTGTAGGATACCGCGTTAAAGCTCGCCGCCATGAAGGCCTCCTCGACGCCGGGGGTTCTGCGATTATATATCGACCCGCGAAGTGAACCAGGTAGGATCTTCTTGAACAGACGTACCGACTCTTTTAAGTCGGTGCATTCCTTCAACCTGAGCGCATCCGCGAACAGGGCCCTGCCTTTACTGGACAACATCGTCTTAGCGCTCAGATACGTCCGTGCGTAGTGACTTAGACTTTCGTCCTTTTCCGTTTTTGCGATCAACGCGTTGGTGATGCTCCTGAGCTTTTTTAAATGCTCCGGGGCAAGGTCGGTACAAGCCAGTTCCTCGATGATACTCGAGGACCTCTTCAAATAGTGATCTTGAACAGCAGAGTCGGCCGCTATGATAGCGTCAATCCTGCTCATACAGGACTCGACCCAGTCGTGTGGCGGCTCTTTGGCGGCCCACAACGCCTCCAGGATTACTGCAGGCTTGTTGGACCGGACCAAGATCTCCCGAAGGAGGGTATCGTCCTTAGTTTTCCAGTTCGCGAGCATGCTTTCTACCTCATGCGGGTACTTCGTGCCCTCCAATGCTCTCACTATGCTGGAAATATTTGCCATCATAGTGGAAGCGTCGACGGACGGATTGGCCATCAAAACCGTGGTGAGTTTTACGGAATCCCTGGCAGCAATGCTACCGTAAACTTCCTGGGGAAGACCCGGAAGACCCGCCAAAGGCAGAAGGGTGGACACGCGAGTGTCGCTGGCAAGACGCTCAAGGAGCTGCTTGCTGGTCAAACCCGGACGGGAAGCCCATCCGGCGAGCACCAGAGCCTCCCGGCGCTTTGCCAGCAAGGCCTCAATCTCGTCGGAGAGGTCCGTCCTTGCGGCAAACCTTCCCAGCGTCTTGAATTTCTTTAGCCTGAGGCAATGCTCAAAGATCTGCCGTTGCATAACCGGCTCGATCGGAAAAGAGCTTGAAACCAGGCGCTCATAGAGCATATCGATAGACGAATTTGACATATACGTCACCTTTCGTGTGAAGTCCCGCGTAAGCGGGTTCCTGATACCGTTGCCGCCGCGGGCGACATTACCATCCGCCGCCGGCAACCAGAGGCGGAAGAAAAACGACCCGTGAAAACGCCTTCAACCCCCGGCCCGACAACCTGTGAAAGGTCGACCGGCCGGGGGTTGAGAGATTTACGCAAAAAATATATGCGCGAAAACTTGGTGGATCGAACGGGAATTGAACCCGCGACCTGCACTTTATAAGAGTGCTGCTCTAACCACTGAGCTACCGATCCAGAACTATGAAGTTTCTTTATATCGAGTAGCCACATATTCGAAAGGGTCCGCCAGCACAGAGGCGAGTGGCGGTGCCCGGACACATACCCATTATTGTGAGCATACACCCTGATGCGGCACACACCCAAAGTGCGTCCTGCGGGGGTCGAACCCGCGACCTGCGGATTAAAAGTCCGTTGCTCTACCAACTGAGCTAAAGACGCCTGAATAGTGTAATCGGTACTCCCGGCGAAATCAGGACCCCGGACCACCACCTTGAAAGGGTGGTGTCCTAAGTCACTAGATACGAAAACGGTGTGGGCTTGCACCCACACCATTATCGCAAACTACAGGTACGCCCCTGGATGAAAACCGATCTGTTTCAGATTCGGCTCCTGGGGAGCGGCTGCGGTGAGTTGAGCGGTTTCGCTCCGAAGCTTCTCGGCGGTGGCCGACTGGATCTCCTGAGCGATCAGGAAATTCGGCATCTGGTGCACCAAATCGCACCAGCGCGAGAGCTGGGCGCACGCCTGATAGATGGCGTCGACGGACGTCGAAGACACGGAAAGACCGCAAGTCTGGTACGAGGTCTCCTTCCCCACAATCGGGAATAGAACCTCCACCAGCGCGTTGCGATAGCGATTATACTGTTCCGTCATGGCTGAAACCGTGACGGCACTTACGGCGTTTCCCGACTTGTAGAACTCAAAAGCCGAATCACGCAACTGGTCCACGAGACCCGAGTACAGGAACAACGAAGCCTTCGTGTCCCTATCGGACTTGGCGAGGGTGGCGTCGTCTGGCATCTTGCCGGCCATTATCATGTCGGCGACCAGGGCGTCGGTGGTGTTCACTAACACCACTTCTTGGTTATTCATGTTATTCTCTCTTTCTGCGCCAGTGAAGGCGTCTATATACACACCAACCGTTGACGCCCGGCCCACCTTATAAAGGCCGCGGACCTAGCGGGCCAACAGGAAACGCTCTATGACCGAATCCGTAGGGGAACCGGAAGCATCCCTGCGAACCACCTCGGCAGGATAGCGAACTATGCTACCCCCGTGATTAACACCAACGGGAAGAACCCTGCCAACTGCGGCCACGGTTACGGCGGTCTCACTCTTGCGCAGATTCATCCCGCGTACACCCTTACCGCCCCTGTTTACCACCGGATAGGTGTGCAGGTCGGAAACCTTCACGCCGCCGCCGTCGGAAACCGTCACCACAAAAGCGGGCTCCCTGTTGTCGAACAAGGCGAAATGAACCACGGACGCCGAGTCGCCCAGACCCATACCGCGCACCGTCCCCGCGTCTACACCCTTAGACGGAACCGCCTGCGTACCAAACCGAATCAACTGGGCGTCGGAAGCCAGGAGCACCGTATCGTACCTGCCGTCATCGGAGGCGGCTATAGTGAAGGCCCCGACCACACTCTCACCCGAATCCAACCCCACTATACCCCTGGCGGCAAGACGGGTGGGCAAAACATCCGTGGACACTTTCTTCACGTTACCGGAACTCGTACCAAGCAAGATGAAACGACCCGGTCGAACATCCACGAGGGAACGGACCTCGTCGCCCGCAGAGAGTTCGAAAAGGGAGGCGGCCTTGACACCCTTAGAACTAGGAGAGAACAGGGGAAGACTGCTCACGGGAACCCGATGGAGGAAACCCCGGGCAGTAACCACCCCGACGGAAGAACCGGAGGTGGTCGGCACCAGGGCCTCGTACAGATCGTGCTTGGTGACCTTACCCGACTGGACACCCGCATCCCCCACGGAAACCAGACCCGAGGCGGACAACATAACCACGCAGGGAACATCCTCACGTGGACCAGAGGTCGGACTCGAAGCCACGGGGAGCGGACCGGAGACCAGAACGCTCCTACGCGGAGTACCGTAGGTCTTGGCCAAAGCCTTGAGTTCGACGGACACCAGCTTGCGCAGAGCCTTGTCCGACCCGAGAATGTCCTCGAGGACCTTTATCGAATCCACCAGACCCTCCAGCTCCTCCTTGATCTTGGAGACCTCCAAACCGGTAAGACGACGGAGAGGCATCTCCAGGATCGCCTCCGCCTGAACCTCGCTGAGCTTGTACTTCTTGACCAGCGAAGCCTTGGCTTCCGACGAATTTCCGCTAGAACGAATGGTCTTAACCACGGCGTCCATGTTACCGAGGGCGACCAGCAAACCCTTCAAAACGTGCTCGCGCGCCTGACACTTCGAAAGCCGGTAACGACTCCGCCTACGCACAACCTCTATGCGGTGGCTGAGATAATGGTTGCACAAGGCCACGAGACCCAGAGTCTCCGGAGTACCGTTGACCAGAGCCACACAATTCACAGGGAACGCCTCCTGCAACGGTGTCAACCTGTAGAGATCCTCGAGAACCTCCTGAGGAACGAACCCATTCTTGCACTCTATGACCAGACGCAGACCAGACTTGCGATCAGAGTAGTCCTTGATGTCCGCTATACCCAGAAGTTTCTTAGCCGACACCAGCTCCTTTATGCGGGCCACAACCCTCTCCGGCCCCACGTTGTAAGGGAGCTCGCGCACGACCAGGGCCTTCTTCTTGGAGGAGACCTCCTCGACGTCAACCACGGCCCGCATGGTGAACGCCCCGCGGCCCGTAGCGTAAGCCTCGAGAACCCCCTCCATACCGAGAATAGTCCCCCCGGAGGGCAAATCGGGACCGGGGATGTACTCCATCAGCTCGTGAAGAGACAACTTCCTGTTCTCCAACAGGGCCACCAAACCCTCCACCACCTCCACGAGATTGTGGGGAGGCATATTGGTGGCCATGCCCACGGCTATACCGGTGGAACCGTTTACGAGAAGATTAGGGAAGGCGGCGGGCAGCACTTCCGGCTCCACCTCGTTGCCGTCGTAGTTGGGACGCATGACCACGGTATCCTCGTGGATCTCGTCGACCAGACTCAAGGAAGGGTAACTCATGCGGCACTCGGTATAACGGCTGGCCGCCGGGCCGTCGTCAAGCGAACCGAAATTCCCGTGACCATCCACGAGCGGCAACCTCATCGACCAACCCTGAGCCAAACGCACCAAGGCCTCGTATATCGCCGACTCCCCGTGAGGATGATACTTACCCATGGTGTCACCCACGACGCGGGCGCACTTCTTGTAAGGCGAGTTGGGTTTTATACCCTGAGAGTACAGAGAATAGAGGATACGACGATGAACGGGTTTCAAACCGTCCCTAACGTCGGGAAGGGCGCGGGCCACGATAACGCTCATGGCGTACTCTAGAAAAGAGGTGCTCAGCTCGCTTGAGACATCCACATCGACTATGCCCAAAGCGAGAGGATCAACCGCTGGTTTACGGGAGGCCTTCGCTCGGCCGGTCGCGGGCACTCGTTTGGGGGCGCGGGAAGATCCGTCCTTGCTAGCGGCCACCACGACTCCGGAAACAAACCCCGATAAAGCACCGCGATCGACGCGGAAAAACCGGAATGAACATGATAAGCATTGTCCGCCGAAAAGCCAATGCGTCTACTAATGAGGACGAACACAGGAAAGCAACGAAAATCAACGAAAAGAAAACCACCGACGCGGGGACACATGAACACCCACGGGGGTAGTGGACAAATGGGTTGTGTGAAAAACGTCAAACCCGCCAGATCCCTGTGGCTGATGGTCGCACCGATCATACTACTCTGTTTGGCCGCCCCCCACCAGGTGAACGCGCAAACAATCCAATCCAATGACACCAAGTTTTTGAGCCTCCTGGTGAGCACCGTCCAGTCCAGAATAATCAGCGTGAGCGGCACACGTTTCGAAGTGAACGCAACAGGGATAGAGCTAGCGGAATACCTGCTGACCGACTCAAAGTACAGGGCGGACGCAGTCAAAGAAGCCAAAGCCGCCTGTAGCAAACTCAACGCGGTGGCGAAGAAAGGAAAGAAAGCGGTAGCGAAAGAAGCCACCAACATCGGCACCAACAGAGGGCGACGCGATCTCGGCATCCTGCTGGACCTGGAAAGCGAGCCGGGCTTCGACGAGGACGACAAGTTCTCCATGGGTATAGTGATCGGTATCATAGCCAGCGTATCGACTATCGTCGGTATACAAACCTACTGCCCGAAGCATTCCGCACACGCCGACGGCATCGTGAAAGCCTGGACGGCGGTAGTGACGTCCTAAACGGGTACGCAGCCCCCGCTGAGGATCGCGGCTAACGCTTACAGCGACGCGATGACGAGTTCGGCAATCTGCAGTGCGTTCAATGCGGCACCCTTGCGCAGATTGTCGTTCGATACGAACAAGACGAGACCGCGACGGTTGTCGACCGATTGATCCTGACGGATCCTTGCCTGCTGCCAACAGTGGCGTGGGGATGTCAACCACGCTCACACCGGGCGCACGACCAAGAATCTCCTACGCTTGTGCCGGCCGTCACACCGGGTATGGCTTGAACCAGTGCATCATCGACGAGACCGACGGCTACCTCATCGGACTCGAGACCCCCGATAACGAGACCGTCTACCGCTAGACCGCGGGGTGGTCAGAAACCTCGTACTGGCCGGGCGATGAACTTCTCGCCCTTTAGGGCCTGCACCGAGTTCCCGACCTCCAGGTTCTGCAGCCACGCCGAACTCTCGGACGCCTCGCTCGAACTCCAGTAGGTACCGGCAGAGAACCCGTCCCGCAACGATCCGTCCTCATCGCATATGTCATCGAAGGTGCCGGCCGGGAGACCGCGCGCGTATTTGCACATTTCATTGAGCTCATCTGCGGACGGCAGGTACCAGTCATCGTACCCGTTGCGTTCGTACGCCGCTGCGTACGCTGCGGCGGAATTCAATGGATCGTTTCCCGCCAGACGGGCGACGAGCAGGGAGTTCTTCATACCCGCGCCGGCGGAGATGTCGCGGGCATCGGGGACCGACGTATCGCGCGTGGTGTCGGAGGACCATGCCAGTTTCCTCTCCGCCTCTTGGGGTGAAACCTCCAGGTAGCGGCAGAGACGGTCCCCGGCGACACCGCACGGGAAGGGTTCCTCGGCGGCAAGGAATATGGTTCCGCCACCGGGACCGGTGTCGCCGGGAACGAGCCCGCGGTCCTCGCCTCCCGCGGAGATACGGACGCAGCCCGCCAGGACGAGCAGTACGAGCAAGGTGAGTTTGCGCGTCACGGCGAAGAGACTCGATCTGATGGGATCGGCAACTTCTCCAGCACCCGGGTGCAGACATCCGGGTCGTTGGCGAGCGCCGTCTCCGTGCCGCAGACGGCCGTGAGCGCATCGACCGTTGTTCTAGATCCCCAGAGTATTTGCCGGATGGCGGCGCGGTACACCGCCATCCGACACGGCTCGACTTGCGCGGTCGGCAAGGCCGCGCATGGGGAGACCGCCCCACCGAGCACGATCTCGAGCGCGGCGGCGCTCAATGCGGGGTCATCCAAGGGAGTACCGTTCTCCCTGACTTTCTCCGCGACGGCCGCTTCCCCGAGCATCGAGAAGCACTGGATAAGCCATTCGTCGCCGAACAACGCGGCGCTCTCCGCGCACATCCCCGAGTACGCTACGAACGCCTCGTCAATGGAGTCGAACAAAGGCACCTCCGCCGGATCGTGTCGAGGGGAGAGGACCGTCATCATCACCCCGAGCATGCACGAGTTTTTCTTCTCTTGCTTTGCGTAGTTCGAGCAGACGGCCGCCGCGTCCAGGACGTCCCGGGTCGCCGACCAGACTGCGTGGCCGAAGGCGTGCGCGCAATCGAAGTCTGCCGGCGCGGGCAGCTGCTCGCAGGTCGCGAGCAGCACCGGCACCGCCTCAGTCCCCTCGCTCGAACGTCCCAACGCCCCCAGGACGCCGTGGAGGAATCCGTTGTCGCGCACCGAAAGACTGCTCGCGCCTTCGAGGACCAAGGTTCGCGGGTCGCCGCCGCGTTCGTAGGCCCGGATGCCTGCCGTGTGCGCCTGGTCGTGGCAGGGAATTTCGAACACAGGATGGTCGGCCACGAAACGCTCCATCGCCGCGACGAACGTCGGCAGGTACCCGTCGCTGACGGCATCGTCCCACATAAGTTGCACACATTCGGCTCGGTAACCGCCGTCCGCCGTGACACACGCGTTCAGACGTATGACCGCCTCGGAAACATCCGGATTCGCCCGCCTGGTACTGATTGCGACGTACGCCAAGAGGACCGTCGCAACGGCTGTGAACAGTGCGACTACGCGGCGGCGTGCGTTCATAGAGTCTACCGTCTCCTTGCGAAAGAACCCCGCTGCGACCGGCGCCGCCAAGCGGCGGTGCAAACCAGGTAGGCGAACACTCCGCAAAAATGTCCAAGTATCAGATACCGCTCGACCATACCAACCACCGTCCGTGTACATAAACCAAGCGCATCGGACCGGCGGCGCAGAAAAACCCGCCATACCCGCCCGCGGAACCGGGGCGTGCTAGGCCCCCAGACGGGACCTGTAGATCCGCAGCCCCTTGGCCAAGGTCATCTTGCCTGAGCAGATCTTGGCGCTGATCGACGCGGCAAGATCTGC
>Ga0172372_10010335_pt1 | contig 11966 bp, 12 predicted proteins | sample LakKiv5m_2_FD_114544 | JGI IMG/M metagenome (GOLD analysis project Ga0172372, IMG submission 114544) | Freshwater microbial communities from Kabuno Bay, South-Kivu, Congo - kab_092012_9.5m | ecosystem: Environmental > Aquatic > Freshwater > Lake | place: Democratic Republic of the Congo...
AATCGGCCGTAAGCTTAACTAACCTTAAGCATAGCTGCAGGGAACTCGAGCGATCGCTCCCGACCAAGTAATGTCATTAACACGCTAACTCTTTCCTCTGCGACCTTACTAACAATCCCTTCTAAGCCCTTGAAAGGCCCGTCCACAATCATGACCTGATCACCTTGCTTAAAGGGCGAAAAGCTTGAGAATTCCGCATCGCGTAACTGATGTTCAAGCGTGCGAAGCGCCTGCAAGGTCGGATCACGGATGGTTGCAGGTTCCATACCAAATCGGACCAGACCAAAAACGCCAAGCGTTGATCGAACCGGGGCAATACTATGTTGTTCGTGAGCAGGTCGCAAAAACATATATCGCGGAAACATGGGGATCAGAACCGATTTTTTCCGCTGCCAGGCGCGCATTTGCGGCAACCAGATTTGATAGCCCTGGCGATCGAGATTCTCCGCAGCGCGAAACTCCTGTTTGGGTTTCGTGTGGCATACGTACCAGGGGCGTTTGTCGTCGTTAATGCTTTCCATCACGAATCCAGTCAGACTGAGGCTAGCCAAGCCTACCGCTTTGATAATCCTCGACTGCTTGCATCAACTCTTGCCTCGTATTCATCACAAAAGGCCCCATCTGAGCAATCGGCTCTCCGATCGGTTTGGCGCTAACGTAAAGAAAAGCCCCCTTGCCTCGCAAATCGAGGCAATCGGTTTGTGGCGAAAGTACTGCCATCGAAGAACCCGGCAGGGCTTGATCGCCAATCATTAATCCGTCCTTAATCATATAAATAAAAGCATTATGACCTTTTGAAACAGGAAGCTCAAGGCTGCCACTTGTCTGCTGATTCACGCTTAGCTCGCCATGGATAATCACGGGATCGCTCAGCTTTTGCTCAAGCGGCCCAGGCAGATGCGCGGTAACACAAGAAAATTCGCCCAGCTGAGTCGGCAAATTTCCTGCGATGAGACGCAGAAAACCACCGTTATCATCTTCCCATCGAGGCATCAGGGAAGCATTGATATCTCGCCACTGCGGATCTCGCATCTTATGTGAGGCAGGCAAATTAAGCCAAAGTTGAAAGCCTGCAAGCCGCCCGTGCGCTTGTTGAGGCATCTCAGAATGGACAATACCTCGTGCAGCGCTCATCCACTGCACATCGCCAGCTTGCAGCAACCCCTCATTGCCTCGGCTATCCCGGTGCAACATACGCCCTTCCAACATGATGGTAATCGTCTCAAAACCACGGTGCGGGTGATCGGGAAATCCCGCCAGATAGTCATCGGGTACATCCGATGAGAAATAATCGAGCATTAACCAGGGATCAAGTCTGCGCTGCATCTGAGGGCCATGTAAAACCCGCAATAGCTTCACGCCGGCACCGTCGGTACTCGGCACACCCTGGATAACTTGCTCAATCACGGTTCAACGCCATCAAGCCCTCGGGCCAGATCTGTGCAAAGGTCTCGAGGTGACTCCAAGCCAATCGCTAAACGGATCAAACCTTCGCCGATACCTGCATCAAGCCTTGCCTGAGGACTAAGTCGGCCGTGTGTGGTGCTAGCAGGGTGGGTAATCGTGGTCTTCGTATCACCAAGATTGCCTGTGATTGATATGACCCGGGTTGCATCGATCACTGACCAGGCCCTGCTTCGAAGCGATTGATCATCTTCACCACGAAGCTCAAAGGAGACAACAGCACCAAAGCGACTTTGCTGGGTCTTGGCGAGTTGATGTTGGGGGTGCGTGCTCAAGCCAGGGTAATGTACTCGAGTTACTGCCGGATGCTGGTTCAGATAGTTGGCCACTTCGAAGGCGTTTGCACTTTGCTGATCCATTCGAATCTGCAAAGTTTCCAGCCCTTTAAGCAAAACCCAGGCATTAAAGGCTGAAAGGCTTGGTCCTGTGGTTCGCATGAGAGGCAAAACCTGATCATGGATAAAGGCCCGCTGACCGACGATTGCGCCACCAAGCACGCGACCCTGACCATCGATATATTTTGTCGCAGAATGGATCACAATGTCGGCGCCATGCAGGAGAGGCTTTTGTAAGGCAGGCGTACAAAAGCAATTATCGACCACCAAACTGATCCCCCGCGACTTGCTCAGCGCAGCAAGTCCAGCAAGATCGGCAAGCTCCGTGAGCGGATTGGAAGGCGTTTCTACATAAAAAAGCCTTGTCTCTGGCCTGATTGCAGCCTCCCAGGCGCTCAGATCACTCAGCGATACAAAGCTGCACTGCAATCCAAATCGCGACAACATGCTAAAGAGCTGGTAGGTCGAACCGAATACCGCGCTTGCACAAACCATATGGTCGCCCGCCTTCATTAGGGCTAGCACTGTCGTCATGATCGCGGACATACCCGATGCGGTTGCCATGCATGCCTCGCCCTCTTCAAGGCTAGCAAGCCTGCGTTCAAACTGACGAACGGTTGGGTTCGTGAATCGTGAATAAACGTAGCCGGGGTCTTGGTTTCCGAAGCGGGCAGCCGCTTCTGCAGCGTTTCGAAACACAAAACTCGAGGTTAGGAACATGGCTTCGCCATGCTCGCCAACATTCGTCCGATCGGTGCCCGAGCGAACCGACCTCGTACTGAAATCTAGATCTCGGATCGGATCTATCGCGAAGTAATCATCCATCGTGTTTCCGGCAACCTAAACTTCTCGTTGTAAAAATTGTAAATTCATCGCAGCATGTGCTTCTGCTTGCATCAATTCGCCGGCCGTCTCTGCGCCAAGACGTTGTGATTCGATGTGATCGAGTAAAGCCTGATCCACATCGCCGGTAATGTAATGCCCATCGAAACATGAGGCCTCGAAGCCCTTGAACTGTGCCCCAAGCGAAGCAACCGCTTGCTTCATTCGATGTATCGACTGATAAACCAGTCCATCGGCACCGAGCAATGTTCCAATCTCTTCATCGCTGCGCCCGTGAGCGATGAGTTCAGCACGCGTTGGCATGTCGATCCCATACACATTAGGATAGCGTACTGGGGGTGAAGCCGATGCAAAATACACTTTGCGAGCCCCAGCATCTCGAGCCATTTGAATGATCTCACGTGAGGTTGTGCCCCTCACAATCGAATCGTCGACCAGTAAAACACTTTTTCCTTTGAATTCAACACTCATGGCGTTGAGTTTCTGGCGGACAGACTTTCTGCGAACTGCCTGACCAGGCATGATAAACGTACGACCGACATATCGATTTTTGATAAAACCCTCGCGGTAGGGCAAATTCAATCGATCTGCCATTTCCATCGCCGACGGTCGCGAGGTGTCGGGAATAGGCATGACAACATCGATATCACCTAAGCGAAGCGCGGTCCTTACATCATCGGCCAGCAAAGCACCCATTTTCAAGCGCGCGTCATAAACCGAGACTTCATCAATAATTGAATCAGGCCTTGCAAAATAAACATACTCAAAAATACAAGGATGTAAACCTTGTGATGGCATGGTTTGTTTTTGGTGTAATTGCCCATCGCGATCGATGAGAATCGCTTCACCGGGCTTTATGTCGCGCAAAAGCTCAAAACCCAAACCCTCAATTGCAACCGACTCCGAAGCAATCATCCACTCAGTACCTTGCTCGGTTTCCTGATAGCCTAAACACATTGGCCTGATGCCAAAAGGATCCCGAAAGGCAAGCAAACCAACATTGGCAATCTGCATCGCGACCGCATAAGCACCGCGCGCACGCTCACCGAGTATTTTCACTGCTGCAAAAATCTCATCGACGCTCAACTGCGCTCGCGGACTTTGGGCACGCATGCTTTCGAGTTTTGACGCAGCCCCGAGATCTTGTAGGGCATGGGCAAACACATTGAGCAATACCTCAGAGTCCGAATCAGTGTTGATATGACGGCGATCAAGCGCGTACATTTCGCGCTGCAAGTCGCGCGAGTTCGTAAGATTACCGTTGTGAGCGAGCGTGATGCCGTGGGGTGCGTTCACATAAAAGGGTTGAGCTTCTTCAGGATTCATCGCCGAACCGGCTGTGGGATAGCGGACGTGACCAAGCCCGTGCAAGCCAGGTAAGGAGCGCATATTGCGGGTGCGAAACACATCGCGCACCAGGCCATTGGCCTTATACATATAGAAACGACCACGGTCTTCGGTAGCAATGCCAGCGGCGTCCTGACCACGATGCTGCAAAAGCAGCAAACCGTCATAAATCGCCTGATTAACCGGACCGTGACCTGCAACACCAATGACGCCACACATCGCTTAACTCCCCATGCTCAAACCACCTTGCACCATGTCCGTCCAATAAGGCTCCGCTGTTTGCACCAACCAAATCCACAAGCCTCGGCTATGCGCCCGATCAAAGGACTCATGCTGCATCAGACCCAAACGCTGAGCCATCAAAGCACAAATGGCTAGCACGAGCATGGCGCGGGCTAGCCCGAGGCCAAACCCAGCAATGCGATCGACTAGCCCCAACCCAGCCCAACGTAAGGCCGAAGCCGTTATCGAGCCGATAACTCGTGTAACGAGTAATAACAGGAAGAACGATATAGCAATTAAGACAAATCGGTCTTGCGGCCATGTCAGCCAGGCTGCCATGTAGACGCCAAGCTCTGATGCAAACAAAAAAGCGATAACCCATGAAGCAAGCGCAAAAGCGGTCTTAACCAGTCCGCTCAGAATCCCAGCGACCGCAGAGGCGCAAAACACCAGAAGACTAATCCAATCCCAAAGACTCAGTTGGAACCATGCAGATGTTTCCACGAGCTTAAGCCTTGCAAATCACGGTGCTTCGCCAAACGCCGCTTGGGCTATGCATCGGGCCCTGCCAGGGGCGCTTCCAATTGAGCCTGGCGCAGCTTAGTTTGTGCTTTCACGGCATCGGCCTTCGTAGCAAATGGTCCTACCCTAACTCTTACGCGCTCGCCCTTTGGTGTTTTAATACGATCGGTATAAACCTTAAACCCAAGTTTTTTTAATCTTGCAACCTGTGCGTCAGCACTTTCAGACTGGGAAAAAGCCCCCGCCTGCAAGACATAGCGGTCGGGGTAACGTTCCGGGTAGGGATTCTTCGTTGTGGGTTCTGCCTGATCGGACTTAACGGCTGTCTCAATTCTGGCGGGCGCTTTAGCGGGCGCATCAGATGCTGCAGAAGTTTCAAGTCTAGTTGCTTGCTCGTTCTTTGCCTGAACGTCTTGTTTTGGACTAACAGCATCTGAAGATTTGGCAGCCTTCAAAGGATCTTGACCTTCCTGGCTCGACGCTACGGCAACATCAGGCGAAGGCTGTGGATTTTGCTCATCCTGAGTAACAGACTTTGCATCTGCTGCCTCTGGAGGCTCAGAAGCTTGGGCTGCGCCCTGCGTGTGCTTATCAAGCTGCGACCCGTGATCGCGGACAGCTTGGCCAAGCTTGGGGCCGGCCGAAGGAATACGGGGCTCGGCATGAAAAAAAATAGGCATGATGATTGCAACGAGCACAACAAGTGCAAGTGCACCGATGAGGCGATGTCTCGCCTTACTGCGATAAGGCGAAGCGGTTTGAAGTGAAAACTGGTCGGCTTCGTCCGCAGACTTGTTCATGGCAATCGATATTTAGCCGAGTCCCGCGAGAACATCAGCAACCGTTAAAAAGGACCCGAAGGCAAGGATCCTATCATTGTCTTGCGCCAGACCCCGGGCTGCAGCATAAGCTAGACGGGGCGATTCAAAACAGGAAACACTTGCGATTTGGCCTAAGGCATCGACCGCTAATGATTGATTTTGAAGAAGCTTTTGCTCGAGTGCTTGGGCACTCAGTCCGCGAGGGCCGGGCAATGTACACAGCATCCAGTGTTGGATTCGAGGTGCAATGCTCTTAAGCGAGGCCTCAACATCCTTATCACTTAACATGCCTAAGATGGCATAAGTTTCGGGAAAAAACCCCATTTGATCGAGGTTGGCAGCAAGATGAGCGATAGCATGCGGATTATGAGCCACATCCAGAATCACAGTAGGTTGCCCTGGTAGGACTTGAAAGCGACCAGGAAGGTCGACAAGCGCAAATCCCTGTCGAATGGCATGGGCAGGCACTGGCAGTTTCATGCGTAGTGCGTCAAGTGCTGCCAGCACACCTGAGGCATTAAGTAACTGGTTTGCCCCTCGCAAGGCCGGGTAGGCAAGACTTGGTCGACGTCGATCTCGGATAGCACAAGACCACTGTTGACGGTCTCCCGCATAATTGAAGTCACGCCCCAAGAGATACAAGTCGGCCGCAATATTTTCAGCATAGTCAATCAGACTTTGCGGGGGCGAAGGATCTGAACAAATAGCAGGACGACCCGGCCGGTAAATATGCGCCTTTTCCCAGCCAATTTGCTCGCGCGTGGTACCCAACCATTCGGCGTGATCGATATCAATCGCTGTCACGATTGAACAGTCCGGCTCAAGGATATTAACCGCATCAAGACGACCGCCAAGGCCAATTTCAGCGATAAATACCTCAGGCTTTGCCTTCATCACCGCATGAAAAATTGCCAGACTTGTGAATTCAAAAAAGGTGAGCGGCTCGTCAATCCGTGCTGCTTCGACCGCTTCGAATGAGCGAAGAAGCGTCTCATCGTCCATGGCTTGCTGAGCGAGTCTTATACGCTCATTAAAGCGCAATAAATGCGGCGATGTGTAGAGCGCTGTCCGATAGCCAGCCTGTGTCAGTATCGACTCGAGCATTGCACAGGTCGAGCCCTTACCGTTGGTGCCACCTACCAATATAACCGGACAGTCAAAGCGGATACCCAAACGTGTTGCAAGAACCCGCACACGGTCAAGGCCAAGCGCAATTCCGCCTCGTGGACCCTGCTCTAGAGATGACAACCAATCACTAAGCACCATCGCAGACGAGGGCGTCAAACTGCTGGTCCAAGCACAACCGCGTCGCTGCTTTGCCGCATCAACAAAGCGACCAGTCTGGCAATGGTTTCGCGAAGCTGCCGCCTGTCAAGAATCATATCGACAGCACCTTTTTCAAGCAAAAACTCAGCACGTTGAAAGCCTTCTGGCAGCTTTTCACGCACGGTTTGCTCAATGACTCTGGGACCGGCAAAACCAATCAAGGCTTTGGGTTCGGCGATGACCACATCACCAAGAAAGCAAAAACTGGCAGAAACACCGCCCATCGTGGGATCAGTGAGAACTGAAATGTACGGCAGTCGACGTGCAGCAAGTTCGCTAAGCATCGCCGTTGTGCGGGCCATTTGCATTAACGAAATTAAACCTTCTTGCATTCTTGCCCCACCCGACGCGGCGACCGACACAAAGGCCATTCGCTGATCAATAGCGGCTTGCACACCGCGCGAGAAACGCTCGCCAACCACCGCACCCATTGAGCCACCCATGAAATCAAACTCAAAGGCAGCAATAACCGAGGGAATGCTGCAAATGGCCCCGCCCATGACCACAATGGCGTCAGTCTCTCCGGTTTGATCAATTGCCTCCTGTAAGCGCTCGCTGTACTTGCGCGAGTCCTTAAATTTCAACGCATCAACAGCAAGGACTTCCTGACCAATCTCAAAGCGCCCCTCCGGATCAAGCAAACTATTGATCCGCTCCCGTGCCGACATCCGCAAATGGTGATGACACTTGGGGCAAACATTCACATTGGTTTGCAAATCGGCTGAATAAAGCACCACATCACAACTGGGACACTTAACCCAAAGTCCCTCTGGAATTTTCTTCGCTGAACCTGGTGCGCGCTGAATGCGTGGGGGAAGCAGTTTATCCAGCCAACTCATAAAAGACTCCTAGCAAAGTACCATTGTGCTTTGCAGCTTCGCTTTAGATTAAGCATCCATGCCTTTACGAATGTCAGCGAGCAAGCTGCCAACCGCTGCCTGAGCCTGATCTGCACCGACTTGCTCCATTTCTTGGATCAATCGTGTTCCAATAACGACCGCATCAGCGACTTCGGCTACCGCGCGTGCGCTTTGAGCGTCACGGATGCCAAAACCCACGCCGATTGGAAGGTCGGTGTACTGGCGAATCACGGGAATCTTTGCCGCCACGGCGTCAACATCAAGGTTGGCAGCACCTGTTATACCTTTCAGACTGACATAGTAAACATAGCCTTGGGCATGTCTAACGATATCGCGAATTCGCAGCTCGGTACTTGTGGGTGAAAGCAAAAAAATCGGGTCCAGGCCCGCTGCCTTAAGATCCTGAGCAAACTCCGTTGACTCTTCCGGCGGGTAGTCCACCACCAATACACCATCAACCCCGACCGATTTAGCTTGGCTCACGAAGGCCTGTCGACCAAAACGTTCAATCGGATTCGCATAGCCCATCAATACAACCGCTGTCATCTGATCGTCCTGACGAAATGATTCAACCATCGCCAGGCATTGGCGCAATCCAACACCCTGCCGGATTGCGCGTTCGGTTGCACGCTGGATCGCTGGCCCATCGGCCATGGGATCTGAGAATGGTACACCGAGTTCAATCACGTCAGCACCCGCAGCAGCAAGTGTATGCATCAATCCAACTGTATGTGAAGGGCTTGGGTCGCCTGCTGCGATGTAGGGAATGAGCCCTTTTTTGCCCTTAAGGCGTAGCTGCTTGAAGCGAGCCTCGATACGAGAACTCGTCATGGCGAGCTCAACTTTCGACAACTGGGCCGACAGAAAAAATCCAGGCCACTTGCTTCTGCAACAATGTGCAAATCTTTATCACCACGGCCACTCAAGTTCACAAGAATAATCTGATCTTTTGCCAAGCCCGGCGCTAATCGAACAGCGTGGGCTAAAGCGTGGCTCGATTCCAAAGCGGGAATGATGCCTTCGATACGGCAGCAATCGTGAAAAGCCGCCAAGGCTTCGGCATCAGTTGCGCCGACATAGCTCGCCCTGCCGCTGTCCTTTAGCCAAGCGTGCTCAGGGCCAACCCCTGGATAATCGAGCCCGGCTGACAGCGAGTGGGTCTCTTGAATTTGCCCATTGTCGTCTTGCAGCAAATAGGTACGATTACCATGCAAAACGCCGGGGATCCCGCGCTGCAAACTTGCTGCATGTCTTGCAGTATCAATACCATCGCCAGCTGCTTCAACACCAATCAATTGCACCCGCCCATCAGGAATGTAATCATAAAAAATGCCCATTGCATTGGAGCCACCGCCAACGCAGGCAAGCACATAGTCAGGTTGTCTTCCCGCAATTTGGGGCATTTGTTCGATGCACTCCTTGCCAACCACCGAATTGAAGTCTCGGACCATCATGGGATAGGGATGAGGGCCTGCGACGGTACCAATGATATAGAAAGTATTTTCGACATTGGTCACCCAATCGCGCATCGCTTCATTAAGCGCATCTTTGAGGGTACGTGAACCACTGCGCACGGGAACGACCTCGGCGCCAAGCAATTTCATCCGGTAAACATTGGCGGCCTGACGGCCAACGTCCTCTTCCCCCATGTAGACTACACATTGCATACCAAAGCGTGCTGCGACAGTCGCCGTTGCGACACCGTGTTGACCAGCACCGGTTTCTGCGATCACCCGCGGCTTGCCCATTCGCTTGGCAAGCAAGGCTTGTCCAATCGTGTTGTTGACTTTATGCGCGCCGGTGTGATTCAGGTCTTCACGTTTGAAGAAGATCTGAGCCCCACCAAGGCGTTCACTCCAGTTTTTTGCGTGATAAATCGGACTTGGGCGACCAACAAAGTGCTTAAGTTCGGACTGAAACTCAGCAATGAATTCAGGGTCGGTTTGATAATGGGCGTAGGCATCTCGTAGCGCTTCAAGCGCATGCATAAGGGTTTCAGAGACAAAAATACCGCCATAAGGGCCAAAGTGCCCCTTCGCATCGGGTAAATCATAGGGCTTCATCACAGGGCCTCTTGCATAAAGCTGTTTGTACGGCGTTCACGAAAGCCTCCATTTTGCCTGCATCCTTGATCCTTGGCGAAGCACCCTGGATGCCAGATGAAACATCAACGGCCCAGGGGTTCAGCGTCTGGATCGCCTTGCCGACATTTTCGGGGTTCAACCCACCGCTTAGGATTAATCGCTCTGGACGGATGCCAGCCTCCGCGAGCCATGACCAGTCAAAGACATGGCCAGTGCCGCCATAGGCGAGCTTTGCATCGGCATCAACCAGAAAAGCTTCGCATGCTGCACTTGCTTCTGATTGGCGATCGCTTGACGGATAACTGCTGGGACAGCCTGGGGGATAACTGCTGGGACGGCTTAGGGGATAACTGCTAGGACTGTCTGAGGGATAGCCGCTGAGACGGCTTGATGTAAGACTGGTGCGACGCTCAGCTTCCTCATTAAAGGCTTGCACCGCTAATTCAAGGCTCTTTGGACTTTGCATACGAACCGCTCGCCAAAATGGTCGCGATGACGATGAAAAGCAGCGCTTGGGAGATTCATCACCATGAAATTGGATGACATCAAGACCTAGACGCCGGTTGGCAGCTTGAACGAAAGCGGGATGGGCATTGACAAAGAGTCCCACACACTGGATCTGCGAGGCGATGATGCGCCGCAGGGCGAATGCTTGTTCGAGGTCAAGTGCGCGAGGGCTTTTTGCATAGAGAACTAGCCCGATGAAATCAACGGCGAGCTTGTTGGCTACGCAAATATCTTCGCTGCGTACCAGTCCGCAAAACTTAATCCTGACGGTCAAAATCCAAGCTCCTTCAAAATTCGGACCGCCTCGCAAGCGCGTCCCTCAAGATCAAATAATAATCACCATTCAGACGCCCACGATTCAAGCGTATTCATAAATCAAGCAGCTTCGCCGTGTGGATGCGCTGATCATGCCAGGCCAGGTAATATCTCCTCATGGCCACAAAGCGTTGGGAATGACAAGATGTTCGGAGGATACTGAGCACCCGCGAAATAAAGCCCGCTGGCAGCAAAGGTTGGGGGCAAAAGACTGCGCTCACCTGCGAGTAACCACTGACGCATCCGAGCCACGGGCTCATCGCCAGAGCCTATGGCAAGCAAGGCGCCAATGATATTTCGAATCATATGATGCAAAAATCCGTCTGCCTGAATTCGCGCCAGAAGAAAAGGCGGATAAGTCTTAATCTTCAGATATTGGATTGTTCTAATGGGTGACTTAGCCTGACATTCAGCGGCTCGGAACGCTGAAAAATCATGGCACCCCTCAAGCGCAAGCGCTGCCTCTTGCATGGCAGGAAGGTCCAATGAACGGTAATAAAAACCAGATCGATTAACCCAATGCGGATGCCAATCCACATCATTATAAATCACATAAAAGTATGTACGTGATGTAGCGCTAAAGCGTGCGTGGAATGCAGTTGAAGTTTGCTGCGCATTACGAACCATCATACGACCCAAACCATAGTGCCGTGGCTGAGCATAGAGCTCTGACAGGCATCGATTTACCCCTTTGACCCAAGCCGTGAGTGGCCGATTCGCCTCAGTATCGAAGTGCACGATTTGCGATAAAGCATGGACCGAGGCATCAGTTCGCCCCGCGCAAAAAACGCGAACCTTTTCAAGTGCAATCTGAGAGAGCGCAAGTTCCAAGTCGTCTTGCAAGCTCTGCCGGTTCGATTGCGTCTGCCAGCCACAGTAGCCTGTGCCGTCATAAGCCAAGCGCAAGACAACGCGGGGCATATGTCAAGTCTCGTTGCGTTTAGGCTTCTCGTTATCGCGAACCCCTTGCACAAAATCGAGATTGGGTAGAGGGAAACGGCCATCCACGGCCTTTTCGAGTTCACTTGGCTCCTGCAATCCAGCATCCCGACCGGCCGCACGATTGATCGCATCCCGAGCTTGACGTAACTCTGGGGGCCAGGTCTGATCGTCGCTTGAAGCTGCAGGACTCATGGGGGTGCGCATCCGCCAAAGCAGGACAAAACCCGCAAGAAGTGCGGTTAGCAAGAGGCTTGACAGAACGAGACCCTCGGTTGTTCGCAACCATGCTGGGGCTACGCGTTCGCTAGGTGGCGGCGACCCACCACCGGATGCTGGCATCGCCGCATTCGATGCCAACGAACCGACGCTCGACGGCTC
>Ga0172372_10010336_pt1 | contig 11965 bp, 10 predicted proteins | sample LakKiv5m_2_FD_114544 | JGI IMG/M metagenome (GOLD analysis project Ga0172372, IMG submission 114544) | Freshwater microbial communities from Kabuno Bay, South-Kivu, Congo - kab_092012_9.5m | ecosystem: Environmental > Aquatic > Freshwater > Lake | place: Democratic Republic of the Congo...
AAGCAAGATCCTGAGCGAAGAAAAAAAAGATTGAAAGATGCCTTGGACAAAAGAAGTATCCAACTGAATCAGGTACCGAATCTTGCAGAATTGGTTCATAGAATTACACAGAGGTCAACCATTTGTGGAGATGGCTAGCATTCCATCTGTATCTGTCCGTCTCTTGGATAGACGCTGTGTGGACTCTAAAGGCTAGCTATGATGAATTTTCTAGATGAAAGGATCACACCGTTGCTTGACTCAATTAAATTCTGACTGAACTTGTGCAAAGAGGTGTATTTGTAGCCTGCGCTAGCTTCAGAAATTGTGCTAAATTAGGCCCATGCAAGTTCAAAATAATCAGCTTTTCTTTGCAGACTTTAGTGCAGAAAACTTGTGTCAAAAATACGGCACCCCCTTGTATGTTTACGAAGAGGATGTCATTCGCAGTCAATACCGTCAATTGGCGGAGAGCTTCACCACCAAAAAATTTAGAATCCACTACGCCGTTAAAACCAATTACAACCCGACTATTTTAAAAATTCTAAAAGAAGAAGGTTGCGGCGTTGATACCGTTTCCGACTACGAAGTCAGGTTTTGTCTTGAACTCGGGTTCTCCCCAGAATCGATCATTTTCACCGGCGACAACTCCAAAGATGAGGAAATGGCTTATTGCCTTGAGCACAATGTGCTGATCAACGTCGGATCGCTTTCCCAATTGGAGCGATTGGGGAAGATGAAGAGCGGCGCCAGAGTATCGGTTCGCATCAATCCCGATGTTGGCGCTGGTCACCACATGCACTGTATCACGGGAGGCCCACACACCAAGTTTGGCGTCTATTACAATTTATTGCCTGAAATCAAAGCCATTGTTGCCAAATACAACTTGAAGCTGGTGGGCATCCACAGTCATATTGGAACCGGCATCATGGACGGCGAAAAATTTAAAGCGGCCATGGACATCACGCTTGGTGTCGCAAAACAAATCGCCGGACTTGAGTTTGTGGACTTTGGCGGCGGCATTGGCATCCCTTATCGGGAGCATCAAAGCGCCATCGAATTGAAAAGTTTTGGACGTGAAGTGTCCGAGCATTTCGATGCGTTCTGTGCCGACTATGGTTCTCAACTGGAAATGAAAATTGAACCTGGCCGTTTTCTGGTTTGTCAGGCCGGAACCCTTTTGGCACGCGTGAACACCTTAAAACAAACCCCTGCTCACGCTTTTGTCGGCTGCGATACGGGCTTCAATCACCTCATTCGACCTATGGCTTATGGCAGTTATCACAAAATCGTCAATGCCAGTTGTGTGGAGGGGCCAAAACTGCCTCAAGTGCTATGTGGCAACATCTGCGAAAGCGGCGACCTCTTCACCCAGTCTAGCTCTGGCATTGAAGACAGAGAGATGACCAAATTCAAGGAAGGCGATATCGTCGCCATTCTCGATGCCGGTGCCTACGGCATGAGCATGAGTATGCAATACAATATGAGATCACGGCCACCAGAGATCATGGTGACAGGTTCTAGCGAACGTATGATTCGACGTCGCGAAAGTTACGAAGACATCATTGGCAATTTCTGTTGAATCGGATGCAGGGACTCATCACCCTTTTCAAACGCTTTCCGCTTCAAGAAAACCAACAGCTCTATCTCCTCTCTATTCTCGTCGGCTTACTCGCGGGTTCTGTCGCCATTGTTTTTGAACTTTGTCTACACTACTGCAGCGGACTCTTGTTGGTCCAAACCGCCAATATCAACATCATGCACCCCTATGGTGAAAATAGCTCGCACTTTTTTCACTTTGCCCCTCAAGGCGAACCCATACTTTGGCTCATCATCATTCTTCCCGCATTGGGGGGTTTAGCCTCAGGCTGGGTCTGCTACAAATTCGCACCAGAAGCAGCAGGCACAGGCACAGATGCCATGATCGACGCCTTTCACAAAAAAGTTGGCAAAATCTCCCCCATCGTTCCCCTCATCAAAGGCATCACCACCATCATCACTTTGGCCACTGGAGGAAGTTCTGGCAAGGAAGGGCCCGTTGCCCAAATCGGGGCAGGACTTGGCAGCATTTTGGCTGTGAAACTTGGCATCGGGGTACGATCAAGACGCACCCTCCTCTTAGCTGGAACAGCCGCGGGTTTGGGCGCTGTTTTTCAAGCACCGCTTGGCGCAGCCTTAACGGCAGTGGAAGTGCTCTACCACGAAGACATCGAAAGTGACTCGCTCATTCCATGCGTCATTTCATCCATCACGGCCTATGCTTTATTTGGAACTATGTTCGGCTTTGGTCACATCTTTTTATTTTCCAATGCCAGTCAAACCGCCTTCATTTCCAGTGAAGTGGTCATTTTCTTGTTTATGGGATTGGCTTGCAGCGGTATAGGCTGGGTTTATGTTAGATTTTTCTTCGGCACAAGAAATCGCTTCTTCAATCGCCTACCGATAAAACCTTACCTTAAACCCGCTCTCGGAGGATTGGGCGTGGGTTTGCTCAGCTGCTTGAGTTTGAACATACTGGGCTCTGGCTTTGGTTATGTTCAGCAAATCATTGAACTGCGCTGGGAGGAAATGGCCTGGCACATGGTGCTTGCCTTTCTGGGTTTGTCGCTTCTTAAAATTGTCGCAACCAGCTTCACCGTTAGCAGTGGTGGCTCAGGGGGTGTTTTTGCACCAAGCCTCTTTATTGGCAGCATGGTTGGCGCGGCAGTCGGGGGTGCATCTTATTTGTTGGCTCCCACTTGGGTGGTCTCTCCTTTTGGAGCATTCGTCATCGTCGGCATGTGCTCTTTTTTCGCAGGAGTCGCCCACGCGCCAATTGCCGCCGTCATCATGATTTGCGAGATGACCGGTGGCTATGAATTATTGGCACCCTGTATGCTCGTGAGCGTGATGGCGATCATCCTTTCTCAAAAATGGTCCATCTATGAAAATCAGGTTAAAAATAAATTCTTCTCAAAAGCACACGTTGGCGACATGACCATCGACGTGCTTCAAGATCTGCCTGTTCACAGTCTCGCGCCCTACCGTCAAGTTGGCATCACCTCATCGCATACTTTATTTCACAATGGCGAACTATTCGGCCAAAAGATACACGCCTCAGATCTGGTTTTGGTCGATCACGACGACATCTATGTTGGCATGGTGAGTTTGCGCGATGTGCATTTTGACAGTTCCAACCCGCTCATCTCCAATTTAATCACCTTTGAAGACATCATGACGCCAAATGTCAAAACCCTCACGCCTGAACACAATCTACACGAAGCCCTTGAGTTGCTCATGAGTTCTGAATTTGATAAAGTCCCCGTCATACGCTCTCATCAAGAAGATACGCCACATCTACTGGGCTATGTTTCCCACAACGATGTTCTGAAAAAATACCACGAGACTGTAAATCCCCATAAAGTTGTTTAAGCTTTATGCACTCACATCCCATCAAGATCCCACCTTTGATCTATGCAAAGCCCCGACTTAGGCACTATCTAGAGTATCTGCCTTTTCGCGGCTTTAGCTTCATCTTACAAATCTTGCCTCTGCCTTTTGCCCTCTTTTTGGCACGGCGTTTATCTGATCTTGCACGCCTGATCTTAAGAGACAAAACATCGCAAACGTTGACAATCATAAAAGATAAACTCAGTTGTGATCAGGCAAAAGCACGCTCCGTATTGAAAAGCAGCTATCACAATTTCGCGGAAAACTGGGTGCAACTTTGTCGTTCGCCCCATCTCCATCGAGATGTGCCAGCATTAAATGCTGATGTGCTCAAACTTTTAGCGCATGCAAAAGAGCAACAGCGTGGCATCGTTTTTGCCACAGGACATTTTAGTTGGTGGGAGTATGTTCCCAAAATACTATTTTATAACCAACTACCCGTCGCTATCACGGTTGCCGTACAACACAACCCCCTTTTCGATCGTTTTATAAATCACAGACGCACTTGTTTCGGATTTCACACCATCTTGCACAATCGCATCGGCATTCGCCATACCTTTGATTACCTGAAAAAAGGCGGTATACTCATCATACTCGCCGATGTCGATGTCAGAGAGAAAGGCATCCCAGTGCCGTTTATGGGACAATTAGCTTCCACTCCCAAATGGCCGGCCGAACTCGCACTGAGAACCGACTCGATTCTATGCAACACTCGCCTAAAGCGAACGCCCGCGCATTTTTTTGAAATTGAAATTTCCGAAAGCATCGACCCGAGGGATTATCAACACATCGACAATCCCACCTATGCGATGAGTTCCAAAATGAATGAACATTTCTCAACCTACATTCACGATACTCCCGAACAATGGTTCTGGTTACAACGGCGTTGGAAAACTGTTTTCCCAAATGAAACTTAAACGCATTTCATGGATAAGTTGCAGTTGGATTGCGTTAATCTTTTTGGATCTAGCTTGGATAGTCTTCTTATTGTCTATAGATTTGCAACCCGTCTTTCAAGATAACACGGCTTGCTTCACCCTTATAGACAGTGATTCAAAGCACTATTACCAATGGTTCTCCACAAAAGATCAAACGCCTTTCATTCAAGGGCAGTGGCGCTGGAACGAACAACCTCCCTTCGATTTACCTTGGCCCACGATTGAACGCGAGCAACCCAGTCCCTTAAAGGTACACCTTCTCAGCAATGGCGCGCCTCCAAATCAAGGACGGGTCGCGATCATTTACGATGACTGGCCATCACGTCAACATTTGGAACAACCACTTGCTATCAATGAACAGCACGACCTAAAAACCATCTTGTTCATCGACCAAAGCGCCACCATGAACAATCCTTGGCAAAACTCAAAAAGTTCGGCTTTCGACTTATGTTTAGCCTCACTCAGGCTGCAACGAAATCAAACCTCCGAAGTATGGGAGGTTTCACAGTTTGGATCCAGTTGGCAATCGCTTGGATTTTGGCATCCTAACCAAAATTTTCCGCTACAGTCTTTAAGTCCACCTCAAGGCAAAACCAAATGGAGTGATGCTATTGATACTTGGCTCAAAACCAAACCAGAACCCTCACAATTGATCATGATTGGCGATGGAAAAATTGAAGAGCGAAATTTGGAGCATTTAAAAGAAACCCTGACTGCATTAAAAAGCAATGGACATCAAATCACCGTGCTCTCGCCCGAACTTAAAAGCCTAGAAAGTTGGCAACCCATGTATCAACAACAATTGGTTCAAAACCATTGGCCACAGCCTAAAATCAAATGGACCTCAAGTAACCCAAGCAGCGACTATCCTCTACCATGCACTTGGCAAATCGCTCCCGCAGCCCTCCCTGGAAAACAACATCAGGCCTTGATTTGGTCAAACGAAGGCGACCTGCTCATGAGCATGCAATGGCGCGCAGAAGGCATTTGGTATCACTTGGCCAGCAAGCCTGAACTCGATCCGAACCTATTGATAACTGCCCTTCAAGAAGAACGTAAACACACCCTTATCTTGGAAGTTAGAGCAAACCAACTTGTTTTAGACTTGCAAAATGATTCACAACAACCACTCAGCTTTCGCAACGCGGAAAGCGAAGAACTCATCTGGCCACAGCACTGGGGCACTTACTCGCTGCCGACCATCAGTGACTCGATGCTCCTTTTTCACCCTCAATTTGGAACCCTCAACATCAAAAACACCAAAGCGTTTTGCCAAAGCGTTTTTAAAAAGGAAACTGAATCACAGAACGAAACCTCTCTGCTTTATTCACCACTTGGGGCTGGAATCAATGGATCATTGGCTTTACTACATCTCATCGCTTTAATCGTCAGCGTATTCATCCGCCCTACTGTTCCAAAATCATGACCGAATTGCCCACTCGAGAAAATGTTTCTGAGCTCATCCAACAATGGCAACAGCAAGGGCTCAAAGTCGGATTGACCAGTGGCGTATTTGATCTATTGCACGTCGGTCATTTAGATTACCTACAAAAAAGCAAACGTGTTTGTGATCGTCTGGTCGTTGCCGTCAATTCCAATCAATCCGTCAAGCTTTACAAAGGCCCAAACCGTCCCATTCTCGATCAATTGCAACGGGCAAACCTCGTTGCAGGTTTAAAACCCGTTGATGCGGTTTTTATTTTCGACGAACGCAACAACAACGTCAACATCCAAACCCTCAAACCCGACGTTTACATCAAAGCTGGCGATTACGACAAAAGCAAACTCAGCTCAGCACCACTCATAGAAGCTTACGGTGGCAAGGTTGAGTTGATCCCACTGGTCGAAGACACCTCTTCTTCCAATGTCATCAACACCGTGCTCTCCAAATGCTTGGCATCCTATGCTCCAACAAACCCTCTGCCTAAGCGCAAGGCCATTTTTCTCGACCGCGATGGCATCATCAATGTAGACGTCGAGTACCTGCATCGGCCCGAACAGTTCAAACTCGCACCTAAAGTTCTCGAAGCCTGTGCTCTATTGGCCAAAAGCAATGTCGCCGTGATCCTTGTCACCAATCAGGCCGGCATTGGCTTGGGATACTTCGAGCACGAAGACTTCTATCGCATCAACCGCACCATGTTCAAATCTTTGGCTTCAACAGGCCTCCAATTTGATCGCATCTATTACTGTCCACACGCTCTCAGCGAAAACTGCACCTGTCGTAAACCCAATGCCGGCATGATTGAACGCGGTTTTCACGAGCTCAATTTAATTCGCGAACAATCTTGGATGATAGGTGATCGCTCAACCGACATTGAAGCGGGCATCAAAGCTTCGCTCAAAACCATTTTGGTCGGCCATGAGGACGCCACACACTGCAAGCCCACTTATCAGGCCGACAACTTGCTCGAAGCCGTTGAATATTGCTTGGCACCAGAAAACAACGCTTCTCATTGAGTCCACACCCTTATGACAACGAATGATTTGAAGTCATAAGGGTCTAGTTTTCAACAACAAATATAATTTGTGTTTTTTTATACCCATCTATATTATCACGAACTCACAATATCCTCTAAAAACCTGACTAGATTTCCATGCGCTTATATCTTATTTTTTTACTTTTATTACCTACAGCGTCATTCACTGACGTTGTAAGCACAAAAGGTCAAATTAAATTTGATATTCAACTGGATGGCCAAGCTGAAATGACGTTAAATAGCATCGGACTTGGAATCGGAATATCTCCATCAGCTAACCTTCATATCAATGGCAATGCAATGGTTTCTGAAAAAATATTTATTGGCAACACCGCTGGATCTTCCAATCTAAATGTAAATGGAACTTTAGGGTATAGCACTCAAACGGTCAGTTCAAACACCATACTTGGAGACGCTTCATTTTTACTTGTAAACTCCTCTGGCGATAACATAAAACTAGATTTACCTTACGCTGGTAATGTTATAAATAGGCAGTATCAAATTAAAAAGATTTCCACATCAAACTCAGTTTGGATATCGGGCGGAGGAAATCTTATCGATGAAAAAAGTCTCATCGAATTAACTTCTGGCAATTTGGGGCATGTAAAATTAATCAGCAATGGTGAAAAATGGCTGATTTTAGACTTAAATGGGTCGGAAGGCGAGATGTTATATCATAATTTAGAAGTCTGGCTTAAACTAGATGAAAACTTTTCTGAAACAATTGACTCTTCCAAAAATTCATTATCGATTACTACGATAGGTCAAAATAGCGGCAACTTTATGCTAGACGGACCTGTGCAGAATTCTGTTTACTTTGATGGAATCGATGACTATCTCGGGATTTCAGGTTCGTACAATAAACCTACAACAGAATTCACAGTATCATTTTGGTTAAATCAACCCACACTCACCAATCAAAGCGAATTGTTTGGAGATTTTAATTATAACGGAGGAGCCTACTACGGATATTTAGTGAGAGTTAGCAATCAATCTATCTCTGTTTGGGCTGGAGACGGCAGTCCGGGAGAAAATATTGCCTTATCAGATGACTTTTTAGTCAGCAATCAATGGATGCACATTGTGATCAGATGGAAAAACGGCACAACCGAAATTTTTTATAATGGCAATCCCGTATCCATGTCAGACACTACGACGATTGGATCCATCTCTTATACCGGCACAGGCATGTCTCTAGGAGCAACATCCGCTGGAACAAATTGGTTTATCGATGGTTCGCTAGATGATGTAAGACTTTACAGCAAATATCTCACCGAAGATGAAATCCATACTCTCTACTCACTTGGCAATCCATAGAATCACGCCTTCTTGGATCCATCATGGATAGTGACCCACCTGAGTTGCAGCTTGCTATACATCGACAAACACTCGGATGTTCTCTTCTTCACTCAGCATACTGACCTCATTGGCGTGACGCTCAACGCTTAGCAATTTAATAGAGCTTGAGTTTTAAGTGACTTTTAATAGTAACAAAGTCTATGGCATTTTCTAATAAAGGAATACTGTTCTCAGTGCAGATGACACTAATGATTACATCAATAGACTTTATGACAGCCAGTCTTTTTTTCTAAGTTTTCTGTATAGACCTGCTGATTTTAGATAGTAACTTTCAGGACAAAAAATGAACACAAATTCATCAAGAATGGCTTTTATCTGCTTATAGTCTTTATCAGATTTAATTCCTTGCAAAACTTCTTGGTAAATGAAACCACAAATGGCGATATTTTCTTCAGATAAAATTAGGTTTTTAAGTTGTTCTGTTTTGCTAGTCACTTTGCCGTGAAAAAAGTCAATAAAGACAGAAGTGTCTACAAGAACCATTAACGCATCGTCCTCATTTTAGATAGGTCGTCACTCCATTCAACTTTGCCAAAAAATTGTAACAGATCCTTCTGACTTTCTTTGCGAATCAGTTGTTTAAGAGCAAAATTCACCACATCTTTGCAGGTGGTCATGCCAGTGATTTTTTTGCCTTGCTCAACAAGTTGCTCATCAATTTCGATATTAGTTCTTTTCATGTCGTTCTCCATACACATATCTTACAATGTCGATGTGTATTTAAACGTCTCAGAGCCTAACTTGCTTTGAAGTGACGATGTAATTAAAAACATCTAAACCATAACGCCTTTCCGATTACATTTGAAATGAGTAGGCAATGGAAAATTAGTCCAGCACTCCTTCTACTTGATAAACTAATTATTTCTAGTTTTAAAATATTTATTTAAAAGTAAATTAGAGGCTTTTTGAATGATGAAGCTATTGCAATTCAGGTCCGCAATGTATCAACTTAAAGTAAACTCTATTTCCAATTTTCTAATTTGAGTCCTTTGATGCGTTCAAAGTGTCTGGTGTTGTCTGTCACCAAAATAAGATTCATTTCTAAGGCAACCGATGCAATCATCGTGTCGCAAGTCCCGATAGCTTTTCCGGATTTTTCAAGCTCACTGTAAATCTTTCCAAAAATCATTGCCGCATCGCTAGAGAATCCAATTTTCTGGATAGGAGCGAGAAAGTTCCTGACGATGGTTTCTAGTTTTTTCGATTTTCGTTTCCTTACTCCAAACCAAAGCTCAGCTTCGGTGACCGTACTAACGCAAATGTCTTCCCGTGGCGTCTGTGTCAAATGATGAGCGACATCCCCTTCACCTCGCATGGCAAGACTGGCAGTGTTGGTGTCCAAGAGAAATTTCATGCGAAAGGGTCTCTTGGATCACCCGAAGGACGCTCAATCTCCTCGTCCCATGCGCCAAGTGATTCTAAAAATGTGGAAGGCCAATTTGTTAGTATCGGTTCCAAGATGATCCGATCTCCATCTCGTTGCTCTCTAACTCTTGTGCCTACGGGAAGACGACATTCACCAACCAACCTTATGGCCAAGCTGTTCCCATTCTTGAAAACGACGGATTCTCTAGTTCGCACACTCATGGATTAAAGTATATCCAAAAAGGATGTACTTCAACCCATGAGACGCTCACTTCATTGTTTTAGTCGAATACCATCAACTTGGAGTACACTTAAATACGACAATATAGAATCAATAGGATCGGACCAAGCTAAATACTTATTGTTCAGATACTTAAGCACAAAAAAAAATTATCATTCTTAAACACTACCTTTTGGGTTCAAAAAAGCCACCATGGCATTTTTTTCATAAATGCCATGGTGGATTGAAAAACCTCGCTATTACTTTCTAACCAAGATATACCACCATGAGATCCTTCTTTTCCATCAAAAATGTATGGCGTGGTATCAAAAAAAATGCCACCCTATGTCATCCGTACCAAAGTCTATAGCCGGTGCGGCAGGCTAGTATGAGAGTCAAGATAAAGCCTATGCATGCCAACATCAAATTCCAACCAGGGATTTTTTTGTTTCCAGTTAGCTCGGGCCTTGTTCCTAAATAAATCATGGCTAGGCACAATATTGGTAGACCCAATACCGTGAGCGCTTGCGCAAAAATAATAAGTCCCACAGGTTTTTGACCTGAGAGCACAGAACTCAATGCCACACTCATGCCAATGATGAGTGCCGCTACAGTGCAGTGCCTTGCCCCTTTATCGCTGAGATGGCTACCCCAACCAAATCCATCGGAAAGTAGGTTTCCACCTAATATTGCATTCACAAAAAAAGCACCCAAACCGCCTGCTAATATTCCAACGCTGAAGATTAAACTTGCAGAACTTCCAAAAAGCGGCTCAAGCTGCTTGGATATATCAGATAGACTATTTAGACTGATATTTTCTTTTCCAGCAAAAGAAGCGGCGGCAGTGCTCATGATGATGAGAGAAATTCCCCCGAGCACAGAAACTCCAATGAGTGAATCGATACGACGCTGTTTTAAATTCTCTAACTTAAAGCCTTTTTCTCTGACTAAGTAAGCTTGATAATAAGCTCCTGCAACTGAAAAGGTTGTCGCAATCAATGCCTGTAGCACAAGTAGATCATCTTTCATGACTCCATTTTCTAGATAGGGCATAAAATGGAGTTTAGTGTCAACTGGAAGTGAAGGAATAAAACCTTTCAACATCCCGAGCAGTGAAGGTTGAGCAATAAAAAAATTAATTAGAAAAGCTGTCATAACGAGCAGTACAATACCCTTCATGACACTTTCAATGGGTTTATATAGTTTATGAAACTTATAAATGGTCATGATTAGAATACTATTAATAGACACCAGTATCACTGCTGAAAAAATAAAATTGCCGTCGCTAGAATGATGGCCCAAAAATGGCTCGACTGCCGCCAATATGGCTAGATTGTTGCTTGATTGAAACGCTGCAACAACTAAAAACAAAATCACTCCCACTAAAATGGCCACTGGACGACCGAGCCTTCTCGCAAGTTCTTCATTGGGCGAGTGCTCATAAACTAGGCCTATTTGAGAGGAAAGTGAGATTAGAGCCCACATCATCAGGCAAGCAAAGGCCAAAATCCATATCATGGACATGCCATACTGAGCCCCAACTTTAGAACTGGTCAAAATACTACCCGGTCCACAAACCATGGCCGCAACAATGACAGCAGGTCCAATTGATTTTAAAAAGTTCAATCTTTTAATCATGTGATTTACCTAACAAAGTGCTCGGATCAAGTGGCAAGGCTATAGATTGTTTGTGCTGAGCAGACCATTGAGCAGCCCAAGCCAATTCAGAAACACAGGAAGATTTCTCAAAACTTAAATACGAAGGAGTACCTGTCTTAATACAATTGAGGAAATGATCGACACAGGCTCCCGTCTGATGTTCAACGACATTGCCGCTGTCAGGTGTCGTTGTGGTCTCAGGCCATAGCAAGGCCTCAACACCTTCATTTTTACAGCGCTGTCTATCGAGTGGGTAATACCAAGCATTATTGTGAACGCCTTTTTTCCAAATGCGAATTTTTTGTGGCCTCTCCAGATAAGAGTCAAAAATCAAACCACCTTCAGTTCCATGAATATGGTGATAAGCATCGTATCCATTAGCATGATCAATATTTCCCAAACAACAGCCCTGCGCCCCGTCGCTAAATTCAATTTGTATATTCCAAACGGGCTCTGATTCAAACGGACTGATTGAAGCATGAGCTGCGCTAGCGTACAACCTCACAGGCTTTGCGTTTTGTTCTGACATGATGCCG
>Ga0172372_10010338_pt1 | contig 11962 bp, 12 predicted proteins | sample LakKiv5m_2_FD_114544 | JGI IMG/M metagenome (GOLD analysis project Ga0172372, IMG submission 114544) | Freshwater microbial communities from Kabuno Bay, South-Kivu, Congo - kab_092012_9.5m | ecosystem: Environmental > Aquatic > Freshwater > Lake | place: Democratic Republic of the Congo...
ATTGCGGCACTGCAGCACGAACCGGCCTTCATTGAGCAGGCCCAGCAGCTGGCCCGCGCCGAGCTCGGTTTTGAGCTCCCCCTGCACTTGCTCGATACAGCCTGGGTGACCCAGCTCGACATGCGCACCCTGTTTGCCTGGTGCGTGTTCGAGACCTATGAGCTCACCAGCTCGGCCTTCTTCGACCAGGATCCGCTGGGTGGTCAGCCGGGCAGCCCGGCAGCCGAGACCTTCAACGCGTTCTTGCTGTCATGCGGGTTCCATCTGCTCGACATCACCCCCTGCGCCGATGGTCGACTCGCCCATGCCATCGCCTATGCCCTGCGGCTGCCCTTTGCTTCGGTGAGGCGCCGCTCCCATGCAGGGGCCATGTTTGATGTGGAGAACACCGTCAACCGCTGGGTCAAGACCGAACACCGCCGCTACCGCGAAGCTGAGCCCAATGCGGCCCATGAGGACACCCGCTACCTCAAGGTCGTTCTCTATCACTTCAGTTCCAAGGATCCTGCCCACGAGGGCTGCGCCGCCCATGGCAGCGACGACGTGCTTGCCGCCACCAGCGGCCTGCGCCGTCTCCATGACTTTCAGCAGGCGGTTGAAAACAGCTTCTGCTGTGGCGCCTCGGTTGATCTGTTGCTGATGGGCATCGACACCGACACCGATGCGATCCGGGTGCATGTGCCGGGCCTCGATGGCAGCACCAACCTCGAGCGCTGGCTCGATGCCCGCGAGGCCTACGCCACCACCGCCGGCCTGGCGGCGCCGCAGGGTCGCGAAGCCCTCGAGCAGCTGGTGCGTGAGGCGGCGGCTTCGGCCCCCGATCCCGGCATGGTCAGGTTGATTGCCCGGATGCTGGAGAACAATTTTTCCCAGATCGACTACGTTCGCCGTTATCACGACGGTGCCTACACCGATGCCGGCCATGCCGAGCGGTTCATCGGCGTGGGCATTGGTTTCAAAGAGATTCACCTGCGCAACCTGACCTATTTCGCCTACATGGACACGGTCGAGGAGGGCGCCGCAGACCTCGACGTGGGGGTCAAGATCTTCAAGGGCCTCAATGTCTCACGCGGATTGCCCGTGCCCGTGGTGGTTCGGTTCGACTACAACGGCCAGGTTCCTGGCGCTCGCGAGCGGGCAATCGTGCGGGCCCAGCGGGTGCAGGCGGCCATCGAACAGCGTTACAGCACCCTCGTCAACGGGGGACTGCTGCATGCCTTGCTCACCGTGCGTGACCAGGGGCGCCATACCCCCGCCGAGGCGGTAGGTTCCACGATCCGCTTCGCGCGTGCAGGAGGTCACTGAGATGTTGATCTGCAAGGTCGTCAAGCCACTGGTTTCCACCAACCGCATCCCCGATTTCGAGCACAAACATCTGTTGGTTGTGCTCGATGGCAGTACCCAGAAGGTGGCTGTCGATGCGGTGGGCTGCATTCCCGGCGACTGGGTGATCTGCGTGGGCAGCTCTGCGGCCCGTGAAGCGGCCGGCAGCAAGTCGTATCCCAGCGACCTGACCATCGTCGGCATCATTGATCACTGGGATCCCGAGGCCGGCAAGGCTCCGCCTGCTCCAGGAGGACTCAGCTGATGGAAATCATGCAGGTCACCGGCTCCTTGGTGTGCACCCACCGGGTCGAGGGTCTCAGGCACTGGAACCTGCGCGTCCTGCGCACCTCCAAGGGCAAACTCAGCGTGGCCGTCGATCCGGTGGGTGCTTCACCCGGCAACTGGGTGTTCACGGCCAGTGGCTCGGCGGCCCGCTTCGCCTGCGGTGACCCCGAGACCCATACCGATCTGACGATCGGCGGCATCATCGACTTCTGGGAGCCCGACGGTTAGCCGCGGCCGTGACCAGTTCACGCCGAGTGCCCGCTTCTCTCCCTTCCACCCGATCAGCCATGGCCACACCACCCGCCAAGACTCCCGCTGCCGCAACCCCGGCCAAGCCCGCTGCCGGCGCCGCTGAGGCGTCTACAGCTGCAGTGCCGGCCAAGGCTGTGACCCCCGAAGTGCTGCCCCCCACCAGCACCAAGGGCAGCACCGCCAGTCGCAGTGCTGCTGCCCGTCGCAGCACGGCCCGCAGTGCTTCGGCCCGCAGCGCCACCCCCCGCAGCAGCGGCGGCGGCGGTCGTGGCGTCACCCCTCCCTCCACCCGAAACTCGAGTACCCCCATGGCATCCACCGTTCAAGGCATCGCCCTCGGCATGATCGAGACCCGTGGTCTGGTACCGGCGATCGAGGCGGCCGACGCCATGACCAAGGCAGCCGAGGTCACCATGATTGCCCGCGAATTTGTGGGCGGCGGCTACGTCACCGTGATGGTGCGCGGCGAGACAGGTGCGGTCAACGCTGCCGTCAGGGCCGGCGCCGATGCCTGTGAGCGCGTCGGTGATGGCCTGGTGGCGGCCCACATCATTGCCCGTCCGCACAGCGAGGTCGAGCCCGTACTCGGCGGTGCCGGCAACCGCCGGGCCTGATCACCATGGGCGCCGTCCATCCGCGCGTCCTGGGTTGGCTTGGTCGCGCCCTGAGTCTTGAGCTCTCTGCCGTCCAGCAGTACATGACCCAGGCTTCCCTTGTGGAGCTCTGGGGTGATCACGACGCTGCAGCCCGCTTTCGCCAGGACACCGTTGAAGAGATGCGCCATGCCGAGGCGATTGTGCAACGCATGCTGGCCCTGGGGGTCGCACCGGCTTCCTCCCAGCTCAGACCCGTGGCCCACGCCGGCGATCTGGTGGGCCTGCTGCGGCATGACCTTCGCCTGGAGGCAGATCTGATCGCGCTTTATGCCGATGCCGTTCGCTTCTGCGTGTTGATCGGCGACAGCGACAACCGCACATTGTTCAGCGGTCTGCTCGATGATGAGCAGCATCACGTCAAGGATCTTGAAGCCTGGCTGCTCCATCTGGACGCATCATCGGCGCCAACCCATGACGCCCGAGCCCGGGCAAGCTTCTGATTCATCAGGCTGGTTTCCCAGCTCCTTGCCCTTTCCCCCCTCCCTTGAGCGAGACCCTGCCGCTACCTCTGCAATTCACCTGGCTGATTCCGGTGTATGGCTTCAGCGGCATGGTGCTGTCGTTGCCGTGGGCCAGCGGCTGGATCAAGCGCAACGGTCCACGGCCGGCGGCCTACCTCAATCTGCTGGTGACGTTGGTGGCCGTGATCCACGGCTCACTGGTGATCCGTGACGTCTTTGCTGTCGGGCCCCAGCACCTCGAGTTTGCCTGGTTCAAGGCTGCCGATCTCGACCTGCGCCTGGGTTTTGACCTGTCGCTAACCAATCTGGCCGCACTCGAACTGGTCACGAGCATGAGCCTGATCTGCCAGGTCTATGCGCTCGGCTATCTCGATAAGGAGTGGTCGCTGGCCCGGTTCTATGCCCTCATCGGCTTTTTTGAAGGGGCCATGAGCGGCGTGGTGTTGAGCAGCAATCTGTTTCTGAGCTATTTCCTGCTGGAGATGCTCACACTCTCCACTTACCTGCTTGTGGGGTTCTGGTATGCCCAGCCCCTGGTGGTGACCGCGGCCCGCGACGCGTTTCTGACCAAGCGGGTCGGTGATGTGCTGCTGCTGATGGGCGTGGTCGCTCTGGCTGCCTGGGCCGGTTCGCTTGAGTTCAATGATCTCTATGTCTGGGCGGCAGAAGCGGCCAACCAGGGCCTGGTCGGCCCCCTGGCCGGCACCCTGCTCGGTCTGGGCCTGATCGCCGGTCCCATGGGCAAGTGCGCCCAGTTTCCCATGCACCTCTGGCTCGATGAAGCCATGGAGGGTCCGAATCCGGCCTCGATTCTGCGCAACTCCGTGGTCGTCACCTGTGGCGCGATCGTGTTGCTCAAACTCATGCCGGTGGTGGCTCCGCTTTCGCCGCTGGCGACCGACGTGTTGCTGGTGATCGGCACCATCAGCGCCCTGGGTGGTGCCCTTGTTGCCCTGGCCCAGGTCGACCTCAAGCGTGCCTTCAGCTATGGCACCACCTCCTGTCTGGGTCTGGTCTTCATTGCCATCGGCCTGCAGCAGCCCGGAATCGCGCTGCTGCTGCTGCTGGCCCATGGCCTGGGCAGGGCACTTCAGTTCATGGGCGTGGGCAGCATTATCGCCGCCACCAACTGCCAGGACCTGACCGAGCTTGGCGGCATCGGAACCCGCATGCCGGCCACCCTGCTGGCTTTCATGGTCGGGGGTGCCGGGGTGACCGCCCTGGTGCCGTTGGGGGGCTTCTGGTGTTTCGGCCTGATGCTCAACGTGCTGCTGCCCAGTCATCCGCTGCTAGCCGGGGTGTTTCTGCTGACCAACCTGCTGACCACCGCCAATGTGATCCGTGTGCTGCGTTCGCTCTTCGGGGGTGCACCCCTTCCCAAGACCCGCCGGGTCCCGGAGTGCAACTGGCTCATGGCCCTGCCCATGGTCAGCCTCACCGTGTTGGTGCTGCTTGTGCCATTGATCATGCAGCGCATCGACCCGGTGCCGGGTATTGCTGCCTTCCCCACCATGGTGGGTGTGGCCGTGCTGCTCAGTGGCTGCGCTGGCGTGCTGGTCGGGTGCTTGCTTCCGAAGGATGAATTCTGGGCGCGCTCACGCCAACCGGTGGTACGCGTCGTTCAGGATCTGCTCGCCTACGACTTCTACACCCCCGAGCTGTACAGGCGCATGATCGTGAATCCGGTCGCGGCGATCGCCCGTTTCGTGCTCTGGATTGATCGCACTCTGGTCAAGGGTCTGGTCGATGGGGTCGGTCGCCTGTCCCTCTCGACCGCCGAGGGTCTCAAGCTGACCATTAGTGGTCAACTGCAGAGTTATGTGCTCACCGTGATCGTGGCCATCCTGATGCTGCTGGCAGCCTTCCAGTGGTTCCGGGTGGCTTGAGACGATGCTGCTCTCCGGCCTGCTGCTAATTCCCTTTATTGGCAGTCTTGTGCTGTTGCTCTGGCCAACGGGCGCTAGCCCCCAGCGTCTGCGCGTGGTCACGATTGTGATCCTGCTGGCCCAGCTGGCCCTGAGCCTGGTGGTGGTGGTGAACTTCGACCCCGCTACTGCCGGCATGCAGCTTCAGGAGCACCACAGCTGGGTTCCGGGCATCGGGCTCGACTATGCCCTCGGCGTCGATGGCCTGTCCTTGCCGCTGGTGTTGATCAACGCGGCCCTCACGCTTGTCGCGGCGGTGATCACACGGGACATCGACAAGCGACCACGCATCTACTTCGCGATGCTGCTGCTGATCAGCGGCGCCGTGAACGGGGCATTTCTGGCTGAAAACCTGCTGTTGTTCTTCCTGTTCTACGAGCTGGAGTTGATTCCGCTGTGGTTGCTGATCTCAGTCTGGGGAGGGGCGAACCGGGCCTATGCCGCCACCAAGTTCCTGATCTTCACTGCCGTTTCGGGCATGTTGATTCTGGGTGCCTTCCTTGGCCTGGCGCTGTTGACCGGCACCGTTGACTTCAGCCTCACGCCGGTGCTCAGCGACCGCCTGGCCATGGGCGGTCAACTGCTGTTGCTCGGTCCCCTGTTGATCGGTTTTGGCATCAAGATTCCGCTGGTGCCCTTTCACAATTGGTTACCCGATGCCCACACCCAGGCCTCGACACCGGTGTCGGTGATCCTGGCGGGGGTCCTGCTCAAGCTGGGGACCTACGGGTTGCTGCGCTTCGGGTTGCAGCTGTTTCCCGAAGCCTGGGCCCGCCTGGCCCCGGCACTGGCAATCTGGGCTGCGATCTCGGTGCTCTACGGCTCGCTGGCCGCCATCGCCCAGACCGACATGAAGCGCATGGTGGCGTTCAGCTCGGTCGGCCACATGGGCTATGTGCTGCTGGCGGCGGCCGCCGGCACACCGGTGGCCCTGCTCGGGGCCGTGTTTCAGATGGTGAGCCATGGCCTGATCTCGGCCCTGCTGTTCCTGCTGGTGGGCATCGTTTACCGCAAGACAGGTACCCGTGACCTGCAGGTTCTCCATGGTCTGCTCAACCCCGAGAAGGGCCTGCCGTTGACAGGTTCACTGATGATCGTGGCGGTCATGGCCAGTGCCGGTCTGCCTGGCATGGCGGGGTTCATCTCCGAATTTCTGGTGTTTCGCGGCAGCATCGCCATCTTCCCGGTGGCCACCTTGCTCTCGATGGTGGGTTCAGGCCTGACGGCTGTGTATTTTCTGTTGCTGGTGAACCGCGCTTTCTTTGGGCGGCTGGCCGTGACCCCCCCCAGCGGTGATTCCTTGATCGACGCGCGGCTGGATGTGCGCCTGGCGCCGGTGACCCCCCGCGAGACCCTGCCGGCTATCGCCCTGGCCGCCGCGGTGGTGCTGCTGGGTCTGGTGCCCGCCAGCCTGGGGCGCCTGAGCGAGGTGGCGACCACCATTGCGGCGCAAAGCCTGGGAGCGGCCTGAGATGCCCGTCATTTCTGCCGAGCTGGTGCATGCTGATCCCTCGTTGGCGGTTGAGGAGGTGCAGCGCCGTCTGCTGACGGGCCAGACCCTGCTCAGCGATACCCCTGACCACCTGCTGGAGGTGGTGGGGGTTCTCGAGAGCTATGGCGAGGTGCTGGATGCCTACAGCATTAACCTCATCTACCAGGCGGAGCATCAGTTTCTCAACCCAGTACCGATCTTCAAGTACCTCGATGGCGATCTCAGCCTCGCCAAGATCTGGCGCCATCTCAACCACGACCGCATCAATTTCGAGTATGCCGAGTATTGCCAGAAGGCGATGTTCTGGCATGGCACCGGCGGCATGGATGCCTACCTCGACTCCCCTGACTTTGCGGCCAACTGCCGGGCCATCATCAAGGCCAAGAGCCGGCGCGATCCCCTGCTCGCCCTGTTGAACCCACTGTTTCCTGAATTTCTGCCCGAGCTCATCCGCTCAGCGGCCACCACCCACGCCCTCGGCCAGTTCTGGCGGGTCATGAGCGACCTGTTCCTCGATCTGGCACGGGCCGAACGCGAGTGCGCGGTGCGCACCATCCCCCAGGTGGTTGACTTCATCAAGGATGGGCTGGTGGCGGCGGCCGCCAATCCCATCCGCTACGGGGTCGACATGGCAGGACAGCACTTCTGGGTGCTGCCCCCCGAGGCCAATCTCACCTTTCTGGTGGATGTGGCGGTGCCGTATGTCGAAGCGGTGTTTCTACGGGGCATGCCGTTTCTGGGCACGGTCAGTTTCAATGCTCAGGCTCAGCAGATCTCCCCCGATCAGGCCCAGTTCGCCTATGGCGCCCTCTATGCCGATCCCTTGCCCAGCATGGGGGCGGGGATTCCGCCAAGCCTGCTGATGCAGGACATGTACCGACACCTGCCCGCGTCACTGCACCAGTGGTATCGGGAGCGCACCCGCGGTGAAGGTGATGTGCGGGTCAAGATCTGCATGAGCTTTCAGAAGGCGATGTTCTGCGTGACCAACGCCGCGATCAACGGCACCATGCCCCATTCCCTGCAGGCTGCCGACCCGGGGGAGCAGTCGGCCAACCGTGCCTATGCCCTGGCCTGGGCCACACGTCTTGCGGCCGGCCGCACCGATTGCCTGGCTGGGTAGGCCGCCTGCGGCTTAGGTTGAGCACATGGACCAGCCCTGGACGCCCCGGCCCAAGCCCGAGCATGCCGACCGGCTTGAGCGCCGCATTGAATTCGCGGATTACGCTGCCACCCGCGCGTTTCTTGAGCGGCTCAACGATCTTTCAGAAGCCCGGCAGCGTTTTGCCGACCTCAGCTTCGGCCGCACCTACGTCAACATCACCGTGCGTCCCGACGACGATGGAATGCCCCTGGGGCAGGCCGACCATGACTTTGCAGCGGCTATTGATGCCCTGATCGAGCCCTGATGGAGCCCGAGCCCACCATTGATCTGCGGCAGACCTACGACGGGGCTGGCATTCAGGTGGTGCTTGATCAACTCGATCAGGAGCTGATCGGTCTACAACCGGTCAAGGCCCGTATCCGCGAGATTGCGGCGCTGTTGGTGGTCGACAAAGCCCGCGCATCCCTGGGCCTGCAGACAACGCCCCCAAGTCTGCACATGTCCTTCACCGGCAGACCCGGCACCGGTAAGACCACCGTGGCCGAGCGCATGAGCATGATCCTGCATCGCCTCGGCTATGTGCGCAAAGGTCATGTGGTGACGGCCACCCGCGATGATCTTGTTGGCCAGTACATCGGCCACACAGCTCCCAAAACCCGTGAGATGCTCAAAAGGGCCATGGGTGGTGTGTTGTTCATTGATGAGGCGTATTACCTCTACCGTCCCGAGAACGAGCGCGACTATGGCGCCGAGGCGATTGAAATTCTGTTGCAGGTGATGGAGACGAACCGCGATGACCTGGTGGTCATCTTTGCAGGCTACAAGGACCGTATGGATGTTTTTTATCAGAGCAATCCTGGTCTCTCCTCAAGGGTTGCCAACCATATCGATTTTCCCGACTACAGCGCTGACGAACTGCTGGCGATCGCACGACTGATTCTTGCCTCAGAGCATTACCGCTTCAGTGATGAGGCCACGGTGGCCTTTTCCGAATATATTCGGCGTCGCATGCAGTTGCCATTCTTTGCCAATGCCCGCTCGATCCGCAATGCGATCGACCGGGCCCGCATGCGCCAGGCGGGACGTCTGTTCAGGCGCATGGGGCAAGCTCTGAGCAAGCTTGATCTGATGACAATCGAAGCAGAAGACATCACAGCCAGCCGTGTTTTTGCCGGCGAACTTGAGGGGCTCAATCCTGCTGAGCCGCTGATCTGATTGCTCTGAGCCGACAGATCAGCGTCGTTTGCGTGAATCGATCTGCAGCAGATCGCGCACCTGTTGCACCTGACGCGACAGGGCCGGGTCGCTGCTCAGTTTTTTGTCGATCTGCTCAACCGCGTACATCACGGTTGAATGATCCTTGCCGCCAAAGACGTCGCCGATGCGGGGCAGTGACAGGTCGGTGCTCTGGCGCATCAGGTACATGCCCACCTGACGTGCCTGGGAGACATTGCGCTTGCGGCTGGCGCTGCGCATCTCTTCACGGCTGACACCGAACACCTCGGCCACCTTCTCGATCACCTGGTCGGGGGTGACGTCCACGTTGCCCCCGGTTGGGTCGAGCATCGGCGCCACCGATTCAACGGTCATCGGCATGCCGGTGATCGAGGCAAAGGCCACCGCCCGGGTGAGGGCGCCCTCGAGTTCACGAATGTTTGAGGTGAACCGTCCTGCGATGAACTGAATCAGCTCGCGCGGCAGACGCATCTGCTCCTGCTCAGCCTTCTTGTGAAGGATCGCCATGCGCGTTTCGAGGTCGGGGGCCTGGATGTCGGCGATCAGTCCCATCGTGAAGCGTGAGATCAGTCGTTCCTGCAGCCTTGGTATCTGATTGGGCGGCCGATCGCTGGCGATCACGATCTGACGGCCCGCTTCGTGCAGGGCGTTGAAGGTGTGAAAGAACTCCTCCTGGGTGTACTCCTTGCCTTCGATGAACTGAATGTCATCGATCAGGATTAAATCAGCGGCCCGGTAGCGGTTGCGGAACGTCTGCATGCCGTCCTTGCGGATGGCTTGGATCAGGTCATTGGTGAAGGTTTCGGTGCTCACATAGAAAACCCGGGCATTGGGGTCGATCTCCAGGCGGTAGTGGCCGATGGCCTGCATCAGGTGGGTCTTGCCGAGCCCGACGCCGCCACACAGAAACAACGGGTTGAATTCGCGACCTGGTGCCTCGGCAACGGCCAGGGCCGCCGCGTGGGCCATGCGGCTGTTGGGTCCAACGACAAAGCGGTTGAACACGTACCGCAGGTTCAGCCCGGCGATTACGCGAGGTGGGCCCTCAGGGCCGCTGCCATCGCTGCTGGTGGGTCGTGGTGGCGCAGCCGCTGCAGCAGGGCTGCCTGTCAGGGCAGCGGCGGGCAGGTCGCTGCCATTGGCGCTGTGCACCAGCACTTCGACCGGTTCCCCGGCGATGCTGCTGGCCGCCGCCGTGATGGCCGCCAGGTAGTTCTTGCGCAGCCAACCGCAGGCGAAGCTGTTGGGGGCTTCCAGCTCGAGTCGTCCTGTGGCGAACGCGGTGCAGCGGGCTGGCCGGATCCAGGTTTCGAAGGTCGGCTTGCTCAGACTGGCCTGGAGAGTCGTCTGAACCTGGTGCCACAGCTCCTCTCCCTGCTGCACCGACATCCACAATTACGACTCGCGACTATACGCAGATCCGCCATGCTGAACCGTCGTCCATGACACTCCCGTTGCCCGTGGCATCCTCGCTGTCATTCCCTCTGCTGAAACGTGTACTGCCCCTGGTGGGCTGTGCCCTGATCGGCGCTGCGGCCACCGGGTGTGACGGCCGGCTGCCGGGTGTCGGCTGGCGGCAGGAACCGGTGCGCATCAGTGATGCACCCCCTGCTGCACCTCTGCAACCCGGGGGCAACGTGATCGTCGATGCGGTGTCGCGGGTGGGGCCTGCGGTTGTGCGCATCGACACGGTCAAGCGCATGGTCAATCCGTTGGGTGGCCTGTTTGGCCAGGGCCCTTCGATCCAGCAGCAGCAGGGCCAGGGCTCGGGCTTCATCACCCGCTCCGATGGCGTGATCCTCACCAACGCCCATGTGGTCGAGGGGGCCGGCGAGGTGACCGTGACCCTGCCCGATGGGCGCAGCTTCAGCGGCAAGGTGCTGGGCAGCGACCCACTCACCGACGTGGCCGTGGTCAAGCTAGTGGCCAGCCGGCTGCCGGTGGCGCCCCTTGGCGATTCGAGCAAGCTGCGCCCGGGCGAGTGGGCGATCGCGATCGGCAACCCCCTGGGTCTCGACAACACGGTTACCGCCGGGATCATCAGCGCCATTCAGCGCACCAACGCCCTGGGTGAGGGGCAGCGGGTGCCCTACATCCAGACCGATGCGGCCGTGAACCCGGGCAATAGCGGTGGACCGCTGATCAATGACCGGGGACAGGTGATCGGCATCAACACCGCCATCCGCCAGGCCCCAGGTGCGGGTCTGAGCTTTGCGGTGCCGATCAACGTCGCCCGGCAGATCGCCGCCCAGATCCTGGCGCGCGGCTATGCCAGCCACCCCTACATCGGCGTGCGGCTGCAGAGCCTCACCCCCCAGCTGGCTCGGGAGATCAATGCTTCCACCAGCGAATGTCGGTTGCCTGAGGTCAATGGCGTTGTTGTTGTGGACGTGATGGCCGGCAGCCCCGCCGCCGCCGGCGGCCTGCGCAGCTGCGATCTGATCGAGACCGTCGGCGGTCGCGACGTGCGCAACCCTTCTGAAGTGCAGCTGGCCGTCGATGGGGCCCGGGTCGGCGCACCCCTGACCCTGCGGGTGCGCCGAGGTGAGCGGCAGCTCACCTTGACCCTGCGACCCGCCGAGCTGCCGCGCCAGCGTTGAAACCAACCCGGCTGGTGGTGGTCATGGCCCGTTGGCCGGCCCCGCGGCGCTGCAAGTCGCGGCTGGCGGCGGGTGGCCTGGGCCCGGCGCGGGCGGCGCGGGTGCAGCAGCGCCTGCTTGGCCATGCCCTGGCCGTGCTGGCGCAGGGCACCGCGGCCGTGGACGCCCGGGGCCGGCTGGCCCTGGCCGGTGCGGGTCCAGCTGCCGCGGCCCGTTTGCTGCCCAGGGGGCAGCCACTCGAGGCTGTGACCCAGGGCCCCGGCGGCCTGGGCGAACGCATGGCTCGCCAGTTCATGGCCGGCCAGCGTCAGGGGTACCGCCAGATTGTGCTGGTGGGCAGCGATCTCCCGTTGTTGACGGCGCCCGACCTGCAGCTCGCCTTTGATGCCCTGGGAAATGCTCCCTGCGTGCTGGGCCCAGCGGCCGATGGGGGCTACTGGCTGGTGGGACTGACCCGCGCTGCCAGCGCCCTGTTCGCCGGCATCGACTGGGGCGGTGTCCGCGTGTTGCAGCAGACCCTGGCCAGGGCCGATCAGCTGGGGCTGGCCCCGGTGCTGTTGCCGCAGCAGAACGATCTCGACACGATCGTCGATCTGCAGGCCTGGCGATGATGGAGGCCATCCC
>Ga0172372_10010339_pt1 | contig 11962 bp, 6 predicted proteins | sample LakKiv5m_2_FD_114544 | JGI IMG/M metagenome (GOLD analysis project Ga0172372, IMG submission 114544) | Freshwater microbial communities from Kabuno Bay, South-Kivu, Congo - kab_092012_9.5m | ecosystem: Environmental > Aquatic > Freshwater > Lake | place: Democratic Republic of the Congo...
AATCACCGAACGGCTCATTAATTTGTGCGCGGTAGACGAACGTTTGAATCTCGGCCAGCCAGAAGATCCAATTTCGAGCAAGGGTTATCTCAGTTCTTTGTTACTAAGAAGGCCGTGTTATTTGTTCAACCATGCCACCGTAGGCGTGCAGCCCAACCGTAATGCGCCGCAAGAAATGGCGCTCTACGATAAGCTGTTCTTTGACGTATGCAAATTAGGCGCTTTTACCAGCGATTTTCGCTTGGCGGAACCCCATATTCGCAACGCAGATATCATTGGAATGAACCTAGATTCCGTCAAAGCCTCCGAACGGCAAATAAAAGAAGGAAATCCCAACGGATTTACCTTGGAACAATTTTGCCGAATTGCGAAATACGCCGGAATATCGGATAAGCTTTCGTGCTTTGGGGTATTTAATCCATGCACTGAAAATTCCTACGACGCTGCATTGGTAGCGCATACCCTCTGGTACTTCATGGAGGGCATAGAGGAACGCAAAGGCGATTTTCCCGTAGGAAGCAAGAAGGATTACCTCCGATTCACGGTGGTTATGGAGAATGAATTTAAGGAATTGGTCTTTTATAAAAGCAACAAGACCGATCGATGGTGGATGGAGGTTCCCTATCCCTCCAGCGAATCAACAAAGTTTGAGCGCCATCACCTCGTACCATGCGATAAATTGGATTATGATAACGCCATGAACAATGAACTTCCAGATTTGTGGTGGAGAACCTACCAGAAACTTGGATAAAGTATAAATTTTAGGATTTTTTTTGATTTTCATTTTTTTGCTTAACTTAGCAAGCATTTTTAGGTCAAATTTTGTCCTAGAATGTGTAAAATTAATTTGCAAGTTAATTAGTATGAAATTAAGAATCAGCCTATTAGGACTTTCTTTCGTTGCTGTGGTGGGTTCGTCACTTGCGCAGCAAGACAAGCTTCTTACGCACTTCATGTACGATAAAATGTCGGTGAATCCCGGTGAAACGGGGATCGACGAGGGCATTTGTGCAACAAGCATCTACCGCAACCAGTGGGACAAGGTTAACGGCGCGCCAAATTCTGCCGTTTTAAACATTGCTGCCAATATGAACCGCTTTTTTCCTGGTGGAGTTGGTTTGAGTTTTTATCACGATGCGATTGGTTTTTCACGTCAGAACAATTTACTCTTAAATTATTCCTACCCTATTTCATTGGGCAACGTTGGTACTTTGGGAGCAGGTATTGGTGCAGGGATCATCTCGTATTCCATGAATCCTAATTGGATTCCGCCTCAAACCATGAACGACCCTTCCTTGCCGGGAACAGACTTCAGTGCCATGAGCTTAGACTTGAATTTTGGATTGTTCTTGAAAGGAAATAACTACTACGCCGGAGTTTCCTCTACCCATTTGAGTGAGTCGGAACTGTTAGGTGCTTCTACTGGTATTGGTACGGTTGGCTATAATACCGCCCGTCACTACTATTTAATGGGAGGATATAAAATGAAAAACATAGGTCCAGGTAACCTTGATTTCAATTTAATGGCGAGAACTGATTTGGTAAAATACTCGGTAGATATCAACACGCGGTATTTTATTAAGAAAGATGGATCTGAACTCGGATACGCTGGGTTAACGTACCGTACTTCGGACGCCTTGGGAATTTTATTAGGGTACAATGCCTTTAATAACTTTACCGTGGGTTATTCGTATGATTTAACCTTGAATAAATTGTCGAGTATTTCGCGCGGTTCGCACGAGATGTTTGTGAAGTATTGTTATTATTTACCCATTCCGCCGAAGACGTATTCGACGCACCCTAGGTGGTTGGGGAATTAAATGTAACCATTTTGAATGTTCTGACGTTATACCCAAACTGAAATAACCTGTAGCAAGTGGAGTTTGGCATTAGGTAAGAACCAAAAAAGGATAAAATGAGAAAAGTAGTAGTATTTGCTTTAGCTGTTGTATTGTTTGCTGCGTGCGATCCAGTAGACGGTAACCTCGTAGGTGTTAAAGGCCGTACGAATTGGTATCCCGACGTCTTGGGGCCAGGTAAGGTTCCCTACGGTATGGTATATATTCCATCCGGGGCCTTTCAGGCGGGTCAAAACGACAAAGACATCATGGGCTTGTACACCACGCGTACCCGTACGGTGTCGATTCAGGCGTTTTATATGGACGCTTCGGAAATCTCGAATAACGAGTACCGTCAGTTTGTCTATTGGGTGCGCGACTCCATCGCTCGTGAAAAGTTATATCGTCGTCAATCCGGTGACGATGCGGAGCAATGGGTAAATGTTCCCGAAGATTTTTTCCGTGATCCTTACCGCAGTATTATGGATATTGGTTCTGATGTCTTGGGTGGTAATAATGCTTTTGATCCTTTAAACTCAGAAGGCATGGAAGACTTAGACAAAGCATTCTTGGCGATTCTTGGTTACAAAGGAGCGGCTGGAAAAACAGATGTTTTTGGTTTGGATAAGAAGAAATTTGCAACCGCTACGAAAAGTAAAAGAAGCGAAATAGATATTACCATGAACAGTGACGAAGTATCGGCAATTCTTAGTGGCTATGGCAACAGCAAATCAGGTAAGACGGATGATCAAGATAGCAAAGACAAGGCGGATCAAGAGAAAATATTAAAAATAGAAGGAGGTCGTATTGAGAATAGAAAATATTTTCAGCTTAACTGGGAAACACCTATTGAATATACGGACCCAGAAACGCAATTGTTGCTTACGGATATGTATGTTTCCAAAGCAGAAAGCTACTACAATAACAAACAAATTGATACCAGATTGTTATTCTACGATTATTATTGGGTGGATTACAAAGAAGCGGCTAAACGAGGTAAGGTGATGACCGCTGATAACGGTTATAGTAAAAGTTTAAATGCGATGGATCCGAGTGCAAGAAGAAACCCTCTTTCAAAGGATGATAAATCCAATGGTTTGCACCGCGCGACTTTAACGAATGATGGTTCCATGGTGATGTATGACGGAACAATAAAACCGTTTGAGGATAACGGGGATACCACGGTTATTCCGCGATCTAAAGGGGGTGAGCCATTGATTAATCAGTCATATCTTGAAAACCCGGGCCAAGACTTGGATTTAGGGTACACGAACAGCAAGGGTCAGCACAACGCCATACGAGGGCATACAGATCGTAGCCGTTACATTATCAAGGAGCGCATTAACGTATATCCTGATACCCTGTGTTGGGTAAGAGACTTTACGTATTCGTACCATGATCCCATGGCAGAGAACTATTTTTGGCATACTGCTTATGACAATTACCCAGTAGTTGGGGTCACCTGGTGCCAAGCAAAAGCCTTTTCGGTGTGGAGAACTCAACTGTACCACAGCTGGTTGCTGGCTGGAGGAGACCTTTACGTGAACGATTTCCGTTTGCCTTCCGAAATGGAATGGGAGCGAGCAGCACGAGGAGATCTTGAGCTTTCCCAATACCCTTGGGGTGGTCCTTACATCCGTAACGCCAACGGTTGTTTCTTGGCCAACTTTAAGCCAATGAGAGGGCGTTATTTTGAAGACGGTGGGTTCCACACGGTGAAAGTATATTCATACAATCCAAATGCTTACGGCTTGTATTGCATGGCCGGCAACGTGGCTGAGTGGTGTAACAGTGCTTTTGATGAGTCATCGTATGAATTTACTCACGACCTTAATACAGAATACGTGTATGATGCGAAAGACGATGATCACCCAGTGAAGAAACGAAAAGTTATTCGCGGTGGATCGTGGAAAGATGTGGGTTATTATTTACAAAACGGTACAAGAACCTTCGAATACCAAGATACAGCCAAGTGCTATATTGGTTTCAGGAATGTAATGACACACCTTGGCCGTGGAGGTAAAGATTTGGATGCTGAGAACGGCGAAGAAATCCAAATGGATATACAACTTAAGTAAAATCTGTAACAAATAAATAAATCTAAGTTTAACGTTTAAAATTAAAAAAGTCATGGGAGCAAAAAAGAAAGGAATAGGAGCATGGATGGCCACGCCACCAGGAAGAAAAGTAATGGGTTATGCCTTCGGTATTGGTGCCGCAATAGTTATCTTAGGGGCCTTATTTAAAATCATGCACTGGCCAGGATGTAACCCAATGTTGATTGCCGGACTAGGTACGGAGGCGGTGTTGTTTACCATGAGTTCCTTTCAATTGACCCATGCAGAACCTGATTGGTCCGTTTACTATCCCTACGCTTACCCTGAAAACGAGCGACACAGAGGCTACTATGAGAAAGGTGGAAATTACGTAAAATGGGACGGAGACGATGTTAACCCGTTGGCAATTAGCGGTGGAGGTTCAGATGCTGGTCAGGATTACGGTGCTAAGATTGATGCGATGATGGAGAAAGCGGGTGTCAACCAAGCATTATTCGATAAATTGGGTAATGGTATTTCTAAATTGCACACTACCGCCGAGTCTTTAAAAGATGTTTCCAACGCAGCTGGTGCTGTGAGTGCCTATGAGCAAGCGTTGAATACAGCCGCTGCAAACATCTCTCAATTATCCGATTCGTACGCAGTTGCCTCTAAAAAAGTGGCAGATATCACCGTGGATGGAACGGGTGTTCAGGAGTTCGGAAGCCAAATAACAACGGCGGCAAACAACCTAAAAGAATTAAATGCGAGTTTGGCCGGAGTTGGTTCCCTTCAAACGGTTATGACCAGCTTATCAGAATCTGCTGACGATACCAAGGCTTACGCAAGCAATATGAAGGTGTTGGCGAAAAATCTTGAAGATTTGAACAGCGTTTACGGTAACATGCTTCGTGCAATGGGTAAATAATCCAGGAAGAGGAATAATAACATTTTAAAAACATACAGAAATGGGAGGAGCTAAGGAAACCCCAAGGCAGAAGATGATTTCGATGATGTACATTGTACTCACGGCCCTACTTGCCTTGAACGTATCAAAACAAATTTTGGATGCCTTTGTGGCCATCGAAGCCAATATTCAAAAGGGAGCATTGACGCAACTTCAGCGCGGAGATGATTTGAAGGGTGAGTTGACGGGGGAATTAGCCAATTCGAAACTTGCCGATGAAGCTGAAAAACGTAAGAAAATTAAGGATGCTTTAAAATCTATTGCAGAAATAGACAAGGAAACTCAGGTGATTATCAAGAATGTTGACGATGCCAAGTTGTTGTTGCTGGAAGAACTAGGTGAACTTAATCCTAGTCCTGCTCCGGACGATAAAGACAAAATACTTTGGGTGAAGTATTCGCCAAACCAACCACTTCTTCCGTCTAAATTAAATTTGACAGCTTTAGAGGCAAAGGATGAGTTCGATACGCCGATGCGAGAACTTGGAATAAAGGAGCTTGAGGAAATCGATGAGAACGGCATTGGAATGAGCAAGATTTGGGAACCGTATAAAACCTTCAGAAAAAGATTGGTGGAAATTTGCGGTACCTATTCAATTCCAGATAAATCCTACAAAGTGGTTATTAATGGATCTGTTGACAAATTCGATGATAACAAGGATCTTGAAGATGAGGTTTCTAAATTGATTAAAAAAGGTAATAAAGTGAATGAGGCGGAATTACCTGAATTAGTTACTATTTATTCAGAATTAACCAAAATGGAATTGGATAAGTATGGTCACGACGGTGATATCAGCGAGAATATTCATTGGTTGGGTCGTACCTTTTACCACGCCCCGATGATCGCAGCCTTGGCTTCTTTATCTACCTTACAATATGAGGCATTAGCTGCAAGAGCAAAAGCGGTCGGTTTGATTAAAAGCCGTATTTCAACTGGAGAATATTCATTCAATAAGATCGAGGCATTAGCTCGTCCTTCGGTTGCAGTTGTAGAGTCAGGTGATAAGTTTGAAGTGTACGTATCCATGGCAGCTTATGACACGGATAAACCACCCAAATTGAAAGACTTCCAAGGTACATTGAAAGAAATTAAAGACGGTGTGGCTACAGTTGAAGTAACAGCTTCTGGTTCAAATGAAATGAAAATCAAAGGTACTGTGGGTATTGCCAACAAAATGGGAACCATGAAGTGGATTAATTATGAAACAGGGGTATTTATCGCTCAAAAGAGCGGTGGTTCGATTGGTCTTCCTTTGCAAACAGCGTTGTATGGTGAATGGGATAATAAAATTACGGCATCCGCAGGTGGTTCGAATATAAAGTCAATGACCGTTTCGTGCAACGGGCGCCCTTGTCCGAAGGTGGGTAATTATTATGTAGCAAAAGTTACCCCGAGTAAAGACGGAGCAACTATAACCGTAAATGCCAAGGACAAAAATGATAAACCTGTTACATTCAAGCAAACCTTCCCGATTCGGCCTTTCCCAGAGCCAACTGTTCTAACACCATCGCTCTCAGCAAAAGGTGGCCCGATTTACGTTGGATTGCCTCCGGGAGCCGTTTTGCAAGGAGTTCAATTTATCATAACCGAAATGAAAGTTGGTTCTACAAAAGTAACTGGAAATATGGTGCCTGCAAATGCGCTTAGGGCCTATTCGCCAGGATCTGTTGTCGGTATTTATGGTTCTGCGAAAAGAGTGGATACCGGAAAAATGACCACTTTCAAAGGTTCAATTCAAATTCAATAAGATAAACTATGCGTGCAATAATTTTTCTTTCGCTAGTAGCACTTAGTGGCATCTCATTAGCTCAAAATCCGTTGGATATTCAGCGTGGCCCAGTTAACATGCCTGCGGATGGTGTAATCGACGGAGTTGTGATTAAAGAGGAAGTACCGGTTAGATCACGCATAGAATATGAGTATGTTCGTGAGGCTGATTATGTTTGGTCCAAGAGGTTGTTTTCACGAATAGATGCTCGTGAAAAGGCCAATCACAAATTGTTTTTGCCCTACGATAAATTCACCAAGGAATTTACGATGGTTCCGCCTAAAAATGCTGCTGAAATGATGGATCATAAAGGGTGGATTCGTAACCAGTCTAGATTGAGTTTATGGACGATTATCGTGCAGCATTTGATGAACGGAGACTTGTCGATGTTTTATGTTGCGGATTCGTTAGATTTCAATTTTACCAAAGAAGATGGATATGCCTTGAAATATCGTTTGAACCGATACAAATTAGACCAAGATAAAAATTCCTACTACCAGCCTAATCCTTCGTATGCTAAGAATATTGTGGATCGCTGTGGTGGTTTTTTTGCAGGGGAACCGATAGAAGGGTTGTACCAAGGTCAACCAAAGGTATACATGACAGATTATATGGCTTTCAAAACCTTCAAGGATTGGACGGATAATTACATTAAAACGGATTATGATGCAAGCGGAATTGGAGCACAATGGCAACCGGATATAAAAACCCAAATGGCTGATCCAGCTTTCGAAAAGTCATGGAATAAAGCTATGGCAAAAGCTACCAAATCAAATAGTGACGTTTCTTTACTTTCCGAAGACTTAACGTTTTTTGTTACTTCTGATTTGATAACTGCTTTCAATATAAAAGAGGATTGGTTTTTTGACAAAGAGCGTTCTATGTTGGATAAACGTATAATTGCAATAGCACCGGTTGCTAGATATACTATTGATACAGCAAAATTTTCGGGTCGTGGTAGTTTAATAATGAAGGATCCCTTTGCGATTACGCCGTCATTGGTCGCAAGCGTTGGGGGAGCTAAAACACCTATTAACCCGACGACTCCAACAGCAGAATATGAAATGTTTTGGCTGTACTTTCCACAACTTCGCAATGTTATAGTAAACTACTTTGTCTACAATGAACAAAGTGACGCACTATGGATGTCTTTCGATGATTTTTTCTGGAAACGTTTGTTTTCGGCGCAAATCTACAAAGCTACGGATCAATTCGACCGCGACATCGAGGATTACCGCTATGGGGTTGATGCCCTGTACGAGGCGCAAAAAATCAAAGAAACCATGCGTACTTGGGAAACCGATTTGTGGCATTATTAAAATAAACACTGTTTTGAGAAAACCCCGACGAAAGTTGGGGTTTTTTGTTTGGTTATCTTCGGTCCTTTACCTATTTTTATGCAAAATCTGTAGCATGAAAAACTTTACTCTATTACTCTTATTTATCGGCATCTCGTGCACCACTTTGGCGCAAAATATTCAAGCACCTTCCTTTCATCCAGGGGTGTTAATGTTTCAACTCAAAGGCGAAGTGAGGCCTAACGCCTTAAACCTTCAGCAAACCGATGCAAATCAATTTGCCCTGTTGGACGACATCCATAACTATCCTTTTTTAGAAACCATCTTCCACGATGCCAACGTAACGAAATTGGAACGCCCTTCCTATTTCTCTTACAAGCCGTCGTTGATGAATATTTATCGCATATACTTTAGTGATGATGCGCATATTCATGAGTACATGAATCAGTTAGAAAAAGTAGCAGAAGTCCTGTATGCGGAAAAGGAACCCATTTATTCCACGGGTTTTATTCCCAATGATCCCAACCACACAGGAACTAATAAATGGTATCATACCCTGGTAGGTTCTGAAAATGCTTGGAATATTTCTCAGGGGAATAATTCCGTTAAAATCGCCATAGTTGACAATGCCGTTTATTCTACGCATACCGATTTAACCGCTTTCAAACAGTACGATGTTGCGGATAACGACAACAATGCTGCTCCTCCTTCTACGCATTCGCAAGATGCCGGTTGGTCGCATGGTACGCACTGTGCCGGCTTAGCAACCGCCGACATTAACAATGCCATCGGTATTGCTGGTTTAGGAGGTAACGTAGAGTTAATTGGAGTCAAATGTACCCCGAACAATGTATCTTCATCGAGTTCTGTATGGTACGGTTACGGCGGAGTTCAGTGGGCCTGTCAGAACGGAGCCCATGTGGTTAGCATGTCCTTTGGTGGAACAAGTCCTTCACAGGCGTTTCAAAACTTAATAAATGCTTATCCGAACATTGTGTTCATGGCTGCGGCGGGTAACAGCAACACGACAACCCTGCATTATCCTGCTGCCTACAACAATGTGATTTGTGTCGGATCAGTAGATGCCAATGACCAACGTTCCAGTTTTTCGAATTATAATGGTGCAACTCCATACGTTGATATTGCCGCGCCGGGTGGACATTCCAATGGCGGTTTATTAAGTACGGTCTACACTTCCAATGGAAATGGATATGCAAAAATGGGTGGAACTTCCATGGCAACCCCTTTTGCCGCAGGCTTGGTAGGATTAATGCTGAGCGTTAACCCAACCCTTACCCCTGCGCAAGTCCTAAGTTGTTTGCTAAACAGCGGGGTGAACATCAATCAAAACATAGGCCCAAGAATTAATGCTTTAGCCGCTCTTCAATGCGTTTCACAAGGATTGACAGCAGGCGCTCCCATCGCTAATTTCTTCGCGGTTCCAACCACGATTTTTGAAGGAGATTCGGTTCAATTCTATCCAAATTGTGCTACCGGTGGAAATGCCATTACGACCTATCAGTGGAGTTTTCCGGGTGGAACCCCCTCAAGCTTTACCGGCGCCAATCCTCCGTATATTTCGTATGCTACCGCTGGTACGTACAATGTCAGTTTAACGGTTACTAATTCGCAAACTTCCGATACGGAAACTAAAAACAGTTATATCACAGTAAACGTTCCTCCTTACGGCAATTGGATTGTTCAGAACTCTGGCTTCTCCGCAGCGAACCGAGGAATCAATTGGATTTCAATTGTGGATCAAAACGTCGTTTGGGCTACCGCTTATGATGGCAGCGGTGCCAATGCAAACGTCCAGCAATTCACAAAAACTACTAACGGAGGAACCACTTGGACCCCCGGAAACATCAACGTAGGAAATGCCGGCCTTGGTATTTCGATGGTTCATGGTATTTCATCTAACGTTGCTTGGTTAGCGGCCTATCCAAATGCTGCGGGTCAGCTGGGAGGAATTTGGAAAACTACCAACGGCGGTTCAACTTGGACGAAACAAACGACCGCTTCCTTTAGCAACGCGGCTTCTTTTACCAATGTCGTGCATTTTTGGGATGCCAACGAGGGCTTTTGCATGGGAGACCCCATCAATGGCGAGTTTGAAATTTATAGAACCGTTAACGGCGGAACGAATTGGACCTTAGTGGCAGGAGCGAACATTCCAAACCCCTTAGCGGGAGAATACGGCTACACCCGTCAAATGGATGTCGTAGGAAACAATGTTTGGTTTTCCACCAATAAAGGAAGGATTTTTCATTCAACCGATAAAGGAGCTACCTGGGCGGTTTATACTTCACCGATTCAAGACTTCGGAGGAGCGAATATCAACGGGAATTTCTCCTATGCTTCTTCTACGGTCGGTTACATTGTAACGAATGGAGGAGCGGTATATAAAACCACCAATGCGGGCTCTACCTGGTTGCAATTGGCAACCTCCGGACCAGTTTATACCAACGGGCTCTGTGCCATCGTAAACACCAATACTATTTTTACCACAGGGGCGGCGAATGGGGGATCCGGTTCGTCGTATTCCTTGGATGGAGGTTTAACCTGGACACAAATCGATAACGTTCAACATTTATATTGTGAGTTTTTAACCCCTTCCATTGGCTGGTCGGGTTGGTTTAATACGAACGCTACCACGAACGGAATGTGGAAATGGAACAACCTTTCGAGTCCTTTGAATGTCCAGTTTTCGGGAACTCCTTCAACCGTTTGTGTGAACACTCCAGTACAATTCACCGATCAAACGACGGGAGGGACCATCAACTCTTGGAATTGGAGTTTTCCCGGGGGGTCGCCAGCAACATCTACCTTGGCAAATCCAACAGTTACCTATTTTCAACCAGGGGTTTATGCTGTTTCGCTTACCGCAAGCGATGGCATCAATTTGAGCAGTTATCAAGATACGGCCTATGTAACCGTAGAAACGCTACCTGCCACCCCTTCTGCAATCATTGGCAACGCCAACGCTTGTCCTAATGCCATGGAAACTTATTCGGTTACCAACGATCCTTCTGCCTTTTATAACTGGACTTTCCCGGCTACTTGGTTAGGGATGAGTACCACTAATTCTATCTCGTTGACTTTCGATAATACTCCCGGTGTTTTATCCGTAACCGCGGACAACTCTTGCGGATCTAGTGCTGCTTCAACATTGAATATTAGCCTAGGCGCTGCTCCGGTAGCAGGATTTACATTTAATATCAATGGCGGGGCCCTAAGTACCACCAACTCCTCTCAAAACGCGAATGCCTATGTGTGGGATTTTGGAGACGGTAATACCTCAACCCAAACGCAACCTACCCATACGTACACGACTCCGGGCACTTATACCATTACCCTAATCGCGTCGAATGCTTGTGGAGGAGCGGATACGACCACCCAAGTATTGGAAGTTTTAGAAAACTTGGAATTGAATGGATTATCGATTATCGTTTATCCCAATCCGAATAACGGCCTATTTACGTTGGAAGGGTTGACTAACTACTTGGGACAGACGATCGAAATTTTAGATGTTTCAGGTCGTTTAATTGAAACAAGAAAGATTACAGAAGCGACGATGGAACTTCAAGTGCAAAACGTGGTGAGTGGGTTGTATTTCGTTCGAACCGGTCAATTGACAGTACCGGTTAGGATACAGCATTAATGCATGACAGAAATCGGTGAGAGGATAAGTTTCGTTGATCACGGGCAGAAAACGACCATCGTTATTTTGCCGAAAAAACAACCCTGGGCTATAGCTCTTATGGGGGCTTGGCTTTCCATGTGGTTGACCATCGGCGGAGTGTGTTTATGGTCGTTATTTGCACTGCCCTTAAAGGAACAGGAGAAAATCATCTTGTGGGTATTTCTCACCTTTTGGGGGTATTATGCGTTTCGGATAACGCGTTCATTTCTTTGGCTATTATGGGGGGAGGAATTACTTAAAATCGACGAATTGGGACTTCATATTAAGAAGTCGGTACGCAACTATGGAAAAACTATTCCCTACTACTACGACAACATCAAAGGACTAAGGTTTGATGTACCCGAAGAAAAGT
>Ga0172372_10010342_pt1 | contig 11961 bp, 8 predicted proteins | sample LakKiv5m_2_FD_114544 | JGI IMG/M metagenome (GOLD analysis project Ga0172372, IMG submission 114544) | Freshwater microbial communities from Kabuno Bay, South-Kivu, Congo - kab_092012_9.5m | ecosystem: Environmental > Aquatic > Freshwater > Lake | place: Democratic Republic of the Congo...
AGCAACTGTATCATCAGCAGATGAAGCTTCTTTTGTTTGTAAACTAACAACATGTGCATTATTTAATTGAAGTTCAAATGCATCTTCAATCGTAATAACTCTTTCATGGTTTGGTATAAAACTTGATAGTAAATTAATTATAGTTGTTTTACCTGTACCGGTACCGCCTGATACAAGAATCGTTGCCCTTGCAAGAACGCAATCTTTTAAGAAATCAATCATTTCGTTACTTAATGATCCATTATTAAGAATCTGATTTAAATTTAGTAATTGCTTAAATTTTCTTATCGTTATAGAGAGGCCAGATTTAACAACCGAGCCGTAACAAAAAGTTACTCTAGCTTGTGGTAACTCGGCTGTCACAAGTGGAATTTTTTGAGATACAGATCTATCAGATACTCTAAGTGCAAGTGCTCTTGCAACATCATTAGCATGCTCAGATGACCTAAATGATATCTTAGTTTCTTCTAATCTTCCTTTATACTCAATTATAATTTTATCCCATGAATCAACCATAATTTCAGTCACATCTTGATCACGCCACAAATCACCAAGCACGCTTATCCCGACCATCTCATCATAAATAAAATCAAGAGCATTACTCATATACTCAGGAGAGTATTCTATGCCCCCTCGTGATGCGATTTGTTTTGATAGTAAATTTATAAACTTTTCTTTTTGTTTATAATTTATATTTTTATCATTTGTCAATACTAAACCCTTAATTTCAGATTGCAGTACAACATCTGTTGATATAAAAGTGCGTAAGTTGTCTACAATTGACCAGACTTTTTCAGTATCAATTAGTTTATTGTAATAAAATACTGGTTTTCCTTCTAGCGTTAAAGTTGAGTTTAGTTTTGGTTCAATATCATTAGTAAATAACGAACCTAAATCATTAATTGGATTTTTTTCTAATTGTTCTTCTTTAGTTTCAACGTTATTTACGTTTATACCAGATAACCAATCGTTACTCATTATTTACCTTTTAATTTTTTGAATATATTTGAGAAAAACGATGTTGAATCATCTTCATAATCTTTATTATTATTTGATTTATAAATAAGGTTTTCACCAGTTACTTGAGATAAAATTTTTGCAAATGCTTCATTTATTTCTGTTTTATTTTTAGATGCAATTAGTTCTCCTTCATTATTTGCTTTCTTCCATTCTTTTGTTTCTGGAACCGATCCTAAGAAATTAAAGTTTCTTAATTCTTCCATAATCTCAAGTTCACCATAACCAACCCCTTCTTCAGCTCGATTAAGAACTATACCTATTTGCTCTGGACTCATTCCTGCCCCTCTAGCAACTTTTGGAGCAGTAACTGCCGAATTTAGCCACATATATGTATTGTGAACAGTTTGCTTAGAAGGAATAACTGGTACAATAAGATAATCAGCGTTTGGTAAAGCAAAATCTCTAAATAATGAGTGAAATTTTTCAGCAACTGGCGTATCTATGAAAATATAATCATAATGAAGTTTCAATAATGAAAGAACCTCGGAGTAAAAACGACCTGAGAATGAACTTCCTGTTTGACCTGTGTCAGCTGTAAGTAAAGATAAAGCATCATCGGGGGTAGCGGGTCCTAATAGAGCAGAAAAATTCATATCTGATCTATGAACAAGCGAATTTAATATTCTATCAGGAGTCATTAATGAAGGATCTTTTATAAGATTTACTATATTTGGAGCATACTGCCCTAAATATTTTCCGGTATCTGCTTGTTGGTAATTTGTATCAATTATACAAACCGTTCGATTTGGGTTCGAATTTTTAAATCTACTTCCTAGGTAAGCAGCTAAATTTAGTGATAAAGTGCTTTTACCTGTTCCACCCTTACTAACAGAGACTGTAATTACCATACCTCTTCTTTTTGAATATGATACTTTACTGTTCTGATTATTAAAACGATCAACAGGTGAAGGTGGTTGAGATTGAAAATTTCTACTAGTTACAAAATCAGCTAATGTTCTATTTGGCGAGTTACTTGTAATTGGATTATTATATGAAATATTATTATCTTGTGGATTACTATTATTTTGAGGTCTAAATTGGAAGTCGTTTAAACTACTTTGTTGAGTATTAACATTTACTTGATTATTCTGCATACCGAAATTATTTTGATTATTGAAATTAGGAAAACTTGTTATATTACTTTGATTATTTTGATTAATCTGATTATTTTGATTATTTTCAATATTAGGATTATTAACTAAAAAATTAGACAAAGTATTTGATGGCTGTTGAACAGTAGGTTCTGGCCTCTGCCAGTTATTATTAGCAGGAGGCTTACTACTATCAAATATATCATTTAGACTTTTAGTAGTATTTGGTGGGGTCCAGCCTGATCCAAAAGAATTTTCTTTTATTGTATTAACATCAATAGTTAGATTCGGATTGTCAGCGGGTAGTACCGAAAATCCAAAACTTGATATTGTATATAAAAGATCATTTATCTTAACTGGATTTGCTACAATTTTAACCTGAGGAAATGTCTTTCCTATGTTAATTGCCTGATTTGATAAAGCTACAACTATTACGTGATACCCTGCTCCAGAAACTCTTCTTACAAATTCAAAAACATTAAGATTCTGATCATTAGATGGTAGATTGTCTGATAATATAAAAATAACTTGATTGGGATTTAAGCTACGTAACTCAGGAGAAATTGCTATATCTTTGAGAGAAACTACGTCATTTGCTGAATATACTTGTGATACATTTTGGGTAGTTTTTAAAAACCCTACGAGTTGAGATACACCGGCACTTAGTATATAAAAATTATTCATATTACCCCTTACAAGCTACGCTGGATTCGTTGCGACAAATTAAATCTTTCTCTGTTGTTGTAAATGATTGTATCGGTAAGGAATCCTTATTTCTAAGTGCAAAATACAAAATTCCACTATTTTCAGCGGCAAAAAATTTTGAAACGTCATCCGCTTTTACAACTATTATATAAGTTCCACCTATCGGATCGTTAGGGATAAAATCTGATAAATTAGAGTCTTGTGATTGAAGTTGAGAAGCAGCAACAGAATCTATACTACTTTGTGGCAAACTTACAGAAAGTATTTTTATATTCTGAGCCAACAACCCAGTAATACCGTCCACAACAACAAAAACATCAACAATGTCACCTGATTTAACTGTTCCTGCAATTGCTCGTGAAGCAGATAACGATATTGCTATCTGTCTTTCATCTGGAGCTAAATTTCTAGTAGGCAAACCTGTGCCTATTCCTGTAAAATAATCTAACCTAATTTGCTGGCCTTTAAGAAGAGGATATAGTGTAGTTTCATTTAAGATATTTTTATATAATAAATCTATCAATTTCTGTGGATCACTATCTGTATATGAATTTTCTTCAATTATTTCAGAAGGCAGTGCAACAACTGAGAATTTATCAAAAACATTATCAGTTATAACAAAACCAGCAGGTATAGAATCATCAACTCTAACTACATAACTAAGCGAACCTGAATCTGTTGAAACAAAAATATAACCAAAAACAGCTAAAATCGCAAAGAATGTTGCAATTAAAAATTGATACTTTACTCTTCTTTTTGTTGTTCTATCAACTCTTCCTTTACGTTTTCTTACTTTTTCAGTTTCATTTTCTGAATAGTTATTTTCGAATCTGCTCATGAAACCTCCTTATAAAAAGTATCGGTACAGGTAATTATTTTACAGATTTTAAGAAATCATCAGAAACATTAGATAAATGAGTCAATTCGGTTCTGAAATGAACAGGAGCAGATTCAGTATAATCATCTTTAGCATCCAATCTTGCGATACAGAAACCGACACCCATCTCACCTAAGTATCTATATTCTCTAACTTGTTGGTTAAGAATATTAGACCAATTTAGCAGGGAAAAAGCTTTCTCTCTATCTTCACTATGTCTCAATTTATGAATAAATACCGTAGAAACATTTGCTGTAACAGCATCAGGTAATTTAGATGGTTGCTGAGCTACAGCAATCAGTCTAAGGCCAGACGATCTAGCTCTTCTAAACATTCCTTCAAAGATCTCGGTTCGTTTCGCAACAGTAAATTGGTCATCGCCTTTATCAATAGAACCAAATAATTCATGGCTTTCTTCCATAACAACAAAGCATCCAGGACCTTTACCTTCATGGTCAAATATACCATTACCATTATGTAGTCCATATCTATATATTGATAATAGAAGAGTTCCAAGTATTAGTCTTCTTGCTTCAATATCTAATCCATCTGCTTCAACTACCGTAACATAACCTTTATCTGGATTAACAAGATCTTCAACTCTTAGAGTAGTTCTTATTTTTGGTGAGTTATCGCAAGCTAATAAATTATTATATTGATTGCCTGGTGCAAAGTATTGCATTCTTCGCCATAAGCTCTGTAATCTATCTCTCATAGCTGTACCCATGCTCCTACCGCCTTCGGTTGTAGCAGCATACTCTACTTTCCCAGAAACAATAGCAGCTAGATGAGCGATAGACACACAATTAGTTAGCTCAGGATATGTGAAAGCATTTACATATGCTTTGCCATTTTTATCATATTTAATATATTCTTTTGGAATATCAGAAACAGGTATAGCTTCTAGAATTACAGGTTCTTTTATTCTTTCTCCGGTAAGTTTATCAATAATTGGTTTTGTTATATAGCAAGTCTCAAGTCTATTTATTGAATATAATTCAGTTAAGAATTCTGAAATTAAGGAACGACCAAATTCACCTAAAGAGAAAGCTGCTGTAAAGTTATCAGCTAAAGCATTTAGCCATTCAGCAGTTGTCATACCTATACAAGGAATCGCTAATGGATTATACTTAAATTCTCCAAGTTCTGGCTTTAATAAACTATAAAACTTAAATCTATCAGAGTTTGTTAATGCAGGTAATGATGCTAAATCTCTCATGTTTTTCATCCAATCTAATGCAAGTATAGATGCTTTAACTTTTTTTACTTTAGGAAACGGTTGATCTACTGTTGGAGGAATTATTATATCTTTTTCAATTTTGGATACCTCGGAAAGTAATTTCATTAAAGTAGATGTCTTTCCTGAACCAGTTGTACCTGCAATTAGGGTGTGTGTAATTTCATTAATATTTAAGCCAAACTTAATATCAGAAACAACGCCTCTTTCACCATTAACTAAATAACCTAATGGTATTTCACAGTTATTTCTATTTGAAGGCATTCTCATTATTGGCATTGAATCAATAGTTGCTAACAAACCTGGACCTTCAGCAGTTGGTGGGTGTGCAAATGAAGCAGCTTCAGAAGGAGTTACGTAAGTTGAATATAAAAATGGTTCGATGAATTCTGTTCTGGGTTCTCTTTTTTTATAAGATGTAAATGCTCTAGCATGCGATAGAAGACGTTCTTTCTCTTCTTCTTCAAAATCAACAATTGAATGAAATGGTTGAGGTAACTGACTATTTGCTTGACCTGAGCCCCAGAAAGCTGATTTAAGTAAGCCTGCACCACCAACTAAAGTATTTCTATCTGGAGCAATTAAGAATAATTGATATAAAAAGGCACCGCTCTTTATACCTTCATTATATCTATTCATTTGAGCTTCAAGGATTTTAGCAATCGTATCTTTAGCGGCATCAAAAGTTTGTCTACTTATTGTAACGCCTACGTTAGGAGCTACTGCAAGCGATCCTGAAGCAGCTTGTGTTCTACTTAAAGCAACAGCATAAGAGTCACTTATTCCTTGATTAGTTGATAAGCTTCTATTAGTTCCAGATGAATTTTGAATTGATTGAGCCTCTGAATTTGATGTGCTATTACCAAAAGCTGTTGATGAGGTAGCTCCAGAAGATTGTCCAATACTTTGGCCATTAGCTAATGATTGACCTGATGTTTGCGAGTTAGCAAGTGAGTACGACTGGTTTAATCCAATAGATTGCATTGTTCCAACTGACTGAGCATTTGATAAGGATTGAGAATTTGTAAGTGCATACGCTTGACTACCACCAAGTGTTTCACCTAACGATACGTTTTGATTCATAGCAGCAGCTCGACTTGCATTTATATTTGTAGAATCTGTAGATGAACTTGAATTGGAAGTACCAAATGAATTTGCTGATGATACGCCAGCTGTTATACCATCAGATGTACCACTAGAATTATTACCTCCAAGACCAATAATTGGTAGACCACCTTGGATACCGCTAGTTTTATTATTAGTAGATGATGAAGCATAAGAATCACCTTTACTGTTGGAATTAGAAGTTGTATCAGTACTACCTGTACTGTTACCAAAAGAATATCCTTGAGTATCTGTCATTGAAGAGCCATAACTATTTGAAAGATTATTACTCCAGTTAGAAGAATTAGTTGCTCCTGCGGATTCAGATGTACCAGCAGTAAGTGTAGAGCTTTGATTAATTCCTTGGCTGGTATTTAAGCCTTGAGATTGTGTATTAGATATACCAGATGTATATGAATCAGTTAAAGTTGAACTTTGACCAGTTGATAATGTTTTACTCAGTGCATCACTAATAGTTTGATTAAGTCCTTGAGAGTTAGTATGAGTTAAACCATGTGCAACGGATGTACTTGTTCCTTCTAAAGAACTAGTTCCAGCTGAAGTTCCGGTAGAATGTGTATTACCGGCAGTATCACCTTGAGAAGTACCTAAAACCAAAGGGAGTGCTACACCAGCATTAACTGAGCGTGAGCCATGAATTTCTGATTTAGCATCCGTTACTTTCTGAGATATATTCCTCCAAGCGAAAGTTATTTGAGCTGGAGATAGCGGTATAGTGATTAGCGTTGAGATAAAACTGCGATCAACCATACCTCTTATAAAACTTTCAAGTTGATTATTAGTTGCCTCAATATCGGTTCTATTGCCATCTAATAGAGATACAGAACCTAAGGTAGAACCAGCAGGCATAGGAATTCCACGACCCATAGCTATGTGATTCCATTCTGCTTGGTAACGTGACAACAGCTCACCTTCTTCAGTTGTAATTGGTTTATACATTAGTTGTTGATAGGTTCCATTTAGTTGCATTTCCAATACCGAATATGCTTCATCTGCCTTAGCCTTAGCAATTTCAAGAGAGTCGCCAGTTGCTTGTACGCCATAAGCAAAAATTAATGGAAGGGAGGGACTCTTTGCAATCAAATTTATAAATAAAACTTCTTGCTCTCTAATAGCTGCGAGAACATCTCTCATCTGCTCAAAAACCATATTTGGACCAGACATCGATGTTGATTGTCGTAAATATCTAGGAACCCTAGTTAATCTTATAAATCTTACAGCTTTATAAAATCTATCGCTATATTGACTCTCACCTGGGTTTCTTTGTGATAATTCAAATAGAAAATATTTTACACTTTGTGGCTCATTTTCATGATAACTTCTCCATGATTTATGAATAATCAAATCATCAAAATCTATCTCATTATACATAGGCTCTCCAGATAATGTTGATCTATTAAAATCTCTTAAATCTGGACGACGAAATACACCTTTATTTGATTTAGGGTAAATAAGTTTTTGATTTGGATTTGTAAAAATTGACATATTTATACTAATAATTGCTAATAATTATTTACAACTATCTTTGCAAACCATCTTGTCTAGTCCATAAAGTAACAGCTTCTTGATCGTCAAGATTTGATTTATATAGAGATCGAAGTCCAGTCATTTCTTTAACAAAAATAAAAGATGGAAGTACTACTGTTACTAGAAATATAACTGGAATTGCTAATGATAATGTTGAAGATAATGTATCATCACCCCAAAAATTTTTAGTAATATTTAAAAAACCAGCTAAAAGAGATCCTGGTAAAATTACAATTCCAAATATGTAATGTCTAACTTTATGAATTATCTCATTACGCAAATTTGCATAAAATATTGTAGCAATAGCGCCAGTAAAACTGATTGTAGCTGAAGATAAAAGCATATAAAAACCACCACCATCTGCATACGAAATATCATTTGTTAGTGCTTGAGTAAATGCAGAAGCTATAATTACTATTAAAAAATATGATATATATCTTAGAACTAAAGTAGTTCTTGTTGTAAAACCTCTTATACCTTCTACATACTTAATTTTATCAGCATAATTTGTAATTTTTGAAGTATATGATTTTTTACTAGAAAAATTTTCTTTATTGGGTGCACCATCTGAAATAATATTATTCATTTTTAGTGCCTTCCTATTTCTGGTTTGCTTGACTGTCTATCAAGCTCATCGAGTTCAATTAACATAATCCATAATAATGATATAAACATTATAAAAGATAATATAAAGACAGGTGAAAATACATTATTTAAAAGTAAAATAAAACCATTAATAAAGGATATAAGAGCATTTCCAAATTCTAACATATAATTTACAATTGTAGCAAATGTTTATTTTACTAATTTATAATAAGTTTTGCTGATGTACCTCTATCATCAGCAAATTCCCAAGAATATGCTGTTACTATAGCACAATTTGGCTTAATGCTATTTTCTACAAAATAACTTGTTACTGTTTCTGAAATTCTATTTATGATATTTTTATCAATTTTAATTGCTAAGATTACTAAAAGTGAAAGATTTTCCGTTTGTGAACTACTGATTAAATTTTTAAGATTATTTTCTGTTGTTGAATTTTTTTCTATATTATTTAATATAATGATAAGTTTAGTAATTCCTCGTGGTGTTTTTATATATATTTGTATGTAATTAACGTCAATTTTATAATCAATAATATCATCGTATATTCTCTTAAAGAGTACTGCTAATTCGTATAAAACAGCGCCTCTAAATTTTTCAACAAAATTAGACCATATTGAGTTTGATGTAATAGTGTTTTTATTAATTACTAAACTTCCTAATTGTTTGTATCTATTTTTACTAGAAAGAAATCTGAAATTACTTTTTTCTATATTATCTCTATGGGTTCTCTCCCAAGTATTTAATGTTTCAATGTCTCCTGCTAAGAACAATAAATCATTAGTAAATATAGGTTTATCTGAATTGGCAAAGTTATTCATTTCTTCAAATTTATTTTCATCTATTGATATATTTATACTAGGAGAATTCGCTTTTATTCGTTTATTTTTATGGTTAAAATTTGTATCGTTAAATAATTTATTATCATTTTCTAATAGTTTATCATCTTCATGAGTATTTAACTCATCTTGACTAAGTTCACTTTTTTCAAATCCATCAGTTGATTTAGTTGTTAAGCTATTTTCTAATATTGGAATATTTTCTATTACAGTTGAGTTATTCATAACACTGTTAGCAAAGAGTTCACCTAAACTTGTTAATTGTTTTGGTTCTGTAAATGAATTACTATACTCTAAATTAGATACATTTTTAATTATATTTTGAGAAATTTCCTCTAAAATATCAGGTAATTTATTTGATTTAATTATTATATTATTTAATAAAAAGTAATTCTTAATTTCTGTTATAATATCATTTTCTAAATTTTCGGTATTTGAGTTAGTTGAAATGTTTTCTATAAAATGAGTCAAAAAAGTAAGTATAATTTCGTCGTCAACAGAAGTAAATCTTGAACCTAAATTTGATTCGGCTTGATAAAATGCATCTGGAAAAAATCTTTTCATGGTCAAAATTAGTGAGTTCCTAATTCTACCCGTACGTTGCAAGGCTTCTGCTTGACTTCTAGCCATTTCATTTAAAGAAGATTGAGATCCTTCATATAAACCTTTATATACACATTTATCGTTACACTCATTATTTTTATTTCTCATTATCGTTTAACTCTATTCTAATATTATTATTTTTTGCAAATTCGGATAAGTTTTTCGCAAACTCAAATAGCATAGTTATAATTAAATTATTATTTGAAACTATGGAGTTATATTTCTGTTCACTTTCTTCATCTAAATATTCTATATACAAAATTATGTTTTTTCTCTGTAAATCAGATATTGCATTTATCTCTTTATAAAGATCATAAAACTCATCTTTCGGTAAATTTTTTGATAAAGCAGGGTTGCGTTTTTTTGAAATAACTTCTGCCTGTTTAGAGGCATCAAGTAAAATATTTTTCATAGTTGCAAGTTGTTCTATTGGGTAAGACAATAATGACTGATTCTCTTGAATAATAATTGCTTCATTTTTTAATTCAATAACCAAATTATATATTTTTCGCTCATTTGAGAATATAAATGAATTTTTACCTTTTATTTTTATTTCATTATTGTATCCAAAAAAACTTGAAAAAGATGATATAATTATCATTAAAATAGATAAAATTCTTAAGTATAATGGTGCATTCTTAAAATCAATAATTACCTGACTAAAAATTAATATAAAAATTGATATACCTATAGTGAGATACACATAATTTATATCAAAAAACGAAAAAAAATTAGAAATTAATAAAACCATGCCTAATATTAAGGAAGATAAAAGCGAAAAAAATAAAAAAATCAAGTTTTTTATTGACATTATAATTAAATACACCTCCTTTAAGCAGTTTCGGCACAGTATTATTATTGCTTACCAAAATAACTTTTATATGGTGTATTATTTTCTTCGTGTATAATAATTTCTTTTTTTTCGCTTTTTTCTGGGTTGATTGCAATCCAGAACCAATTACTTGAATCAAGCGCATTTTTTGATTTTTCAATTCTTTCTGTTGATGTTACAGAAAATATTATGTTATTATTTGGCATTCGTTTTGGATTTTCATTAATATAGTGTGTAAAACCTTCCAGTAAATCTACATATGATTTTAATCTTTTTTCACTTGAAACAACAAATCTAATTATACCTCCTTCAAATATATATAGGTTTTGATGGACATATGCTAAAAATTTTTCTATATGTAACCAACCATCTCTTCTATTTTGAAATCTTTCATATTCTAAAATTGAGTAATATTTTATATTATCTATTATCTCATTATAAAATGCATCTGGCTGATAATATATATGATTACTGCTATTATCTACACAAGTTATTTTACCATTTATTTTATCTATTTTAATTTTAAATTTTGGCTCTGATATAATATTCATTGGATTAATAATATTTGATGATAAAATTAATTTAGCTAAAACTTTTTGAACTTCTATATCGTGATCATAATCAGTCGCTCCTGTAATTCCGATTCTCGCCGGGTTAATATTTGATAGGTATTTTCTTCTATCTAATTTAAGTTCTGTAATAAATAGTTCGCCGTTCTCTAAATTTTTAAGAATGTATTTAAGATGTTTGGTAAATTTATTATTAACTCTATAATGTGCTGGAATAATCTCTCTAGCGTCGGATATTTTATTTGGTAAAAGCTTTATAAATCCTTTTTTTGAAAATATTCCAGTCCAATATCTAACATTCTTTATAGGTATATTCAATTTTTTACTAATAAAAGATAAACTAATGCCTTGATTAGAAATATTGTCATCTAAGTTAAGAATATCTAAAAAATTAATTATATTGTTTATATTTCTTATCTTTATTTTAGGATAATAATCAGTAAGTATTCTTGAGTCAATTTTTATATTTTCTAAAAAAGATTTCCCCTTATTAGTTAACCTGAAGCGTCTTTGGGGTTTAATTTTTTTATCAACTTTTTTATCTATTCTTGAATTATAAATTATTCCTTTTTGATAATCAAGGAATCCTATTTTTTTAAGTTTAGCTAAATATTTATTTAGTCCAGGGTAAACGATATCCAAAGAATCAATCAATGGTTCGTAAATTCTTGGAAATGAAAATAATAGCTTAATAATTGGATATTCCCAACTATCAATTTTTTCTATACCAATAGTATAAAATTTCTTCTTGCTATTCATATACTATACTGTTTATATAAATAAATTTAGTCAATAGTTTTTATTTTATAAATATAATTAGTCAATAGTTTTTAGCAATGAATTTATAAATAATTGAAAATTGCCACCTTCAGAAGCTCCGTAGGAAATATCTGATACTACTTCTAATACATAATCTTTGTATTTTTCTTCACC
>Ga0172372_10010344_pt1 | contig 11961 bp, 10 predicted proteins | sample LakKiv5m_2_FD_114544 | JGI IMG/M metagenome (GOLD analysis project Ga0172372, IMG submission 114544) | Freshwater microbial communities from Kabuno Bay, South-Kivu, Congo - kab_092012_9.5m | ecosystem: Environmental > Aquatic > Freshwater > Lake | place: Democratic Republic of the Congo...
CAAACCTCGCCCGTTCCCCCGCCAGCGTCCTTGACCCGCCCGCATTCCGCCAAATCCGCCACCGATCGCCCGGACAAGTAGGCCGATTTTTCCAAAAGAGGGGGGTTTTCTGTCAGGCACTATTTAGCACGCATTTGCGTAACATTAGAGCGTTTGCTGATCCCCTATAAAGACGACGGAGCAGGTTTTGGTGACGCCGAAAGGCTTGGTCAAGCTGGCTACCATCGTTCCTGGTCAGAAAGTTGCCGCTTGAGCCAACGGACGAGCCGTCACTTAGCGACCGGAGTACACTTCATCTATCAATGACACACACAGGAACGAAAATGAAACGTTACACAACCATCGCGATACTGGCATCAAGCCTATTCGTAAGCCAGGCCATGGCGGCAAACAAGCCGATACATGGAAAGTACACATGCAAAGGAACCGCTGATCAAGAAGTCAATGTTTCAGGCGTTGGCGCGGGTAGCCGAGAGTTCAGGATCAAGGGCAAACTGACTGCCTCACGTGGATCGTTTACCGCGTGGGTAAAGTCGAAGGAATGGAAATCCATCATTGCCGGCTATCTTGAGCCGGATATGCAGAAAGTCACCCTGTCCTCCATGAATCGGACCTACAAGGAAATGACGAGCGGATGCTCGATTAGCGGTATGTGGCAGGCAGGGGCGGGGCATCAAATCAGGACCGGGCGGACCGTTTATCTCAATCTGAGCCAGGGCTACCATTGCGGGCGGTCTGATGTCGAGAACGTGGACAGGTATCGGCTTACCTGCAAGCGCTAAGCAATCGTCTCCCTGATCTCGACCGCTTTTAAAGGAGCAAAGAGTGAGCGAGCGTGTACGCATTGAAATTCAAACACCTCAAGGTACCTTTTCTGGGTACAAAAACACCACTACCCCTAATGGTCTGTATTTTGCGACAAGAGGCGGTCTATTCGACAAGGACGATGATGATTACGATGACTTGGTGTGCTTATCAGGTCCTGATGGGTTTCTGTTTTTCGCTCATGGCACTATCCGACCGTTTACCACGGCTGTCTCGAATTTTGGAACTATGGTTGTAGGGGATAGGCTCAAGTTAAGTAACGAACTGAAATGTAGAGTACTTGTGTACTCGCAGACCGGCGAGCGGCTATTCAGTAAGCGATTTCAAAGAAACTGCTCCCAGGTCGGAATTTCACCAGAGGGCAGGATTGTTGTAGTGGGAACCATGAACCCAGGAAGTTGTATCCGGGTCATCGAAGTGGCATCGGCGAGGGTGATCTCGAAAGTTGAGGGATGTTTGTTTGATACCGTCCATGTTGATGAACAGGCTCGCACAATTACCGACACCCGCCATGATGGACAGGTTTTCAAGTTTAGTTGGTAAATCAACGATCCATTTTTCATCCTTTCGCATCCTCCCATGTCCGGCCGTCATGCGCCTCTACCAAGTCGCCGGCGGTCGTCATACCGGAGCCGGGAAACAGATCATCGAAGGCCGTGACCATCGCGGACTGTAGGGCCGCCTTGCCGGCTTCAATGTCGGTTTCCGCACACTCCAGAATGATCTCATCGTGGACGTGGTGGACTACCCGGCAATCCAGACCGGACAGCGCGGCCGGCAGTTTGGCCAGGGCCGCTAACAGGACTTCCGCGCCGCTACCTTGAACCGGTGTGTTCAGCGCGTTCGTCAGTTTCCAGCCGCCGGGCTCGTTACCCATATCGCGGACCAGACCGGCGGCCGTGCGTACCGTCTTGTCATACACACCCCGAGCTTTCGTTTCCGCGTGCCAGCGGTGGATACCCTGGTAGTGCTGAAAAAAGGCCGTGTGCGCCTTCTGTGCGGCTTGCGCGGACATATCCACGCCATAAGTGGCCTTGGCATACGCACGGAGTCCCGGCGGTTGCATCCCGTAGATCAGGCCGAAGTTGATCGCCTTCGCCGCTTGCCGTTGCGCCTTGGTGACCTCCGCCAGCGGTATCCCGGCGGTAATACTGGCGGTCAGCCGGTGCAAGTCCACGCCATCGCGGTAGGCTTGCAGCATGGCTTCATCCCGCGCCATCAAGGCCGCTATCCGGAGTTCAATTTGTGAGTAGTCCGCCACGATCAGCCGGTACAGTTCATGACCGGGCCGAAACAGCCGGCGGAAGGCCGCCAGCCGGGGCGGGTTCTGTAAGTTCGGCTTGCTACAGTTGAACCGGCCGCCACGGGTGCCGGCAATGTTGTAGTTGGCATGAATGCGGCCGGTGTCCGGGTGAACATACGCCGCGAACTTCGCGCCGTAGGTGGACAGCAGCTTGCCGTGTTCCTTGTAGGTGCGGAGTTCCGGCGGTGCGTCCGGCCAGCCGGCCAGCGCATCCGCATCGGTGGCCAGCTTGCCGCCGGTGGTTTTCGGCCAGGTTGCCAGCAGGTCCGCCGGGAGTGATCGCACCAGCCAGGCAGCCAGTTGATCGGGACTATCCGGATTCACGCCGGACATGATGCGGTCAAGGTGATCGCGGGCCGCCATCGCCGCCGCTTGCCAGTCCGCCATGAGCCGGCGGTGAGCGTCCGTGTCGAACGGGACGCCGGCCAGCATGTGACCGGCCACGGTCGGCAGGGCCGCCGTCATCAGGCCGTAGGCTTGTGTTTGTCCGGTTTCGCGCAAGCGGTCCCGGAGCGGATGCGCCAGCCGGTAGGCCAGGACCGCGTCGAGTGCGGCATAGTGAACCTGGGCCGGAGCCAGCGGACCGGCCGCCAGCCAGTCGGAGCGCCTTACCGTCTTGTCGATGGTCAGGCCGAGTATCCGCGCCGCCGTGTCCGCCAGTGAAGGATAACCGCCGCCGGCTTGCAGTCCGTAGGCGGTCCGCATCATCAGCATGGAATCATGCAAGGTGGTCGCCGGATGCAACAGCAAGCGCCGGAGAAAACGCCATTCGAAGGTCGCGTTATGGGCCACGAACATACCGCCGGCATTCAGCAGCGGCCAGAGTGCGGCCGGGTCCACGCCGTCGAAGTCGAACACATAGGCCGCCGTGTCATCGGCTACCTGTAAGCAGCGCGTCCGGTCGGTGAGTGGGTCGAGTCCGCCGGTTTCAATATCCAGACCTAGCAGCGGCCGGCCGGCTTCCAGCAGACGAGCCACAACAGCGCGGGCGGTGTCCGTGTCGCGGACGTAATGGACCGCCGTGTTCAGGTTACGCAGGACCGCGCCGGCGGTATCGTCCGCCGTGATCGTGGCCTGTCCGGTCAGGGTCAGGGCCGGCGGTTCCGATTCCGTGCCGGTGATCGCCGCCGCTATGACGTCGCCGTGACAGGGTTTCGGGTGGCAGTAACAGCGGAGCTTGAGCGGTCCGGCCTGGGCCAGTGTTCGCAGTCGGGCCAGTTCCTTACTTGCCGGACTGTCCAGGCGGGCGGTGGCCTGGGTGAACCATTCGCGGTATTGACTGATGACCCGATCACGTTCGGCATCGTCGGCGGGATTGTGCAAGCGGTAAGGATTGGCCAGCGGTGAACCGGCCAGGCCGGCGGCCGGGTTCGGTCGGCCGATATACTCCACGCTTTCATGCAGCGCCGGGACATAGGCCATGTTGACCACGGCCACGGCCGGCGGATCGGCAGGCCGGTCCGGACATTCGACAGTTTGACCGGACGCCAGCAGGGCCGGGAGTCGGCTTGCCGGTATATCGGCATCGAAGGCTATCCGACTACCATCGGCCAGGCCGAAGTCTGGAAAGTGAATCCTTACCCGGCCGGGTACCGGCGGTGGTGGCAGTTGCCGCATGAAATATTCCAGCAGGGCCGGCCAGGACTCCGCCGGACTGGCGGCCAGATCATCGAGCATGGCCAGTCGGTCGCCTTCATCGTCGCCGTTCAAGTCACAGACCGCGAGCGCGGCCGCTTCGAGTTCCGGCGGCAATACCCTTGCTACTCCTGCTACTCTGCTACTTTTTTCGGTAGCAGGGTCGGAAAGTAGCAGAGTAGCAAAAGTAGCAGGCGGTTTATCCGCCGTTTTCATGTTTTCGGCCGGTGGAGTAGCAAAAGTAGCAAGAGTAGCAGGGGCATATCCCGCCATTGCCGGATTTCCCGGCTTTTCGGGTCCAACATGCGAGGGCCTTGCTACTCCTGCTACTCTGCTACTTTTTTCGGTATCCGCTTCTGAAAGTAGCAGAGTAGCAAAAGTAGCAGGGGTGTCCGGTGAGAATACGCTACCAAGTGACAGGCCGGCGGAACTCATACAGCTACCTCCCGGACCCGTTGCCATACCTCCCGGCGGTGTGCGCCGTCGAGTTCCTTGCCGGCGGTAACGGGTACCAGATGACCGTGATCGGTCAAGGTACCGATAACCCGTTTCGCCGTCGCCTTGTCCCTGAGTGAACCAGGGCCGTATTGATATACCCATCGCGGATACACATACTCCCGTCCCTCCCGGTCCATCCAATCCAGCAGCTTGCGGGCTTCGGCCAGCGGTGCGGCAACCTCCGCGCCGTGCCGGATGCGCTGGAATTCTCCGATATAGAATTCGATCAGCCGGGCCGCGCCATGTAACCAGACGGTCGGAATTTCGGTGGCGTGTGGATCGTGATACAGGGTCAGCGTTCCGGCTATCCGCAATAGATTGTCGTGCGCCTTGGCCGCGTAAGCGCGAACATCTGCATACGGGCCGTTCGGACCAGCGCCTAGTTTGATTTGGTTCCAGAGTTGGAAAAATCGCGGTCGGGCGTCCGCCGAGAGTTCCAGCTTACGCGGGTCGAGTTCCAGCGGCCGGCCTTCCCGGGTGGTCAGTGGACTATCCAGTAAGGCATCAATCCGGCCGTGATGCGCCCCCATGTCCTGATGTAACAGCATGTCGGCATCCGCTACCGGCTTCGGGTCCGTGATCGCCGGCATGACCATCAGACAGCGCGGCAGGAATCCTTGAGCGTAAAACAGCGGGTCGGTAAAAACCTTCGCCGCCGTCGCCGGTTGGCTTGCCCAATAGACCATGAGCCGGCGGTTCCGGAGTATGGTCAAACCTTCGCCGGTCCCTCGGGCAATCTTGACGTTATCGCCGTCCCAGAATTTCGACAGGCCGGACAGGGTTTTAGCGGCATTCTCGCCGTTCATACTCCAGCCGCCGATAATGCGGCCGGCTTCATCGGACACGGTACCCACGGCCGGCCTTATGCCTTCGCGGAATTGCCGGGACAATCCTTCGAGCGTTACATCATCGAGCATCAATATCGGTTCCGGCGGTATGTCCGGGACCGGACCTTGCGCCGCCGCGAGTTCGGCCAGGGCCGCCTTAATCTCCGCCGCCGTCGCCTTCGCGTCCTTGAGCGGTTTCTTGATTGCCATGATGGACGCCTCCCGGTCCTCCCGGGTGTCCAGCACGGACGCCTTGAGTTCCTCGTATCCGTCGGACCATTCCGCCTCCTTGCGCCGGTGCGGTGCGAAGGCCAGGCGGTCGCACGGAGTCTTGCCGGTACCGCTTTCCGAAAAGGCCAACGCGAACAGCGACAGCGGTACCTCCAGTGACCGGTTGACGCGAACATCCGCCAGGCCATGCGCGGCCAGGTTCGCCGCCATCAGGAAAGCGGTACCCGCCAGCGCCGGACTACAGCCGACTTGATCGCAGACCACGCCGGCTGCCTTGCCCAATCCTCCCAGAGCATCGAGCGGATAAGCCGCCGCCGGCGGTGGTTCACGATACAGCGGGAGCGGACCTTCCGCCGGGGCCTGGGTCAACAGTTGCCGCAAGTGATCCACGCCGGACCGGACTAACACATCGTTCCAGTCGCCTTGTCCATCCGGCGGGTAAACCACGCGAGCGCCAAAGTTCCGGCAGGCTTCCGCCGCCTCACTTCCGGCCGGGTCGCCATCGGCGGCCACAATGCAGCGGCCGGTGTCGGAGAGTGCCAGGACGCGGGCCATGTTGCCGGCGGAGAAGCTACAAACGGCCGGCTTGCCGGTGGCCAGCCAGACCGCGAGAGCCTTCGCCAGACCTTCGCACAAGTAAAAATCATCGCCGGGTTCCGGCCGCTTCGGTATCGCCAAAAACAGGCCGGCGGTTTCGCCTCCAGTGGTGAACCGCTTCACGCCGTCCGCCGTTACGGTTTGGATGTTGCGGAGCCGGCCGCCAGCGTCCGCCATCGGGACCAACAGGCTACCGGCCGCGTCCGTCTTGAGCTTGCCGTAGTGAATGCCGGCCTGGGCCACGCCACGGGCCACAAGGTAGACGTGATCGACAGCTAGCGGGTTGCCGGCCTGGTAATTGGCCAGCGCGGACGCCGCCGCTTGATCGCGGATAGCGGCCAGGTGGTCGGCCGCTTCCTGTTTGAGCTTTTCGGCGGTGGCTTGCCATGCTTCGCTATCCTGTCCCGGGAATGTAAACGCGACAGCGCGGTACTCACATTCGCCGGGCCTGTGCGAACCGTAAACGCCCGCCGGGCCGGACAGGTCGAGCTTATAACTTCCGCATCCCTGCCGGCCTTTCTGGATATCCACACCGGTTCTAAACTTATGAAATTGTCCATCGGCCAGTATGTCGCCGGGATCGTTGCCGAGCGCGTCTGTGATGAGTTGCCGGAGCGCCGCCGGTGCGTGTTCGGGTGCCGGGATAGATACCCGGCAGTCGTTGTCTTGTAGAATAAACATGTCGAAGTTCTCGTGAAAGTGCGGCATCCCGGCGGGTCAGGCCAGGACGCCGCTAGGGTCGATCAGAAGTTCAGAGCGTCATCGAACGGCATCGCCGGGTTACCCGTCGGCGGTGCCGTTTGCGTTTGCGCCATCGGTTGCGCCGGTGCGGCTATAGTGGCGATGGTCGCCAGTTGAGCGCGGGCCGCCTCCAGCGCCGGCGGGCTGTAGGTCGCGGCCGGTGTGAACCCGAGACCAGCGCCAGCCGGAGCCGCGCCTCCGGCGGTGATCGCCTTTCTAATCCATTCAGGGAGGGCCGCGAAGGTTTGCGGGTTCCGGTCGGGGCCGTAGCAGAGCGGAGCGACAGACGGGGCCGGCAGGGCTTGTCCGGACTGTAGCGGAGCGGACGCCGTGATGTTGCTGTAAACCTTGTCGCCGTTCTGGGTTTGGCTTACAACCAACGTAATCCCACGGCCGGCCAGCTTGCTTAAATCGACCTGTGCGGCCGTCAGCGGTTGGCCGTCTTGATTCGGCTTGTCAGCGGGCCGTAAAGATCGAGTAGTGGGCCGTTGTGGTCGACCGTCAGGTAAGCGGACGCTTCTTTTTGATTCCATTCGCGGTCGAACGGTGGCGTCCATTCATCGAGCGGGTTTTGAGACATGGTGCATTCCCTCTGCAATCCCTGGTGATTAGGTTGCCGGACCGGGCGGCCAGGGTCGCCGCTTTTCCTCCCGTCGGAGTAGGTCCGGCAAGTCGGTAGATCAGCCGGCCGCTTTCTTTCATTCGGCGGCCTTGTCCGTGGCCGACCGATTGGATTACAGTTTGTAACGGTCCACAAGGGCCGCCAACTTCGGAACGCCAAACCATGAACCGACTACATTGCCTCATCAAGCGCGAACCGCCCGGTTATTGGGCCGCCTTCTGTTTGGATTTCACCCTTTACGCCGTGGGCGATACCGCCGATGAAGCCAAGTCGAAACTCATGGACCGGATCGCCGAATATGTCCGCGATGCGGAAGCGGAACCGGCCTATGCCCGTCATCTGCTGGAACGGAAGGCTCCGCTTCGGGATTGGCTCATGTTCTACCTGGTCTGGAGCCTGCAATTCTTGCGGGGTCTCGATCTCTCCGAAGCCGTGTTCACGCCGCCTTATCGGCGGGCATGAGTCCAAAACATCGTCCGCTAACCTGTGCCGAAGTAAAGCGGATTCTCAAGCGATTGGGGTTCGCGCCGGAACCTCGAAGCGGAACCTCCCACGAAAAATGGATCAAGATCGACGGGAGCCGCAAATACGTGGTCACGGTCGATTGTCCCAAGCAGCCATTCAGTCATGACTTGATTCGCTACATGGCCGTGCAAGCCGGGGTGAGTCGTGAGGCTTTCTATGCCGCCTTGGAGCGGAAACCCTAGCTACCACCGCTCTTCCGTCGGCTAATCGGTGTCACGTTCGATTCCGGGCCGCCGAAGTCGGGAAGGTGTTTACGAATCGCATCCGCCACGGCGGAAGGTTGCAGGTGCGCGTAATGACGGCTTGTCATTCGGGTATCGGCATGACCGAGCGCGTCCGCGATCATTTGAATGGATACGCCGGCGGATGCCAACGAAGCGCCATAACTGTGCCGCAAAATGTGAAACGAGACGGCCGGGATTATCCAGGCCGCTTCGCAGGCATCACGCATCCGCCGCGCCTGGTGGTCTTTTTGCCATGGTCCGCCATCGGGCCGCGTCAGGACGAGAGCGGTGCCGGACTTGCCGGCGGTCCATTCCTCGAACCAGCGTCTACCCTCGGCGGTCAGCCAGACATGGCGCGGTTTACCTTTCGGGTCGGCAATGTGGATGGAACCGTTGTCTGGGTCAAAGTCGGAAACTTTCAGCGCGATGAGTTCGCCGTAGCGACAGCCGGTCAACAGCGCCGCACGAACCACGGGCCGGAAGTCCTCGCCGCAGGCATTCAACAGCCGGCGGGATTCGTCGGCGGATAGATAGCGTATCTTCGGAGCGTCCGCCCGCTTGAACGGCTTCACGCGCCGCCACGCATCATCGGAAGGTACCCGCTTCTCCCGGTAGGCGTGATTCAACGGGGCCTTGAGCGCGGTCAGGACGCGATTTGCGGATGCCCTACGTTGGCGTACCGCCTCCGCGTCCTTCTTGTCGAAGGCGGCCAGATGACCGCCACGGAGTCGCTTCTTTCCTGTTGCCAGCTTCATCAGCCAATCATCAATTTCCTTCTTCGTCAGTTCGGCCACAACCTTCTTGCCGAGTGTCGGGAGGATGTGTGCCTCCAGCATGGCCAGGGTCCGGGCTAGTGATCGGCCTTCTTTCTGGTAATGCTCCCGGAGATAGTCGTCTACCGCATCCTTCACGGTATACCGGGCGGCCGGCTTGTCATGTTGCTTGCAGTCCTCCACGAAGGCCAGCGCGGCCGTAAAAGCCTCCTTGTAACTGAGAATATCGAAGCCGTTCGAATCAGCCACATCATCGGCCGTGCCTATGACCTTCTTGAAATACTGAATTTCCTTTCCCGCCACTTTGCCGGATACGCGGGCTACCCAGACGCCGCCTTTCGGTCCTTTACGGTAGCCGATAAAAACGCCGGGAGTGAGTTGCCGCCAGTAGGGTTCACGGTCGGCCGGTATCGCCAGCCGTTGCCGCGCCTCGCGGGTTTCGATGCGGGAGTCTCTTGATAATCTGGCCATCGGCGTACCTGTACGAAGTGGGGTAAAATTGGGGTAATATCCCGGTGTGGACGGGTAGGTACCATAGTAGGCTGTAATGTGCTGATTATCAAGGGTTTCAATTACTTACATGAACTCCGTTAGACTGGAAAAAACCGTATCTAGTCCCTTTCACGGCGGCGACGGGGGTTCGAATCCCCCTGGGGACGCCAACTTCAGGAACTTGTGAAAGAAGTTCCCCGGCGCCGGCAAGATCGGATTAAAAGATCGGTCATGTCCAAGCCGCAAAGGACCGCCTTCGGGCGGTTTTTTTGTGTCTGCCCGGCTACTGGCTGATTGACGGCTGAATACTGAATTACCCATGCGATGTCCCGCCAGACAAGCTGCAAGCGGGCCATGATTTTCTGGGTGCCCCACTGTCGGAGGGAGATCATCAAGTCCATCGACCATCACCGGGGCAACGTTTGACTACCCGAATGTGGGCCGTCGGTATCTTTGGCCGGGTTGCACTCTATGGCGTGGCGGTTCCTGATATCATCATGGGGGCAGAGAATGTGGCGGGGACGTTTTCAGAAGACCCTCCGTCATCGGCATTTTTCGCCGCTCGAAGTGAAATTGAGCTTGACGAAGTATTTACTCTTACAGCCAATGCCATAAATTTCCCCGAGTCCGATAGTCCGTGCGTTGGCTTCAGCCGATGCATGATGCCTCCAGGATTCGACCACTCTGCAACCTGCTTGAGCATGCAACCGAACGCATGTCGCCTTGAAGCCACGATAACAGCGCATTCAGGGCGGTGGGTCAGCCGATGTTCTTCTCGCATTTGAATATTCCATGCTTAGCCGAGCCGAATTCGACCTGGACTTGATCAACCGTTATGACGGTCGAGGTCCCCGCTATACGTCCTATCCCACTGCGGTACAGTTCACCGAGAATTTTGTCGAAGCCGACTATCGCGAGCAGGTCCATAGGGCCAATGTCCAGGGTGCGGGCGGGGCGATGTCGATCTACACACACATTCCTTTTTGTCATTCACTTTGCTACTACTGTGGATGCAGCAAGATCGTCACGCGGAATCGGGACCGCGCGGAACGCTACCTTGAGACCTTGCTACGGGAAATTGCCCTGCAAGGGGATCTCTTCGGAACCGAGCGGGAGGTGCTGCAACTTCATTTCGGTGGCGGTACCCCAACGTATCTCGACCAGGGACAGATGGGCCGCCTGATGGAAGGCTTGCGGACGCATTTCAGGCTTTCCAGCGCGGCGCGAAGGGAATTCTCCATAGAGATCGACCCGCGTTCGGTATCGCTGGAAGACATCCCTGCCCTCGCCAGGCAGGGTTTCAACCGCGTCAGCATGGGGGTGCAGGACTTTGCCGAGGATGTGCAGAAGGCGGTCAATCGGATCCAGTCACTCGAGGAAACCCGAGCCTTGGTGGAAACGGCGCGCGAATCCGGCTTTGGCTCGGTGTCACTGGACTTGATTTATGGTCTGCCCCTTCAGACCGTGGCGGGATTTGACCATACCCTGGATCAGGTCCTGAGCATGCGACCGGATCGCCTCGCCGTTTACAACTATGCGCATCTGCCGGACATGTTCCGCTCGCAGCGCATGATTCAAGAGGATCAGCTTCCCTCGGCCTCCGTCAAGCTTCAGATTTTGCGGATCGCCATCGAGAAGCTGGAGGCCGCCGGTTATGTCTATATCGGCATGGATCACTTTGCCCTGGCCGACGATGAGTTGGTCAAAGCCCAGGAACGTGGCGAATTACAACGCAATTTTCAGGGGTACTCCACCCATGCCAACTGCGACATCATTGGCCTGGGTGTCACGGCCATAGGTCGCATAGGTCACGCATTTACCCAGAATGCCAAGGATATTGAAACCTATGAGAGCAGGCTTAACCTGGGCGCGTTGCCCATCGCCAAAGGATTGGTGATGACGGAGGACGATCGTATCCGGGGTGTGGTCATTCAGGAAATCATGTGCCAGAGCCGGCTTGATTTCGCCAGGCTTTCCCGTCAGCTCGGTATCGATTTTCGAACCTACTTCGACGCCGAATGGCCGCAATTGCAACGTTTGCATGAGGATGGGCTGCTCGATTCCTTCAATGAAACGGGACTGACGGTCAGCGGTCGTGGTCGTTTGCTGTTGCGGGCCATCGCCATGACCTTCGATCGTTACCTTGCGGAAGCGCGTGTTCGCAAGACCTTCTCCAAAATCATCTGAAACCGGACACCGACCATGGCCAGCATTCTTCTCATTTATTCGACGACGGACGGACATACCTTGAAGATCGGCGAACGCATCAAATCCGTGATGGAAACCGACGGTCATGACGTCGCCCTGATATCGATTCAGGATGTGGCCGATATCGATCCCGGATCTTTCGACCGGATCATGATTGGCGCGAGCATCCGCTATGGTTTTCATGGCAAGCCTGTTACGGCTTTCATCAAGCGTCATGCCGGGGTGCTCGATCAGCTGCCCAGCGCCTTTTTTTCGGTCAACCTAGTGGCACGCAAACCGGAGAAACGGCAAGCCACCACCAATCCCTATGTCAAGCGCTTCCTGCGCCACACAGCAATTCTCATTTTGGCCACCTCACCCGGTTTCCGGCTGGGTGGGAGACCGTGTGAAGCTGTCCAGCATGAATTCCATCAGGGCTTCCCAGCTCTGGAAGCACAGGTAGCTGGTCAGGGTGCGGATG
>Ga0172372_10010348_pt1 | contig 11960 bp, 6 predicted proteins | sample LakKiv5m_2_FD_114544 | JGI IMG/M metagenome (GOLD analysis project Ga0172372, IMG submission 114544) | Freshwater microbial communities from Kabuno Bay, South-Kivu, Congo - kab_092012_9.5m | ecosystem: Environmental > Aquatic > Freshwater > Lake | place: Democratic Republic of the Congo...
CTGCGGACTGGCGCGAGGTGACCGCCCCGATCTGCGAATCGCGGAAGCGGCTCTGGAAGTAGCGCTGCGCGTCCTCGCGCGCGAGCTTCTCGACGCGGCCTTCGATGCGCACCTGGCGTTCGAGCTTGTCCCACCAGAACACCAGCGCGGCCTGCGGGTTTTCGGCGAGCTCGCGGCCCTTGTGGCTTTCGTAGTTCGTATAGAAGCAGACGCCGCCCTCCTTGTAGCCCTTGAACAGCACGATGCGCGCCGACGGCCGGCCCTGCGCATCGGCGGTCGCCAGCGTCATCGCGCCGGGTTCGATCATGCCGGCGGCGCGCGCGGCCTCGATCCAGCTGTCGAGCTGGGCGAGCGGATCGGCCAGCAGGTCGGCCTCCTCGAGTGGCGGATTGCGCGTGTACTGCGGGGCGGGAGTCGAGGGCTGGGACATGAGTCGGAGCAACTGGAGGCGGGCTCGGGGCGCCAAGCCTAGCGAAAAACGTCGGCGAGCAAGATGAATATGCAAAGGGCGACGACGCTGCACCGTCGCTGCCTGCGGATTCGCCGAGTCCGCCACTGCGCCGTGCGCCTTTTTTTAGCGCTCTGGGCCGGCCAGCGGCCGGCGTCGGCTTGCCGGGCAATGCCAATGATTTGATAATCATTATCAACAAGGCGGCGGCCATGACCCCGGCCCAGTCGATCGCCAGACCTTCCAACCCTAGAGATTCTCTTTCATGCGCAAGACTTTATTGGCCGCCGCAGCCGCTCGCCTTGGTTTTCCGCTGCTGTTGGGCACCCTGGTGAGCACGGCGGCTTCGGCTCAGCAGGTGGCGCAAAAAGCCGCCGAGCCGACCGCATCGGCCAGCGAGCCCGCCGCGGACCCGGCCGAAATCATCGTCATCGCGAGCGGCTCGCAGGTCGACCTGACCAAGCCCTATGCGGGCGGCCAGGTGGCGCAGGGCGGCCGCGTGGGCCTGTTCGGCAACGTCGACCTGATGGATTCGCCGTTCAACAGCACCGCCTACACGGCCGACCTGATCCGCAACCAGCAGGCGCGCAGTGTCGCCGACGTGGTCCAGAACGATCCGTCCGTGCGCCTCGCGCGCGGCTTCGGCAACTTCCAGGAGGTCTACATCATCCGTGGCTTCGAAGTCAGCTCGGACGACATCGGCTACAACGGCGTCTACGGCCTGCTGCCGCGCCAGTACGTGGCGGCCGAACTGCTCGAGCGCACCGAAGTCTTCCGCGGCGCCAACAGTTTCCTGAACGGCGCCGCGCCCGGTGGAAGCGGCATCGGCGGCACCATCAACCTGGTGCCCAAGCGCGCGCCGGACGATGACCTCACGCGCCTCAGCGTCGGCTATGAAAGCGATGCGATGGGCTACGCGGCGGCCGACGTCGCGCGTCGATTCGGTGACGACAAGCGCTGGGGTGTTCGCGGCAACCTGGTCGGCCGCAAGGGCGATACCTCGATCGACGACGAAGAGCGCGAACTCGGCGTGCTCGCGCTGGGCCTGGACTATCGCGGCGACAAGCTGCGGCTGTCGGCCGACCTCGGCTACCAGGATCATCGCATCGACGCGCCGCGTCCGAGCGTGACCCCGACGACGGGCATTCCCGATGCGCCGAAGTCCGATTCCAATTTCGCGCAGGACTGGAGCTTCTCGGAGGAGAAGGACTTGTTCGGCGTGGCGCGTGGCGAATACGACTTCACCCAGCACATCACGGCCTGGGCCGCGGTCGGCGTGCGCGACAGCGAGGAGCACAACGTGCTGGCCAACCCGTCGGCCGACGCGGACGGCAATTACACGGTGGGCCGCTTCGACAACTATCGCGAAGACAGCGTGCTCACGGGCGATGCCGGCGTGCGCTTCGAATTCAAGACGGGCTCGGTGGGCCATCGCGCAGTGCTGTCGGCCTCGGCTTTCGAGCTCGATTCGAAGAACGCCTATGCGATGTCGATGTCGAGCATCAGCGGCAACCTCTACGACTTCTCGTCGTCGCCGCAGCCGGCGGCCGACTGGTTCACGGGCGGCGACATGAACGACCCGCTGACCACGTTCAAGACCAAGACCAGCAGCTACGCGATCGCGGATACGCTCGCGCTGCTCGACAAGCGCGTGCTGCTGACGCTCGGTGCGCGCTACCAGGTTCTTCAGCAGTACAGCTACGACTACAACACCGGCGACGGCGGCAAGACCTACGACGACAACACCTGGTCGCCGATGGCGGGCCTGGTGTTCAAGGCCAGCGACAAGGTTTCGCTGTACGCGAACTACATCGAAGGCCTGATCCCGGGTGATGCGGTGCCGCAGCAGATCAACAACGTTCCGGTCGAGAACGGTGGCGACGCGCTGTCGCCGTTCAAGTCCAGGCAGACCGAAGTCGGTGCCAAGTACGACGGCGGCAACCTGGGCCTGGGCTTCGCGCTGTTCGAGATCAACAAGCCGAGCAGCTTCTTCGACGGCACGCGCGTGACGCAGGACGGCGAGCAGCGCAACCGCGGTGCGGAACTGACCTGGTTCGGCGAGCCGATCGACGGTTATCGCGTGCTCGGCGGCATCACGGTGCTCGATGCCAAGTTCACCAAGTCCGATGGTGCGGACGATGGCCAGGAGCCGATCGGCGTCGCCGACCTGCAGGCGAACCTGACGGTCGAATACGACCTGCGCGCAGTGCCGGGCCTGAGCTTCGAAGCGCGCGGCAACTACACCGCCTCGCAGAAGGCCAGCACGACCAACGACCTGAGCATTCCGTCGTGGACGCGCCTGGATCTCGGCACGCGCTACGCGTTCGAAGTGGCCGGGCGCGCGGTCACCTTGCGTGCGCGCGTCGACAACGTCACGGGCCGCGATTACTGGGCGTCGACGGGCGGTACCTTCGGGGCCAACTATCTCGTGCTCGGCAACCCGCGCACCTTCACGCTGTCGGCCTCGGTGGACTTGTGAAGCCTCACGGCATCTTCAAGCGATAGCCCACGCCCGGCTCGGTGACGACGTAGCGCGGAGCCGCGGCGTCGTCACCGAGCTTGTGTCTCAGCTGGCCGATGTAGACGCGCAGGTATTGCGTGTCGTCCTCGTGCACCTTGCCCCAGACTTCGCGCAGCAGCTGCGGCTGCGTGATCACGCGGCCCGCATGCCGGGCGAGCACGGCGAGAATCGCGTACTCCTTGCGCGACAGGCGCAGCTCGATGCCATCGAGCGTCACGCGGCGCAGTGTCAGGTCGATGCGCAGCGCGCCGGTTTCGATCACCGGTTGCGAGCCGCTGGCCTGCAGCCGATGGCGCAGCGCTGCGCGAATGCGCGCGAGCAGTTCGGCGATGCCGAAGGGCTTGGTCAGGTAGTCGTCCGCGCCCGCATCGAGTGCGCGCACCTTGCCGCCTTCGTCGTCGCGCACCGACAGCACGATGATCGGCACGCTCGAAATTTCGCGGATGCGCGGAATCAGATCGAGCCCGTCGGCGTCGGGCAAACCGAGATCGAGGATCATCACGTCGGGCTTGTCCTGCTTGAGCGCGGCGAGGCCGGCTTCGGCGTTGGCGGCTTCGATCACCTGCAGCGATTCGGCGCCGAGGCTCACGCGCAGCAGCTTGCGGATCTGTGGCTCGTCGTCGACGACCAGGACACGGATCGTTTCAGTCATCGCGCACCTGGGGCGGCGTCTTGCGCGGCAGGCGCATCTCGATCACTGCGCCGCGGCCTTCCGCAGGTGCGAGCGCGCGCACCTGTCCGTCCTGCGCCGCAAGCAGGCCACGGCAGATCGCCAGCCCCAGGCCGGTGCCCGGCGCGGTGTGATCCTGTGATTGCACGCGATGGAACATGTCGAAGATCTTCTCGCGATCGGCCGCCGGCACGCCAGGGCCGTGATCGCGCACGCGCAGCAGCAGCCACTGCGCTTGCGCGCCCAGCGCGATCTCGATCGGTGTGCCGGCCGGCGAATACTTGGCCGCGTTGTCGATGACGTTGACGAGCGCCTGTTCGAGCAGCAGCGGGTCGCACCAGGCCAGCGGCAGATCACCGGCGCTGTCGATCGGCACGTCCCGCCCCGAAAGTTCGCGACGCAGCCGGTTGCGCGCGCGTCCGGCGATCTCGCGCAGATCGCACCATTCGCGGCGCGCTTCGATGCGGCCATAGCCGAGCCTGGTCATGTCGAGCAGGTTCTGCACGAAGCGGTTGAGGCGCTCGGATTCCTCGACGACGGTGTCGAGCAGGGCACTGCGATCGTCGGCGGAGAGCCGCTCGTTCTGCGTCTGCAGGCTCGTCGCGGCGCCGAGGATCGAGGCGAGCGGCGTGCGCAGATCGTGCGAGACCGAAGACAGCAAGGCGGCGCGCAGCTCCTCGCCCTGGCTGTTCACGCGCTGGTCTCCGATCTCGGCGGAGAGCATCACGCGTTCGAGCGCGACCGCGGCCTGGTCGGCGAGCGCGTCGAGCAGGCGCCGCTGTCCGGCAGAAGGCGGCCGCCTGCGCTCGTGCAGATGCAGGCCGAGCAGGCCGACCACGCGCTGCGCGGTCGCCATCGGCACGAACAGCCATTGCGAAGTCGGCAAGGTCTGCGTCGAATAGCCCGCCGGCTGTCGATGATCCCAGCACCAGTGCGCGGCCGCGCGATCGGTTTCGCGAAACTGGTAGTCGGGGCCGATGCCGCGCCGCGCCGCCGGACGCAGCGCTTCGGCGGGACGCTCGATGACGGCCACGCAAGGCAGGTCGAGCGTCGCCTGCACGTGCTCGGCGATGATGCGGGCGACTTCGTCCCGACCGAGCGCACCGGCGACGCGCCGCGCGAAATCGCTCAGGTTGGCGTTGCGCCGCGCGGTCTTGCGCAAGGCTTGCATCTGGCTGCGCAACTGCCCGCCGAGCCGGCCCATGAGCACGGCCACGATCAGGAACACCGCGAGCGTGAGCACGTCTTCGTGACGCTGCAGATTGAGCGTGTAGCGCGGTTCGGTGAAGAAGAAATCGAGGCTGCAGGCCGCGACGATGCTCGTGACGATGGCCGGCAGCGGGCCCGCGCGAACCGCGCTCACGAGCACCGCGACGAGGTAGAGCAGGGCCAGGTTTTCGAGCCCGATCCAGCGATCGACGAACAGGCCGACGAGGGTTGCGAGGGTGACGAGCGCCAGGCCGGTGATGTGGTCCTGCCAGCGCCAGCGCTCGACCGCGATCGGATCGCGCGTGTTCGACGCATCGCGCGCGTCGTTCCGCGTCGGCACCACGGTGATGTCGAACGGCGCGCCCGATCGCAGCAGCGCGTGCGCGAGCGAGCGTCGCCGGCGCCAGCCGGCGCGCATCGGCTTTGAGTGCCCGACCACGATCTGGGTGACGTTGCGCGAGCGCGCATAGCCGAGCACTTCGGCGGCCACGTTCTCGCCTGGAATCGTCACTGCTTCGCCGCCGAGCGCCTCGGCCAGGCGCAGGGTTTCGGCGATGCGGTCCTTGGCCTCGTTCGGCAGGCGATGGGCGCGCGAATCGATCACGTGCACCGCGATCCAGGCGATGCCGCGCGTGTCCGCGAGCCGGGCCGCGTTGCGGATCAGGCTGCGATCGATCGCCTTGCCGCCGACGCAGACGAGCAGGCGCTCGCGCGCCGGCCAGGGCTCACTGACCGCGTGGCGCTGTCGATACGCGAGCATCTGCTGATCGATGCGCTCGGCGGCCGCGCGCATCGCGAGTTCGCGTAGTGCAGTGAGGTTGCCGCGCGAGAAGAAGCCTTCGCGCGCCCGCTGTGCCTGCTCGCCGAGATAGACCTTGCCTTCGTCGAGCCGGCGCAGCAGCTCTTCGGGCGGCAGGTCCACCAGCTCGATCTCGTCGGCGCGTTCGAGCACGGTATCGGGCAGCGTCTCGCGCACACGCACGCCGGTGATGCGCAAGACCACGTCGTTGAGGCTTTCGAGATGCTGCACATTGAGCGTGGCGAGCACGTCGATGCCCGCCGCGAGCACATCCTCGACATCCTGCCAGCGTTTCACGTGCCGGCTGCCCGGCACGTTGGAATGCGCGAGCTCGTCGATCAGCGCGAGCTTCGGCTTGCGCGCGATCAGCGCGTCGGTATCGAGCTCGCCGAGCGCGCGACCGCGATAGTCGAGTGTCCGACGCGGCAGCACTTCGAGCCCGTCGAGCAGGGCTTGGGTCTCGCGCCGACCATGCGTCTCGACGATGCCGACGACGACGTCGACGCCGCTGGCCTTGGCCGCCTGCGCGGCGCGCAGCATGTCGTAGGTCTTGCCGACGCCCGGCGAAGCACCCAGAAAAACCTTGAGCCGGCCACGGCCTTCGCGCTGCGCTTCGAGCAGCAGCGTGTCGGGCGAGGGGCGGGCGGGGGCGGTCATGCGGAATTCTAGGGCCCGGTCGATGTCATGGGATGAGCTTGTCCCCTCTCCCACTTGTGGGAGAGGGTGGTCCGAAGGACCGGGAGAGGGTCGGCTTGGAAAGTGAGCGCAGCTTTCGGGCGCACCCTCTCTCCCCTGCTGCGCAGGGCCTCTCTCCCGCGAGCGGGAGAGAGGACAGGCAAGGCGCTCCTTGTGTGGCAGGTCTTGCCGATGCCCGGCGAAGCGCCCGGAAAAACCTTGAGTCGGCCACGGCCTTCGCGCTGTGCTTCGAGCAGCAGCGTGTCGGGCGAGGGACGGGCGGGGTCGGTCATGCGGAATTCTAGGGCCCGGTCGATGTCATGGGATGAGCTTGTCCCCTCTCCCACTTGTGGGAGAGGGTGGTCCGAGGGACCGGGAGAGGGTCGGCTTGGAAAGTGAGCGCAGCTTTCGGGCGCACCCTCTCTCCCCTGCTGCGCAGGGACTCTCTCCCGCAAGCGGGAGAGAGGACAGGCAAGGCGATCTTCGATGTTGCTCTCTCAGTCCGTTCAGCCGCGCTTGCGCCAGTGCTTCGCAGATTAGCGTCCTGCGCGCCAGGACAAGCGCGAAGCAGACCAGAAAGGGAGCGGCATGAGTCAGATCAACGGCGTGATGATGCAGTACTTCCACTGGTATCTCGACGCCAAGGACGAGCTCTGGCAGCGCGCCGCCGCCGATGCGCCCAAGCTCAAGGAACTCGGCGTGACCTCGGTCTGGCTGCCGCCGGCCTACAAGGCCACGCGCGGTGCCGAGGATGTCGGCTACGGCGTGTACGATCTGTTCGACCTCGGCGAATTCGATCAGAAGGGCAGCGTGCGCACCAAGTACGGCACGCGCGACGAGTATCAGAAAGCCATCTGGGCGCTCAAGGAAAACGGCATCCGCGTCTACGCCGACGTGGTGTTCAACCACCGCATGGGTGCCGACGAAACCGAGACCGTGCGCGCCTATCGCGTGGAGATGGGTGACCGTACGAAGGTGTCCGCCGAAGCCGAAGCAGTCGAAGCCTGGACGCGCTTCACGTTCCCGGGGCGCGGTGGCGCGCATTCGGACATGCGCTGGTCGGCCGAGCACTTCACCGCCTTCGATCTGAATACCGACCAGGGGCCGGCGATCTTCCTCGTCGAAAACAAAGCGTTCTCGCAGGACGTCGACCAGGAGAACGGCAACTACGATTTTCTGATGGGTGCCGACGTCGACACCGACCATCCGCAGGTGCGCGAGGAGCTCAAGCGTTGGGGCCTGTGGTATCTCGACGCCACGGGCGTGGATGGCTTTCGCTTCGACGCGGTCAAGCATGTCGACGCCGAATTCTTCCTGTCCTGGCTGCACGAGCTGCGCGTGGAGACTTCGCGTGATCTGTTCGCGGTCGGCGAATACTGGTCCTACGACGTCGAGGCCCTGCATCACTTCATCGAGAAAACCAACGGGCAGATTTCGCTGTTCGACGCGCCGCTGCATTACAACTTCCACCTCGCTTCCAAGGCCGGCCAGGACTACGACCTGCGCACGATCTTCGACAACTCGCTCGTGGCCCAGCAGCCCGCGCTCGCGGTGACGCTCGTCGATAATCACGATTCGCAGCCGCTGCAATCGCTCGAATCGGTCGTGGAGCCCTGGTTCAAGCCGCTCGCCTACGCGCTGATCCTGCTGCGCCGCGACGGCTATCCCTGCCTGTTCTTCCCGGACTACTACGGCGCGCATTACCAGGACACCGGCCCCGACGGCAACGAGCACGAGGTCTGGATGGACAGCCATCAGTTCCTGATCGATCGCTATCTTCAGGCGCGTCATGCTTACGCTTACGGCGATCAGTACGACTATTTCGACGAAGCCGGCTGCATCGGCTGGACGCGCCTCGGTGACGCCGAACATCCGGGCGGCATGGCCGTGGTGCTCAGCAATGGCGACGGCGGCGTGCGGCGCATGGAGATCGGCCAAGCCCATCGTCGCTATGTCGACATCACCGGACACATCGAAACACCCGTCGAAACCGGCGAGGACGGATGGGGCGAGTTTGCCTGCGCGGCCGGATCGGTTTCGGTCTGGGTTCCGGCCGAGCAATAGCCACTCATCACGGCAGTGCGTCGAGCGCCAGATTCAGCGCGAGCACGTTGACGCGCGGTTCTCCGAGAAAGCCCAGCTGCCGCCCTTCGGTGTGCTGTTTCACGAGTGTTTCGACGCGTTCACGCGGCAGCTTGCGTGCATTCGCAACGCGGTCGATTTGATACGCGGCAGCGCTCGGCGACAGATGCGGATCGAGCCCGCTGCCGGATGCCATCGCGAGATCGGCCGGCACCGGCCGATCATCGTGACGCAGCGCTGCCACGCGTTGCGCGATGGCCTCGTTGAGCGACCTCGTCGCCACGCCGAGATTCGATCCGCTCGACGCCGCCGCGTCGTAGCCGTCCTTGCCCGCCGATGATGGACGCGGGTGGAAATAGCCTTCGCCGCTGAAGTTCTGGCCGATCAGCGCGGAGCCAACGACCTTGCCTTCGCGTTCGATCAGGCTGCCGTTGGCAGCGTGCTTGAACAGCAGCTGCGCGGCGCCCGTGACGACGGCAGGGTAAAGCACGCCGGTGATGAGCGTCATGAGCAAAAGGAAGCCGCCGACTTGGCGCAATGAATTGAGCATGGAATGACTCCGTTGGATGCAGGGCTCTGAGGCCTGTAGTGGTGAGGGACGCCGGTCCCGTATGGCGTGTCATTTTCAAAGCGGCGTTTCCTCACCCGCCGCTGTCGCGGCACCCTCTCCCGCACGCGGGAGAGGGAAGACGAACACCGAGTTGTCGACATCCGAAATCAGGTTCAAACCAGACCCAGCGCATTGATCGCCAGATCCACGAGCTTGATGCCGATGAACGGCGCGACGAGGCCGCCGAGGCCGTAGATGCCGAGGTTGCGTGCGAGCAGTTGCGAGGCGCTCGCGGGCTTGTACGGTGTGCCGCGCAGCGCGAGCGGAATCAGCGCGACGATGATCAGCGCGTTGAAGATCACCGCCGACAGCACCGCGCTCGCGGGCGATCGCAGCTGCATCACGTTGAGCGCCTGCAGGGCCGGATAAACGCCCGTGAACAACGCGGGAACGATCGCGAAATACTTGGCGACGTCGTTGGCGATCGAGAACGTGGTCAGCGAGCCGCGCGAGATCAGCATCTGCTTGCCGACCAGCACGACGTCGAGGAGCTTGGTCGGATCGCTGTCGAGATCGATGAGGTTGGCGGCTTCGCGTGCGGCCGGCGTTCCGCTGTTCATCGCCACGCCGACGTCGGCCTGCGCGAGCGCGGGCGCATCGTTGCTGCCGTCGCCGCACATCGCCACGAGCCGGCCTTCGGCCTGCGCGCTGCGGATCAGTTCGAGCTTCTTCTCGGGCGTGGCTTCGGCGAGATAATCGTCGACGCCGGCTTCGGCCGCGATCGCGGCGGCGGTCAGCGGATTGTCCCCCGTGATCATCACCGTGCGAATGCCCATGCGGCGCAACTCGTCGAAGCGAGCCTTGATGCCGGGCTTGACGACGTCGCTCAGCGCGATGATGCCGAGCAGCTTGTGGTTGCGCGACACAGCGAGTGGTGTTGCGCCGCCGCGCGCGATCTTCTCGACGATCCTGAGCATCTCGGCATCGGCGCCGACATTGGATTGCTTGAGCACGGCCTGCACCGCGCCCTTGCGCAGCTGCGTTCCATCGCGCAGATCGGCGCCGGACAAGCGTGTCGAGGCCGAGAACTCGATGCTGTTCGCGATGGCGCTCGCATCGGCTTCGGCGAGCTTCTGTTCGCGGATGAGCTCGACGATGGATTTGCCTTCGGGCGTGGTATCGGCGAGTGAGGCGTAGAGCGAGGCTTCGGCCAGCTGCTCGCGCGAAGCATCGCCGACCGGAACCAGGTGCGTCGCGCGCCGGTTACCGAAGGTGATCGTGCCGGTCTTGTCGATCAGCAGCGTATCCACGTCGCCGGCCGCTTCGACCGCCCGGCCCGACTTGGCGACGAGATTGCGGGCCGACAGGCGATCCATGCCGGCGATGCCGATCGCCGACAGCAGGCCGCCGATGGTGGTGGGAATCAGCGTGACGAGCAGCGCGGCGAGCAGCGGCACCGACAGCGAGATGCCCGCGTACGAGGCCCAGGCCGGCAGCGTCATGACCACGAGCAAGAAGATCAGCGACAGCCCGATCAGCAGCACGGTCAGCGCGATCTCGTTGGGCGTCTTCTGGCGCGAAGCGCCTTCGACGAGCGCGATCATGCGATCGAGAAAACTCTCGCCCGGATCGGCGCCGATGCGCACCACGATCGTGTCCGACACCACGCGCGTGCCGCCGGTGACCGCGCAGCGGTCCGAGCCCGATTCGCGAATCACCGGCGCCGATTCGCCGGTGATCGCCGATTCGTCCACCGAGGCGATGCCGTCGATCACTTCGCCGTCGCCCGGAATCAATTGACCGGCTTCGACGAGCACCAGATCGCCGCGGCGCAGCGAGCGATTGCTGACGAGCTCGATGCGCCGGTCGTCGAGACTGGCGAGCCTCGCTGCCTGCGTTTCGGTTTGCGCGGATCGCAGCGCGTCGGCGCGTGCCTTGCCGCGGCCTTCGGCGAGCGCTTCGGCGAAGTTGGCGAAGATCACCGTGAACCAGAGCCACAGCGCGATCTGCAGGTTCAGGCCGAGCGCTTGGCCGCCGCTCGTGAAGCTCGCGAGCGTCGACACCGCGGCGACGACGGCGGTCATGAACATGACGGGGTTGCGGAACTGCTTGCGCGGATCGAGCTTGGTCAACGATTCGATCAACGCGGGTTTGAGGAGCGCAGCGGATAGCAATGGCTGCGTTTGCGTCGTGCTCATAAAAGCTCCTTCGTTATGACCTCTCTCCCTGGGGAGAGGGCAGGGTTGAGGACTCGCAGCGCTGGACCTGCTTGCGACGAACAGGCCCTTCCCCTCGGTCCCTCTCCCGGAGGGAGGGGAAGAAGGGCATCAGAACTGCTGGCCGGCCAGCGTCGAGAAATGTTCGGCGACCGGCCCGAGCGCGAGCGTCGGGAAATAGGTCAGCGCGCCGACGATGAGGATCACGCCGATCAGCAGCGCGACGAAGATCGCGCCATGCGTGGGGAACGTGCCGGCCGAAGGCGGAATGCGCTTCTTGGCCGCGAGCGAACCCGCGATCGCGAGGATAGGCACGATCGGCCCGAAGCGGCCGATCAGCATCGCGATGCCGAGCAGCGTGTCGTGAAAGGCCGTGTTGGCGGTGAGCCCCGCGAAGGCCGAGCCGTTGTTGCCGGTCGCCGAGGTGTAGGCGTAGAGCATTTCGGACAAGCCATGCGGCCCCGGATTCGCGAGCCCCGCGACGCCGACCGGCAGCGCGATCGCGAACGCGCCAAGCACGAGGATACCGAGCGGCATCGGCATCAGCGCTGCGAACACCGCGAGCTTCATCTCGCGCGCTTCGATTTTCTTGCCGAGATATTCGGGCGTGCGGCCGACCATTAGGCCGGCGATGAACACCGTCAGCAGCGCGAACACGAGCATGCCGTAGAGGCCCGAGCCGACGCCGCCGAAGATCACTTCGCCGAGCTGGATCATCACCATCGGCACCAGCCCGCCGAGCGCGGTGAAGCTGTCGTGCATGGCGTTGACCGCGCCGCAGGAAGCCGCC
>Ga0172372_10010349_pt1 | contig 11958 bp, 20 predicted proteins | sample LakKiv5m_2_FD_114544 | JGI IMG/M metagenome (GOLD analysis project Ga0172372, IMG submission 114544) | Freshwater microbial communities from Kabuno Bay, South-Kivu, Congo - kab_092012_9.5m | ecosystem: Environmental > Aquatic > Freshwater > Lake | place: Democratic Republic of the Congo...
AGCGACCCGACTGCTATCCCGACTACCACTACAAGACCGAGTGTGAAGAAATCACCCAAGCGATTAGGGTGCTGAAACTCACCGACGAGCAGTATGTAAGTGCTAGCACTTACGCAAGCGTGGCGAAGTACCTGTAACCCCTTTCCCTTCCCAATAAAAGTACTTCCCATAGTGGGGGGTGTGGTCGCAAGACCCACCCCCTACTGAGTTATCTACCCCCTAGTCGTTAGGGTAGGTAACTTCCCGAACGCCACCGACCAAGCGTTCCACCTGCCCAATAAGGCGATAAATGTTCCTAATCCTGTTGTCTGTCGTTTCCTGCGCCAAGCCACCCAACAGAACAGAACGAAGTGGCACAAAGAAGCCCCGGCGTTGGTCGGCATTTGGGCGGGGCTTATTCATAGGGGCAAGCGTAGGTCTTGGTGGGGGGCTGGCAGGGGAACTGAGAGGTTCGGGCGCAGGAAAGTTGCGACGAAGGTCACGCCAATAGGGGTAGATAACTTGTCTAGTGATGTTGTAGTTCTGCTGTCGGGCAGGTTAGTGTGTGGCTTGCCACACACAAACCAACAGGAAGGAAACTAAACCAAATGGCAACGGTTCAGCAAGCAACACAAGCGTTCCTAGACGCACTCACGGCTAAGGAACTCGCAGAGCAGGCATACGACGAGGCTAAGGCTCTCGTCGTTGCCACATACGCCGAGAACAACATCAGCGAATCCGAACTCGCAGAGTTGCGTGTTCTCGTCGTTCCGTCACAGACTCGTTCGTGGGATACCGACAAACTCAAGAAGTTGGTCACTCCTGCTATGTTCCGACGCTTGACGAAGCCGAAGGTAGACACAAAGGCTTGGGATTCAGCAGACGAGAAGGGCGAAATCCCGAACAAGGTCATCAAGGCTGTTGTCTCGTTCACCGAGTCGGTGCGTGTTCTCGTTCGCCCTGCTAAGGGCGCAGAGAAGCCTGTCCGAGTCAGCAAGACCAGCGAGAAGGTCTGAACTCTCGTCGGTGGCAGGGGCAAGTTCACACCCTGCCACCGATAGGGGGTAGATAACTTTCTCCGTAGTTCTACTGTCCGAGTTTCTAGTCTCATCTCACCTACTAACACGAAGGGAAACACGAAATGTCCAAAGCACTACTCATCAGCACCGACGGTCAGCACCGTCAGATAGACCTGCCAACAGAGGATTCGTATGAAGTTCTGCGAGACCTAATCGGTGGTCTGCTTGATACCGTCACCAGCCCCAACGGTGCTGTTGTCGGATACCTACACGACGAAGGTCTGCTAATCGGTCTGCCAGTAAATACGGTGGCGAGTATGCTGTTCTCTCGCCCACTCGTCGGAAATGTCGTTCTCGTCGGTGGACTCAGCCCTGACGGTGAGTATGACGGCGAGAATCACGACCTGCCCGAACCGTTTTTCCGTCAGGATTATCTTGCGTACTTGTCGCAGGTCTCAACCGACGAGGAACTAATCACAACGATTCAGGGTCACATCAGCGAAATGGATTTCGCCCCACAGGTGTACGCACTCACCGACGAACAGATGAATCGCTATCTCAGCGACGGCGAACTGCCAGCCGACTAATCCCACGAAGTTATCTACCCTTCTGGCAACACGCTAGGGGGGCAGATAACTCTTGTCCTGTTTTCAGCCAGGCGCAAGAATGAGCCCCGCTTGCCAGCACATGAGCCGGGGCTCAAATAAGCATTGGCATTTAGCGTGGCTGAGTGGCTCGGGCGCAGGTAAGTTTGGTCAAGCAAGGCGCAAGACAGGGTGAGTAGGAAGTAATCCAAGGCATTGACGGTGGTGGAAAGGGGTAGATAACTCAGGTTGTAGTTCCACTGTCGGTATGGTTATAGTTGTGGTATGCCTAACTGGTGCTACAACAACATGACTGTTCGAGGAAAGACTGACGATTTGCGAAAGTTGGTCGAAGCCATTTCCGTTTCGGAAACAAACGAAGCAACTGGCGCACGCATTGTTCGCCACAGTTTCTCATCTCTTTATCCAGTTCCTAAAGAACTAACAGAGTACAACTCCCCATTGAGCCGACAAGACAGTGACGGCAAACCGATTTACCTAACCGACGACGAGAAGGAAGAACTAGCGAAACGATTTACCGTTCAGTATGGAGCGAGCGACTGGTACAACTGGTGTAATCAGTTCTGGGGAACGAAGTGGGGTGACTGCGAAACCAGTATCAACAATGGTGTCAACTCAAACGACGAAGTTGAGGACGGCGCAACTTCTCTGGGCATTTACTACGAAACAGCATGGTCACCTGCTGATGGGCTAATAGAGAAAGTGTCAGAACTTCACCCCAATCTGTTGTTTTCTGTTGTTTCTACTGAGGAGGCAGACTTATTTGCGTGCTGGAGCGTATTCCATAATGGAAGCACTGTTGGTCAGGGCTCTATTGACACCAACGAGGAAATCCCTGAGGAGATAAAGGCTCTTTCTGAGAACGAGGAAACAATGGACGATTACTACGAACAACTGAACGAGTGGCAATACGAGCGTAATACGAAGTTGGACGACGCAGAAGCAGAGTTCATCAAAGATTATTTGGCGAGCCTGAAAGCCATGCGTGACAAGACCGAGTACGAATACAAAGTGCGTATGGTTCATCTAATGGACGAACGAGATAACGCTCTTGCTGAGTTCGCACTTGGCGAAATAATCGAATAAAGTAATACCAACCCAACAAGGAGAAACAACAATGGCAACAGCCAGTATCAAGAAACAAGCAACTATGGTGGCAGAGCGAATCGCTACCAAGCGAAAGCAGGCTGGTTTGTCGCAAGACAGACTTGCTGATTTGGCAGGCGTAGATAGAAAGACTGTGAATCGTATTGAGAACGGTCACTTCTCGCCGAGCATGGAAACTTTCTTTCGTATCGCACAAGCACTGCGTACGAACGCCAAGGATTTCTTGAAGTAATCTCGAGATATGGGCGTGGCACACCACCCGTGTCACGCCCATACTTGGGGTAGATAACTTATGAACTTCATCAACAGCGTCAGGCTCACCATAAAGTACTTGTGGACTATTTTGCGTACTTTCTATTCTGATGAAATGATTATTGGTGCGTACTGTCGCATGGACTGGAGTGGGCATGATTATCCAGAGATTTGCTACATCTCGTTCTCGTCTGAGCCACGAATCTATGAGGGTGACGACTACGAAATGGACGACTACGGAATCTTGGACGACGACATTTTTTATTACTCAGGGCGCAAAGAGTTCATGAACCGACTCTGGACTAAACACCCGATAGACACTTGGCGAATCGCTGGATTCGTCATGAATACCAGCAAGCCCCTAAAGGACTAGGGGTAGATAACTTCTAATACTCGAGCCGATTCGTCTAGTTAAAGCCCCGCTATTCGATGAACGAGCCGGGGCTCTGGCTGGGATTTGACCTGCTGGTGAGGGGTTCGGGCGCAGGAAACTTCGGCTACCAGTCGGGAGAGTGAGAAAAAAATGGATTTATTTGCTACCTGTGCGGCGTGTTGCGGCGAGCCAAGTCTTTGACGGTGGTGGAAAGGGGCTTGGGGGTAGATAACTGTAGTTATGCTGTCCACCCTTGTAGTTCTATTGTCCAATGCCCTAGTCTTTTATTCACCTACACCTACTACACCTAAAGGGGTAAAAGAAATGGACAACACGGAAGCACTAAAGAACGACGCACAAATCCTGATAACGGATTTCATGGAACGGGCGCAACTTGCCAAGACCGAAATGTGCCGTAATGAGCCAATGTCGGATAACCCAGCACTGCTGGTCGTTGTCTTTGAGCCGAGCAAAGACGACTTTGAGGGCGACTATGACCGACTTGCCAGCGAGTGCGAGGAAATGGGTTTGAGCAAGACCTACCAGTGTGGCATGATTCCCCTGATTCATAAGCCAGACCCCTGTGACTGTCTAACTGATGTAATCGGGAACTTCCCGATAGACAAGTTCTCGTTTCTGTTCTTTATTGCCGAGTCGTATCGTGAGACTGGTATCACCACAGACGACCCTGACTGGCAAGAAAAAATGAAGGAATACGAACACGGCGACATGGCGAAAGACTTTGCCGAAAATCCATTTACCACGATTACCGAAATCATTTCGGGATTCGGGTACGACTGGGATTTGAGCAACCGTTTCGTAGCCTTCGCTGACTACAAGTACGACGACAAGGGCTTGCCAGTATTTACGGAAATGGAACAACTGTACGATAAAGCAAACGAGAAAGACAGTCGTGGTCGTCTTGATGAAATCCTTTATCGTGGCGTTCAGTTCATGCGTCTTGCTACTCAGGCGACCAACTTCTTTGAGAAGTGGGATAAGAAGCCGAACAACCTGCGAATCCGTAAGGAAAAGGAATAAGAGGGTAGATAACTCATGCCACTCAACGGAACGCCAGTTCATGTATCCATTATCCCCAATGAGGAAAGGGGGATTTGGTTCGTCCGTGTTCACTTCTACGCCAACAGTGACTACCTGAACCGAATCCCACCATTTCCGATAAATGCCGACTTCCCAATGATGAGTGAGCAGGAAGCAAAAGACCTGCGAGATTCATGGAATCTCATCATTGAGAACGCCGAAGTTCAGACAGAAAACGATTACGCAGAGGCAGTCACACAATGACCACACCGTTGCCAAAATCGGGCAAAATCAAGTTCACTCGCACCGTCATTTACGACATTGACGAACTGCGAGATGAGTATTCAGACGCACACTTGATACCTATGAGTGATGACGAAATGAAAGATACGCTTATTGACTGGCTGGTAGAGGACATGACTGTACCTATTAGTTCAGATACCGTTATCGTGACCAATGAAAATGGAGAGGAACTACAATGGATATTCTAGAAATACAAAACAATGCTGACGCTTTAGTGGACTTGCTGTTTAGGGTAGATAAGTTGCTGACCGAGTGTTCGGGTAGAGAAATCATTTCAGCGAGCGAAATGACTGATGAGTTGCTGGACATACGCCAGTTCATAAATGAACGCTTACTAGAAATCAACCCCGACTTCTCAATGGAAAAAATAAAAGCACAAGTAGCGCACGACATAAAGAACATGAGTCAAGACGAGATAAAGAAAATGATGAACGCCATTATGAACGCAGATAAGTTAGGACAATAGAAAAATGAAAAAGCGCAAAATCAACTACTATGTGTTCCACTCTGGAACCGAAACTCTCATTGACGCTAATGACGGAGTGACCGTATTCAGCGACGAGGACTTTACCGACGAGGAAATAGAAGCACTTGATGACGGAGACACAAGCGTTGCCGAAATGTTTGGCATAGAACTAATGAAAGTTATTCGTTATTATGAGAAGGAATCGTATCCAATACTGCGAGATGAGAAAGCACCAAAGAAGTCCAAAAAGAAATCCAAGAAGGGCAAAGGCAAGAAAAAATGAAAAAAATCACTGATGCTCTAGTAGATGAAGTAAATGCTGAACTGTGGGCTGATGGCGAAAAAGAGTACGGCACGAAGTTCGCTGTACCGACAAAAGTTGCGCAACGCATTGGTGAGACTATTCGTGCGCTGTATGTGCTTCAGTATTGGCAAAATGAAGGCTCATCAGGAAGTCCTATCGCCGAACTGCGAGCGCACTCAGTAGACCACACTATTGCGACAGAAGTAGTCACGAAATACTTGGGCGAAAAATACATAAAGCAAGATGAAAAAGCAAAAGCAGAAAAAGAGCCGAAGCGCAAAGATAAGTGGGAATCGTTTATTGAGTGGGCGAACGAAAACGAGGGCAAGAAGTTCACCACCGAGCAACTAGAAAAGAAATCGGGATTCTCGTATCAGACCACACTGACCTATGTGAAAACATCACCAGTCTTTGAGAAAATCAAGAAGGGTCAATATCGGGTAATCCCGATTCACGACAGAGTTCGCAAATCATAAGGGGTAGATAACTTCCCCTTCATTGGGGGTAGATAACTTCTGCGAGCAAGAATAAGCCCCGCCAAAACGCGCAGACACCGGGGCTGCGATGGGGAAACAGAACGCAGGCGAGAGATGGTCGGGCGCAGGAAACTGAACTGCTGAGTCCGAACGAAAAAATCAAAAACTTTCATCACACTCAATGTTGGGTATTTGACGGTGGTGGAAAGCACTGCCAGTAGGGGGGTAGATAACTTGTCGCTGGCAGGTTGTAGTTCTGTTGTCCGTTCCACTAGATTCTCTAGTGCCATACCTATCCCTACTAAAGAAAGAGAAAATCAACATGGCAACTACTAAGCAAGAAACGAAAGAACTCCCTGAGTGCTGGCAAGCACTTGAGGACTGCCTGAACTCAGGCATTGACCGAGTAATCCTGTACGGTGCTTCAGGCATTGGCAAGACCTATGGTGGTCTTACCATTGGTGATGTATCGGCTGGTGCGTTCCGACTGGTATGTACCGAGGACATGACCAACTTTGATGTGACTGGTGGCTTTATGCCAAACGGCAAAGGTGGATTCCAGTGGCTTGACGGTTCTGCGCTGAAAGCGTGGAAGGGCAACGGCACAAGTGGTGGTCGTCTAATCGTGGACGAAGTGGACAAGGCGAGTGGTGATGTGTTCGCAACACTTCTTGCGTTCCTTGACTCACCTGAGTCTGCTTCATTTGACCACCCTGAAACGGGTGAAATGGTGAAGCCACTGGCAGGATTCTCTGCCGTGATGACGACCAACATTGAGAACATGGGCGAAATCCCCACTGCTCTCGCTGACCGATTCCCTATCCGTATCCGAATCAACGAACCACACCCGAACGCTCTCTTGCGCTTGTCTGCTGACTTGCGTGGCTACGCCGTTCGCATGGCTGACGCTGGTGATGACCGAATCTCACTCCGAGCGTTCTACGCACTGGACACACTCAGGGCGAAGGTTGGTATGGAACGAGCCTGCCAACTCACTTTCGGACACCGAGCGAAGGAAATCATGGACGCTATCAAGGTGGATTCATTGGGGGGTAGATAACTCATGTCCACCCCACAAGGAACGGTGAAAGGCAAGCCTTTCGGAAGCAAGTCAGCAGGTAGGGGTACTAACCGACCCCTGCCTGCCATGCTTGAGCGCAGTGATGTGCCACACGGTAAATGGAAAGTGGAACACTGCCGACCAGTAAGAGGCGAACCTGCTACGAGCGTGAGCGAGCGAATCATGCTCGCACCGACCAACGACACTGAACTAGCGAGAGTGATACGAGCGCATGAGATGATTCATGCGAAAGTGTCTCCCACTACTGATGAGTTTGAGCAGTGGGTGAATCGTGAAGTCGCTAGTCAAACAGCCATGATAGCCGTTGAGGAAATGCGAGTGAACTACCTAGCACAGAAGGCTGGCTTTGATGTAAAAAATCATCTTTCTGACGGAAGTGAACTCAACGCTGGTGAGCGCATGGCGCAAACTGGTGACTGGGCAGGCGCAGTTGCTATGTGTATTGCTACTGCTGGAACTGCTGGTCATAAGCAGTTCCTAAACGGAATCCGTCGCCATAACCGAGCATGGGGTGACTCACTGCTCGACATTGGCAAGCGAGCCATGAAAGAAATCAAGAAAGCAGACAAGCGTGGCTATCTTGGCTCTACTGCCCAAGCGCATGACGGCACTCCTGCCCCATACGGTTTCGCAAACACCGAAAGGCTTGCCGAGTGGCTAGACCGACTCGCCGACTTTCCACCACCACCTGAACGCAAAGGCAAGAGCAGTGGCAAGAGCAAAGACGGTGACGGTGATGAGGGCAAGGGCAAGGGGGTAGATAAGTCTCACTCCAATAGGGGTGAGGGTGACTCCCCTGACCGTAATGGTAATCCCCATAAAGGAATCACACCAAGCGAGAGCAGTGGTGGCAGTTGGGGCGAACTTCGCATTGAGCGTTGTGCCATGCCGAAATACAGCAAGGGCATTATGGGCAAGAAGCGAATCGCTACCAACATGGGGCGACGACCACGCCGAATCCACCGTATGCTGACCGACCCTTCTATGCGAGTGTTTGACCGAACCACAAAAGGTACTGGTGGTATGGTCATCATTGACGCAAGTGGGTCAATGTCGTTCACTACTGAGCAGATTCACGAAATAATCACTCATGCGCCTGGGGCTACTGTCGCTATCTACAGCGATAGGGGTCATAAGAACGCAACTAACTTCTGGATAGTTGCTGATAAAGGTCGCATGGTAGAAAATGTTGAGAACTGCGACTATGGATACGGCAACGGTGTGGACTTCCCTGCGATTCAGTGGGGAGTAAAGAACCGTCGCAATACGAAAGCACCGTTGGTCTGGGTGACGGACGGTGGAGTGTGTGGACTCAATGACGGATACAGCGAAACGCTGGCTATCCAGTGCTTGACCTACGCTCGCCGTAATAAATACATTGTCGTACCCCATGTTGAGGAAGCGATAAAGCAACTAAAGCAAATGAGCAACGGTGGCACTGCCAAGAGTGTCTATCCAGCCATGTTCGTAAAGTTGTGGCAAGACCTGATGGGCGAGACTATTCACGGTGAGGATTACGAATAAGGGGGTAGATAAGTTTAGCGAGGCAGGGGTGGTACAAGTTATCTACCCCTGTCTCGCTGATACGCCAAGCCTTCCCTGCGACAAGCAGGCAAGGGGTTGGGGTAGGGGTAGGTATCTTTCTCAACTTCTTGCGTAAGCAGGTTGTGGGGAAGGCAAGGCAACACTTAGAATAAAAATCAACTACTAAAAGAAAGAGACAGACATGACCGAACTACCGAAAGAATACGAGAAGTACGACAGCGATACGCAAGACGCATTGAGTGGACTGCTCGAATCCATTGACCACATAATCCACATTATGAAGGGTGTACGAGCAGACATAATCAACGGCAACTATCACCAAAAGCAAGCAGAGTCCGATTACGAAAATATCGTTTATTCTGAGGGCGTAGACATCTTTAGCGCACTTCAGGAAGTATCTGAAGCACCCTGGGATAACGAAAGCGACATGGTAGAAGCATGAGCAACACAACGCAGATAACGGCTGAGCAGTGGTACGAGAGTTATCTGTCGCCGTTTATGAGCGACGAAAAACTACAGACACGCATTGAGGAACACGGTGGACTTGACGGTTGGGTACTTGACGGAGTGCTTGGCGTGAAACACATTGACGGTCAGGAAGCGACCGACCATGAGTGCCTAGAAATGATTATGTTGCTAGTCAGTGAGTGGCAGAGTGCCGTTCAGCGAGGCGTAGATAGTTGGGGGTAGATAACTATTTACTGCGAGCGTTGAGCAGTGACCAAGTGACCACCAGCCAAAAAGACGCAAGCACAGCAACACCAGCGCAACGAAACACCGACAGATTCCACTCAACTAATCCAAGCAGAGTGCGAAGCGCAAGAAAGTTCCATGCTGAAAAAAGCAAAAATCCGAGCGACACCACGCCCACCGTTCTTCTGCGGGTTAGAGCCCCGCTGTTTGCTTTCCAATTTTGAGCCCCGTTATTTTTTTGAATAAACGAGTCATCACGAAGTGGACGAGGGAATCCGCCGGTGAACTTGCTAGTGTTTTTCATCGTCATTTTTTCTTGACGGTGGTGGAAAGAGTTCAGCCTGCGGCGCCGGCGGCTGGAGTTTCTGATTTTTTGAGAATCTGATGAACTCTCTGCCGGCTCAAGTCAAACAAATCTGCGATTTCTCGGAGGGACTTACCGGCGCTGCGCAGTGAAAGAATTTCTTGATTTCTTTGCGCATCTGTGGCTGGGCCTGGCTGGAATGGGCCCCATTGCCAGTTGGCAACTGAATTGATTTTGTCAATTCTTTCTTGCGACAATTGATTTTTGCGATAACGCTGACGGATATATCCGACCCATGCGCCCAAAGCAATATCTTTTTCTTCAAACTTTTCAACATGAACAGCGGGGACTTTTGAATTTCCTTCACGCGTTACGTATTGAGAAAGTGCCTGAATGTATGTGTTGAATTTCGTGTTGTTGTCCATGGATGAGAACACTAGACGAACACATGTTCGCTGGGGTGTCAAGTAGTTTTTACCATCCCCCGGGATAGAAAACGATAAAAAAGAGATTTTTTTTAACGTCGTACAGGAAAGTCTTCCTCCGGTAAAGCCGTCGGTGGTAGAAAACCGCCTAGCCGAGTAAAAACCGCCTGGCCGACACTGAATGTTGAGTAAAAAAATTGAAAATTAACAGCATGCAGCGGCCGCAGCGGCGGATTAACGCGTTTTGTTCGAAGATATTTTTATTTGATGTTGCTTTAATCGAATTCGTCGATTAGTGTCGATGACATGAAAACTATCTATCTTCGGCTGACCGTACCTGACGATGTCGACCCTGAGGAGGTAGTTGAGACGATGGCTGCTGATTTCTTTTACGGTAACCGTGGCATGTACGAGGAGCGCTTCCCCGACCAGGACGTCATGGCAAATATAAATCTGACTATTATTAATCATGTCAACGTTAATAACCAGGAGGCTTAGTGCACGCTGAAGAACCATGGAAAGAATTAGACGAACAAGACATTCAGTCTGGGGCGAAAAGATTCAAAGAAATTCTTAGCCAAACGCATTTAAGCCAGGAGCTGGCGGATGAGGTCATGGACCAGGTCAATGAGCTCAATAATGAATCTCATAATTTGATATTTGTTTTTAGTGACAACGAATGGGCAATCACGGGCATACACGTACCAGATGAAGCGCTAAATGGCGAGGAGAGTCCAGTACTGATGCGAGGCGCAAACCCAAAACACATCATCGCCGCATTCGGGCAAACTGAAATTCGTAAGAGAATCAAAATTTTTGATGAGCTAGAAATAGTAGCGGGGCTTAACGAAGGCACTGAAAATAAATGGGTTGAAGAGTTGGAATCAATGGCTAAATCAGTTATGGTGAAACTCAGAGAAAACCCACCAGAGTCGTGGGATGATTTGCTAAAGGACCCGAATGATTGACGGTGGTGGAAGACGATGTCTATAACGGCAATTGGCAACCAAGAACCCATGGGCCCCCTTACCTGGGAGGCCGCAGCTGCCGCTGCCACAATTCAAATATTTGAAAAAGTAGATGGGACCCTTCGATACTCAACCGAAAGCGCGTTCTCTGAAGAATTAATAAAGATTCAATTCGAAGGAATGTATGCGAACTCCCAGTGTTTTGACTCTGACCCTATGTATTGGGCAGAAGAATGGCGAATTCTTGGTGCCATCGCTGCGGCTGCAGGGTTTAAAAATTTAGCTTTTTTCTCTGCAACTGGGCCGGCGGCCGGCAAAGAATTAACTGGAAAATTTAAGAATTTTGCATCTGGTTACCCGTATCCGGAGTTCTCCTCTTCATTGGATAAATCTAAAAAAATGCAGGATTTGGCAGCATATGTGCTGGCGACGCTGTGCAAGAAACAGCACGATTATGGTCATGAAAATATCGCAAGATTTGGACGCCTTGGTCTTCTGGTACGTGTGCACGATAAAATTGCAAGATTAAACAATTTGCTGGCCAGGGGAGGCGTCCCACAAAACGAAACAATTGAGGATACCTATGTTGACATTGTGGGTTACTCAGCGATAGGAATGATGGTTGAAAGAGGATGGTTTGGTTTACAGCTGTCCAACTAGTACTAAACAAAGGACAAATAAAATGACGGTGGTGGATGAGCTCCCTCCAATTCCATGTCACGACTGTGGTGTGGATATTTGGGAAATAAAAGAGTACTACATGGTAAGCGACGCGTGCTGGAAACGCTCGGGGATGAAACCGCGCGGCGGCATGTTATGCATCGGGTGCCTGGAGCAAAGACTGGGTCATGAATTAAAAGCAATAAATTTCAGAGACTGCCCGTTAAATTGGAGAAACATAACGGTCCCCGACATGGCGTCCGCGCGATTGATATCGCGTTTACTTAACGGTGGGAAAAAGTCGAAGTGGCGACGCAAGCTGCTGCAGGCCCTCGACGAGGCGCTCGACGGCAAACC
>Ga0172372_10010353_pt1 | contig 11956 bp, 11 predicted proteins | sample LakKiv5m_2_FD_114544 | JGI IMG/M metagenome (GOLD analysis project Ga0172372, IMG submission 114544) | Freshwater microbial communities from Kabuno Bay, South-Kivu, Congo - kab_092012_9.5m | ecosystem: Environmental > Aquatic > Freshwater > Lake | place: Democratic Republic of the Congo...
ACCCTGCTCTATAGATTTTGTGAAAATTGAAAAATTCGAACCAACAAAAATATCGGTGGCATCAGATAAAATAATTGGGTTTCTAAGATCAGGTTTGTCGATGCCGTAATCAAGCATTGCCTTGGCATAAGGAATGCGAATAAAGTTTTTATCATGCAGTTTTTTACAACCAAACTCATTAAAAATATTATACATTACAGGCTCAATTGCACTAAAAACATCTTCTTGAGTGACAAATGACATTTCGATATCGAGTTGATAAAATTCTGGTGAGCGATCTGCTCTTAAATCTTCATCACGAAAACATGGGGCAATTTGAAAATAACGATCAAAACCCGACACCATTAATAATTGTTTAAATTGCTGTGGTGCTTGAGGAAGGGCATAAAATTTTCCGGGATGTAAACGAGCTGGAACAAGATAATCTCTGGCTCCTTCTGGGCTTGATGCAGTTAAAATTGGAGTTTGAATTTCAAGGAAACCTTGCTTGGTCATCTCCGATCTAAGGGCAGATATAACTTTTGAACGAAGTATAATATTTTGGTGAGTTTTTTCTCGACGCAAATCTAAAAAACGATATTTTAATCGAAGTTCTTCTGGGTAATTTTCTTGGTCATTATTAATTTGAAAAGGAATTTGTTCAGAAAGAGATTCGATATGAAATTCTTGAACTTTGATTTCAATTTCTCCGCTTTTGATTTTTGGATTAATGGCTTCAGAAGTTCTGGCAACAACCTCGCCAACAATAGTAATTACTGATTCGAGTTTAATGGTGGCAATAGCATTTAAATCGAGAGCTTGATTTTGTTGGTCAATTACAATTTGTGTAATGCCGTAATGATCGCGCAAATCGATAAAGATTAAGCTACCGTGATCGCGTTTAGAATTGACCCAGCCCGATAGCTTAATTTTTTGCGAAATATTAGCAATGTTAAGCTCGTTACAATTATGTGAACGATATTGATGAAACACTAGCTATTTTTTTGTATTTGGGTAGCTTGAAGAGCTTTAGCACTTACTGGTTTTGGTGATGTACCTGGATTAGGATTAGAATTAGAATTAGACATATATAAAAAATTAATGGTTAATATTTAATAATAAAATTATTGATATAAATAATTTCTAACTATTGTAAATTAATACTATAAATTTATTTAGCAATTATAATTTTTTAAAATTTAATTTTCAAGTTTAAATTTTAAAAAAATTAGTAAACATCATAAGAATTTACCCCACCATAATAAAAGCGGTTTTTGCATTTATTGCATTTTGATGTTTTGGCAATAAATAACTCAATCGCTCTTGGTTCTTTAAGGCAGATTAGCCATGCCACAGTATGAATTGTAGGCAATAATACTAGTAAATAAATAAAATTGTTTGTTAAAACAAAAATCATCAAACATATCATTAAATTTAATGCCGCAAAAGTATAGCTAACTCCAAGTAACATTGGGGGTCTAGTTAAGCCAAGAAATAAAGGATCCGTTTCAAGTTGACCAGATTGAGAACTCATAATATGTAAAAATTAAATTGACTTTATTTTAAAAAATAATGTAAATTAAAATCTATTTTAATGTCAACATTTTTTTTAAATATTATGTCATTTTTATCAAAAACTTTATCATCAATTAAAGAATCACCAACTATTGCCATTTCAACTAAAGCTTCTGAACTCAAGGCTCAAGGTTTAAAAATAATTTCTCTTGGAATGGGAGAGCCTGATTTTGATACTCCCGATAATATTAAACAAGCTGGAATTAATGCTATTAAAAATGGAGAAACCAAATATACCGCAGTTGATGGCACTCCCGCTCTAAAAAAAGCTATCGTTAATAAATTAAAAAGAGAAAATAATCTAGAATATAAAACCTCAGAAATATCGGTAAGCACTGGTGCTAAACAAGTAATTTACAATGCATTAATTGCCACGCTAAACCCTGAAGATGAAGTGATTATTCCAGCACCTTACTGGGTATCTTATCCAGATATGGTTTTACTTGGCTCTGGAGTTCCAGTTATTGCCGAATCGTCTGAAAAAAATAATTTCAAAATTACTCCATCCGAGTTGGAATCTAAAATTACCAAAAAAACCAAATGGTTAATTTTAAACTCTCCAAGCAACCCAACTGGTGCCTGCTATAATGAGCAAGAATTAAAAGCTTTGGCTAATGTTTTATTAAAGCATCCGCAAGTACATATTATGAGCGACGATATTTATGAACATCTAATTTTTGATAATCTAAAATTTGCAACAATTTGCGAAGTTGAACCAAAATTAAAAGATAGAACTTTAATTATTAACGGCGTTTCCAAGGGCTATGCAATGACGGGATGGAGAATCGGCTTTGGCGCAGGCGATGAAAAATTAATTAAAGCAATGGGAATTATTCAATCACAAAGCACATCCTGCCCAAGTTCAATCAGTCAATCCGCTTCAGTTGAAGCTTTTAACGGGCCACAAGATTTCATCAAACCAAATGCCGTTTTATTCCAAAAAAGAAGAGATTTAGTGGTCAATGGCTTAAATCAAATCGAGGGCATTAATTGCAATGTTCCAAATGGAGCTTTTTATGTATTCCCAAGCTGTAAGGGCTTATTTGGCAAAAAAGATAGCAAAGGAAATATCATTAAAAACGATTCTGATTTTGCTAGCTATTTACTCGAAGAAGCTTTAGTTGCTGTGGTTCCGGGCGTTGCCTTTGGCGCAGAAGGTTTTTTTAGAATTTCCTATGCAGCAAGCGATGAAATGCTTAAAGACGCCGTAAAAAGAATCGCCGAAGCTTGCAATAAATTAAAATAATATGTTATTAGCAATTGACATTGGAAATACCAATATAGTTATCGGATTATTTGATAAGGATAAAAACTTAACATATAAATGGCGTCTAATTTCCGATCACAAAAAATCAATTGATGATTATGCCGTTGATATAATTGAACTTTGTTTAACAAATAAAGTTGATTGCCTAGATATTAATGGTTGCATAATCGCTTCAGTAGTTCCAATATTAAGTGCTAGAATTTTTGAAGCGGTAAAAAAATTTCTTAGTCCGTCGATTGTTAAAAAAATTTTTTTAATTGGCGATGAAAACACTAAAATTGACATCGAAATTAAAATTAAAAATAAAAACGAGGTAGGTCATGATCGCATTGTTAATGCTATTGCGGGCTATAAAAAATATGGTGGCAATTTAATTTTAATTGATTTTGGAACGGCAACAACTTTTGACATTGTCGGTGAAAAAGGAGAATATTTAGGCGGAATAATTTCACCCGGCATAAATTTATCGCTGAAAGCTTTACACGATATGACCGCTCAACTTCCTAAAATTTCTATAAAACCACAAAAAAATGTTATAGGTAAAAGTACGGTTGAAGCCATGAATTCTGGAGTGTATTTTGGCTATATTTCAATGGTTGAAGGCTTAACAAATAAAATTGAAAAAGAGTTAAATATCAAGACTAAAACAATAATCACAGGCGGATTATCTGAAGTTTTCAAGGAATATTTACTTAAAGAAAAAATTGTCGATTACCATTCGCCAGATTTAACCCTTGAAGGGCTAAAAATTATTTTTGAAATGCAAAAATAAAATTTATTTACTCCCACTCAATAGTTCCCGGTGGCTTTGAAGTAAAGTCATAAACCACTCGATTAACACCCCTCACCTCATTAATTATAAGGCTGGCAACTTCGCTAAGAAATTTAGAATCAAAATCATAAATATCGGCAGTCATGCCATCAACCGAAGTAACGGCTCGAAGCGCCAAAACATTTTCATAAGTTCTGGCGTCGCCCATAACTCCGACTGTTTTTACAGGCAATAAAACGCTAAAAGCCTGCCAAATTTTATCGTAAAGACCTGCTTTCTTGATTTGATTTATATAGATTGCATCGGCCTCTTGTAAAATCTTAATTTTTTCTTGGGTAATTTCACCGATAATTCTAATGGCAAGTCCTGGCCCTGGAAATGGATGTCTGCCGACAATATTTTCGGGTACACCCAATTCTCTGCCAAGCGCCCTCACCTCGTCTTTAAACAGCATTCTGACTGGCTCTAATAATTTTAGCTTCATATTTTCAGGCAATCCACCAACATTATGATGAGATTTTATGGTTTGGCTGGCGCCTTTATTTGGATGCGAAGACTCGATTACATCTGGATATAATGTGCCTTGAGCCAAGAAATCGGCATCTTGAATTTTAGAGGCTTCTTGGTCGAATACTTCAATAAAAGTGGCGCCGATAATCTTGCGTTTTTGTTCTGGATCGGAAATATTTTTAAGTTTTTGCAAAAACAAATCTTTGCAATCAACATAAATAAAATTTAAGTCAAATTTACTAAAAACCTCCCTAACCTCTTTGCCCTCGTCTTTTCTAAGTAAACCATGATCAACAAAAATACAAGTGAGTTGCTTGCCAATGGCTTGATTAATAAGGGTTGCAACTACCGAAGAATCAACTCCGCCACTCAATCCACAAATAACTTTTTTATCGCCGACAATTTCTTTTACTTCATTTAAGGCGTTTTCTTTAAAATTTTTCATTGACCAATCGGCTTTGACCTCGCAAATTTTAAAAACAAAATTTTCTAAAATTTTGGCACCGTCAATTGAATGATAAACTTCAGGATGAAATTGCACTCCATAAATTTTTTTAACTTCATTACCAATCACTGCAAAAGGAGCTTTGGCAGTGGTCGCCAAAACCTCAAATCCTTGAGGAATTTTTTCGATATGATCGCCATGACTCATCCAAATTTGAGGATTTAAAAAATTATCAAATAATGACGAATTTTTTACAATTTTAAGTTCCGCTTTACCAAATTCTCTTTCAAATGACTTTACAACCTTTCCGCCCAAACTCTCGCAGATAAATTGTTCGCCGTAACAAATGCCAAAAATTGGGACATTTAAATCAAAAACTTCGCTAGAAATTTTTGGCGCTTCATTTTCATAGACTGAAGCGGGACCGCCAGAAAAGATAATTCCAGCGGGTAAATTATTTTTTATCGAATCAATTGATAAATCGTAATTTTTTACCTCACAAAACACCCCAAACTCTCTGATTCTTCTTGCAATTAATTGAGTTACTTGACTGCCAAAATCAATAATTAAAATGTAGTTTTTTTTCATATTATGATAAAATCGCGGTTATAATATTTTCTTTAATTTCGTTGAGCGAATATTTTCCGTGAATAATTTTATTTATTTGCTCGCATAAATCTAGTTTTAAATTATATTTTTTTGCAAATTCCACAATTAATTTGGCAGAATTAGCTCCTTCATAAGTAGTGTTAGGGTCTGGTTTTAAGCCTTTGGCAATCAATAATCCCAAGGAATTATTTCTTGATTTTGTTGAAGAACATGTTAGAAAAATATCGCCAAAACCAGCTGGATTTTCAAGGTCGTCATTAGCTTTGATGGCGTTACATAATTTTTGTATTTCATTAACTCCTTTTACCAACAATGCCGATTTTGTATTAACTCCTAAATTTAATCCATCAACAATTCCACAGCCAATTGCTAAAATATTTTTAACAATACCACAAATTTCTGCAGTTCTTGGATCAGGATGAAATTGAGCCTTAAAATATTCATTATCTAAAATATTTATTACTTTTTTGGCGATATTTTCATCAAAACTAGCAACAGAAGTTATTGAAGGCACCTTATTAGCGACTTCAATGGCAAAATTTGGACCAGACAAAACCGCATAATTTTTACGATTCGTAATTTTTTCAAAAGCATCGGAAATTAAATTAAGATTTTTATGTTCAAAACCCTTGGAACATATAACAAAAATGCAATCCTTAGAAAAATTTAGCTGGGAAATTTTTGAAAAAAGCTGGTAAATTGCATTACTTGGAACCACAATAAAAACCAAATCAACATTGGTAATTAAATCAGCTCCAGCCCTAAGGTTTTTGTTAAGAATAATTTCTGGAAAATATTTAGAATTTTTGCGATTAAAATTAATATCATCTATAACTGAGTTTTCGATGGAATTCAAATAAACATTATGATTATTTTCAGCTAATAGGTTTGCAATTGCAGTTCCCCATGTTCCAGAACCAATTACTAAAATATTTGTTTGTATTGACATTGTTTTTAATTTAGTTTTTTTCAATAATTACTACCGCACTTGATATTGATTTTTGGTCGGTAATTGTCAAATGAATATTAAAATTTTTACAATTAAAAAGTTTTTGTAAAAAAATATTTTTATTATTTATGATTTCAATAAATGGTTTGCCCAAATTGTCATTTTTAATTTCAATATCGTTAAAATTTATTCCTCTTCCAATGCCAATTCCAATCGCTTTAGCAAAAGCTTCTTTGGCACAAAATCTTTTAGCTAAATGAGCTATAGCTTGACTCGAAAACTTTTTTTTATTAGCAAAGATATTGTTAAAAATTTCAATTTCTTTAGAGCTGTATATTCGTTTTAAAAAATTTTCTGGAGAATTTTCCATCAATTTTTTTATGCGATAATTCAATATTAAATCAATTCCAATTCCAATTATCATAAAATTTTATAATTTGTTGCAACTTTAACATCATAGCTTTAAAAATATTATTTAAAATAATTTTTTTAACATTAATTTCAAATAATATTCTATATATAAAATGTCAAAAGCCATTGTAGTATTAATAGGAAATAACGGCACGATTATATCTAAACACGATGGTAAAAATGTTACTTCGGAATTTATTGAAAAAATAAATGATGAAAATAAACCCAATTTAAATAGTTTTTTTAATAAAAATAAAAACTTCCCAATCTATATCATTCTTGATACCATCGACCAAACATACAAGAAAAAAACCTATCCTTCGATGCGACCTTATGACCTAGATAAAATTGCTAAAAGAGATTTAGCTTCAGACGGCGATAAGGAATCTTTAAAAAATTATATAATTTTAAAAAATAACAAAACATCATCAAAGAGGTCGTTAATTAAAAAGAACGAATCTGGATCTAAAATTGATTGCCTTTTTATCACCTCTTCCAAATCGGAAAATATTAACAACTGGCTTAACTTTGCTTATGAACTTCCAAATAGATTGATTGGGATTTACATGTTACCAGTTGAAACTTATAATTTTTTCAAAAAAATAATCGAATCTACCTCTAGCATCAAAAATCAATCGGTTTTAAAATTAAAAGAAAATAGTATTTTCTGCTTGGTTATTCAAACTAAGACTGGTGGTTCGAGACAGGTTGTGTTCTCAAATACTAGCATTGTATTTACTCGGGTCGTTAATTATAATTTTAATGAAAGCAATTATATCGAAAAATATTTTCAAGATATTTATAGCACTTTTGAATATTTAAAAAGACTATATATTGATTTATCATTATCACAATTTGAGGTTATCAATATCATTCCTGAAACCGCTAGTTCAGAAATTATGAAATCAAAAAATGTTGAATTGAATATTTCAAATTTTACCGTAAAAAACTCGGCTGATCTTCTCAAATTTAATAACCTAAAAATTGAAAATGATTATTTTGATATTTTAATTAATTCGGTCTTTGTTAATTCTGATAAAATTTTGAAATTTACCAATAGCAAAATTAGATATAACGAAAATCTTTATCTTATTATTTTTGGCAGTTATATATTTAATTTTATTTTATTTTTTTTCCTTTTATTTATTTCCTTTATTGTTTATACAACCAATATAAATATAACTGAAAAAATCCAAAAGGCTCAAGACCAGATGATATTAGCTCAAAATGAATTTGCCAAAATTAAAAAAATATCAATGGAAGGAAATTTTCAGCAAGGCGATCGTGAAATTAGCATTGAAAGAGTAGCTGATTTTGGGAGGGTTGAAGAATCCCTTGGTCCACTTATTCCTTACGACTTTGTTAACACTTATGTTGGGATGTCATTTTCAAAAAACTTTGATGTAAAAATCAATTCCATGACATATAACTTATCTTCTTTCAACTCCCACAATTCTAATACCAAAAATTGTTTTTATGAAACAATCTTAAGAGGAAAGTTAATCAATAAAAGCGGGGATATCGAAACTCTATTTACAGAATTCGATAAATTTATCGTTGAAATGAAAAAAAATCTTCCCGATTACGAAATTAAATATAACGAACTACCAAGAAATATCGATTTTAACCAAAAATACTTCGATTTTTCATTTGAATTTAGAATTATTAAAAAAATCTTTGACGAAACGGCTAAAACAAATGAAAATAAATAAATTAAAGAAAAAATTAACCATTAGTTTAATTGTAACATTCGCAATGTTGACCTCAATTGGGGGTTTAATTTTTATGTATTTTTTTTTAAATAGTTCATTTTTAAATCAATATGACAAAATTATCATGGAGGTTGCTAACATAAAAAATAAAACTTCTGAAATTGAAAAAAAATCATTAGAAAATAAAAAATATATGCAATTATGGTCTCAGATTAATGAGTCTAAAAAATCAATGATTGGCATTAAAGTTGAGGATATGAAAAAAATAATAGATAATTTAGCTGAAAAATATTCAATATCCAACACCACTTTTAAAGTAAGCGTTCCTGAAAACTATTCTCCATCAATATATAAAAACGAAACCATTTCAATACTTTATACCATCGTGGAAATTTCGTTCAACTCATATCATGATGTTAAGGCAATTCAATTCGTTAATGAAATTATGAGTAACATTCACGGCTATCCAATAATTACCAAATTCGAACTAAACAAAGATAATGACTATAGTGTTAAGGATTATTTTGATATTAGCACTGGAAAAATTTTTGGATCTATTCGTTCAAAATTGGTATTTTCTTGGTATGTATATAAAGAAGGTGCCCCATTAACAGCATCCAATAAACCATAAATAAAATGAAAAACTTTAAATTTGCTCTTAAAATATACCTAATTAAAATCGCTATAATTGCAAATGCTCTGGCTCAACAGCCAGCCGAAATTCCAAAATCTGTAAATATTGACAAAGATTCGCAAGTCACTTCAAGCCAAATTTCTGCAAATGCGGTAAAGAAAGCAATTGATGAAATTTTTTCCAACAATAAATTAAAATCACTAATGTATGATGATGAACAATATAGTAACATAGAAAATGCCATTGAAGCAATGAGAAACAATCAAGCATTTGTCCCACAAGGAGAAGAAATTGCCAAACTAAGCAATGAAGAAGCAAAAAAACAAGCAGAGGAACAAAAAAACCTTGAAGCTTCCGAAGAAAATGCCAAATCTTATATTTATTTATCTTCAATTATGTTTTTTTCGCCACAAAGTTGGTCTTTATGGATCAACGAAACCAAATATATGGCTAATTCAAATAAAGAAGAAAATGAATTATTTTTCAAAGATCCCTCACAAGATAGAGTTACGGTGGTTTGGAAATTAAGTATTAGTAAATGGAAAATTTTATCTGGCAAAAAATCCGAAGAATACGCGCCAAAAATCAATTCGGCAAACCAAGTGGAGGTTGAGTTTTCTCTAAAACCGAATCAAACATTTATTTTAAGCTCCAATAAGGTGGTTGATGGTAAAGCCTACGAAGGAAATAGGAAAAGATAATTTAATATTATGGACAAGTTCCCAACACCGTCTTCCACTCCCCACCAAAATCACATTTTAAAATTCGATAGCTCCCGTTTGAACATACAGCATTGGAATATAATAATTGTCCATAATAAAGAGATTTAGCGGTAAAACCAGAATTTATAACTTCAGGAGTTATATTGGCACCCTTACAGCCGATAAGATTTCTAGCCAAAAAATCATTAATAAAATCTAGTCTAGTTTTGTAGGTAATTTGATCATCAAAAACATCGCTTAAATCCGCGTTAATTACTATATCATTGTTAAATACCGCAGTTGAAGGCACTGATGAGTCATTTCTCGATGAAATATTATTTTCTAACTCACTAAAATCGGTTGGTGCTGAATTAAAATTAGCATTTATTGCATCAAATCCACCAAGTTTATTTGGTCCAAAACTTATTATTACAATTATTGCATCGGAAGTTAAGGTAATAAGATTATTTGCCAGCGATTTATTTTCTTTAATATTGATAGTGTTAATTGCAAGAGTTGTTCCAAAGCTATCTACCGAAAAATTAACATCTGGATTGGTTATAAAATTTTTAGTAAATCTTTCATCAATTAAATATCCAAATTTATTACCAAAATCATCAGCAACAAAGCTTGAATCCAGATTTAAAGCTGAAGCTGGAACGGCTCCAAAAAACAAATTTGTATTTGAAGTTGAGCGATAAACCCCAGCCGATCCCCCACAGCTATTACTCGCCCTAACCTCATTACCATAATCCGCATCTTGATTAAAAGTTTTTGTAAGCGAAGCAGGACAAGGAAGCCTTTTATTTACCATTAAAAAAGTTCCGAGAGCTTTATAAATTTGTTCCATTTTAGCATTTGTGCTTCTCTTTTTTGAATTAGTAACACTTCCTGTTGCCACTGAAAATAAGCCAGCCATCAATAACGATATTATTAAAATCGAAATCGATAATTCAATTAAGGTATAGCCAAATTTTGGTTTTTGTATTTTCATAATTTTTAATTTACCGAACAAAAATTTCCAACAATAGTTGCTTCACCAGTTTGGCTACACTCCCATTCATAATATCCAGTATAGCCGGTTTCGCAACCCCCAGATCCAGTAGTTCCGGGAGCTGATATTGTTGCCTGCATTCCGTTAGTCGAAGGAAAACTGCAATAAGCGATACAATTATTTGTCATCACTGGAGTTGGGTTGCCACCAGATAGACTGCAACTCCACGAAAAATATCCTGAATAATTTAAATTACATTCTCCATCATTTCCAGAAGTGTTAATATCGACAATTTTTGCTTTCATACCTCCAGTTCCGCCAACTTCGCAAGTTTGAATTGTGGTACCCGGACAATTTTTAATTAAATCAATCCACCTTCCAAATACATCACATTTTTTGGTTCTTTTTACCCCTTCGGCATTAACTTGGCACTGTGTTGTCGCCTCAATAACTTGTCCATAATATAGCGAAGTTTTAGTAAAAGCGTCATCGATTAAATCATTGCCTTTGCATGGAATAATGCTCATCATATCGAAATTTTCAACAAAATCATTTCTGGTTTTAAATAAAACTATATCATCAAAAACATCGCTATTTTCATGACTAGAATAAAAGGTTCGGTTAAACGAAGCGGTTCCTTCAGTAGTATTAAAATTAGTAATATCGTTATCTAATTCTTCTAGAATTGAGGAACGATCACTTTGAATTCCAGCGGTATTAAAGGCTCCAAAACCGTTAGCCCCATAGCTTACCAAAGTCATAATAACATCAGAATTAATCAAAACCTCCCCTTTTAAATTTCGATTTTTAATAACCATAATGTCTTTAAAACTTGCGGTTCCAAAACTTGGAATGCTTAAATTCAAATCCTCGTTAATATTAGATATAAAATTATAAGTGAATCTTTGATCGACAAAATATAAAACTAAATTTCCAAAAGCATCATAGGCAAAATCATTATTTATTCCCAAATCTTTGACTGGAATTGCACCAACAACAATATTAGAAAAACCAACATTATTAGAAGCATAAATTCCCGAGCCAGAACATTTATTATCAAGTGGGTTACGAACTTCTTTGCCAAAATTAGCATTGGCTAGTGTGATATTGATATTTGCTGGACAAGGCAACCTTTTATTATTTTTTAAAAATGTACCCAACAAACTATAAATTACTTCAAGCTTATCTTTCGATACGCTTGTTCTAATTGAATTTACAATTGAAGATGAAGAGAAGGTTCCAACAAATAAAATGGAAATTACAATTAACACCACGCTCATTTCAATTAAAGTGAAAGCGGTCAAATATTTGGGTTTAATATTTCTAATATTCATTAATTTGTGCAACCATTAATTAAATGCCAACTACCATATTTATCGCAGTAAATTTCTGGGACAA
>Ga0172372_10010354_pt1 | contig 11956 bp, 12 predicted proteins | sample LakKiv5m_2_FD_114544 | JGI IMG/M metagenome (GOLD analysis project Ga0172372, IMG submission 114544) | Freshwater microbial communities from Kabuno Bay, South-Kivu, Congo - kab_092012_9.5m | ecosystem: Environmental > Aquatic > Freshwater > Lake | place: Democratic Republic of the Congo...
CCGAGCGATCACGTGATCTACCCAGCCTTCGACGAGATGGCGGCCGCGGTGTTCGACCGACACGTCGGACCGTTCCTGCTGCGGAACTGCGGACACTTCGTACCGTGGGAGGCCCCCCACGCGCTGGTGTCAGGAACCGTCGCGTTCTGTTCCGACCTTCTCGCTCGCTGACGCGCGATCACGGGCCCGCACGGAGAACGCCACCCGGGTGCCGATGCCGGCCATGCCGAGCATGAGAACCCCGAACAGGAGGATCTGCTGCCAGCCGCCACGGTCGCCCGAACTGGTGGGTTCGCGTCCGCAGCCCGGCTTCGGCATCGCACTGATGCAATCGCTCACGTCGCGATCGAGATCCATGAAGTCGTTGGTGACCGGCGGGGCGTCGTCGCCACCCGGAGGGGTGCCGGTCGCGATCGGCGCAACTTCGGTCGATGCAACTCCGGTCGATGCAACTCCGGTCGATGCAACTCCGGTCGATGCAACTCCGGTCGATGCAACTCCGGTCGATGCAAGGAGGGGAGCCGGAGCCGCGAACGTCGTCGCGACAAGGATCCCGACGGCGAGCGAACGGCGCATCCCGTCATCGTGACACGTCGGCGGTCGTCGCGCCCATCCACCGAACCGGAGGGCCGATGTCGTTCGACACTACGATCGTCTCGTGAGCCGCCGCCCCGTTCTCGTGGTCGACTTCGGCGCTCAGTACGCCCAACTCATCGCCCGCCGGGTTCGCGAGCACAACGTGTACTCGGAGATCGTTCCTCATCGAACCAGTGCGAGCGAGATGCTGGCCCGTGATCCGGCGGCCGTGATCCTGTCGGGTGGTCCGAAGAGCGTGCACGTCGAGGGGGCTCCGGCCCTCGACCCGGCGATCTACGACGCCGGAGTGCCGATCCTCGGAATCTGCTACGGCGCCCAGCTGATCGCCCAGCAGTTGGGTGGTCGGGTTCAGCGCGGCACGCGCGGCGAGTACGGCCGCGCGCGACTCACCCGGACTGGTGGATCGTCGTTGCTCGACGGTCTGCCCGGCGAACAGGACGTGTGGATGAGCCACTTCGACGCGGTGGTCGAGGTGCCGGGTGGCTTCCGGGCGACGGCCTCCACTCCCGATGCTCCGGTGGCGGTGCTCGAGAACGACGAGCGCCGCGTCTGGGGCGTGCAATACCACCCGGAGGTCGTGCACTCGCCGTTCGGCGCCGACGTTCTGCGACGGTTCCTCGTGGACCTCGCCGGTTGCGACACGTCGTGGACGATGGGTTCCATCATCGACGAACAGTTGGCCGCGGTGCGCGCGCAGGTGGGATCGAAGCGGGTGATCTGCGGCTTGTCGGGTGGCGTCGACTCGAGCGTGGCCGCCGCTCTCGTGCACCGGGCGATCGGGTCCCAACTCACCTGCGTCTACGTCGACACCGGTCTCATGCGCAAGGGCGAGAGCGACCAGGTGGTCGAGACCTTCCGCCGCAACATGGGTATCGAATTGGTGCACGTCGATGCCGGTGCGCAGTTCTTCGAGAAGCTCGCGGGGGTCACCGAACCGGAAACCAAGCGCAAGGCGATCGGCGAGTTGTTCGTTCGGATCTTCGAGAAGCACACCGGTGGCGTCACCGACGCCGAGTTCCTCGTGCAGGGCACCTTGTACCCCGACGTCATCGAGAGCGGCGGGGCCGACGGCACCGCCGCGGTGATCAAGAGCCACCACAACGTGGGTGGCCTGCCCGACGACATGACGTTGAAGTTGGTGGAGCCGTTGCGTTCGCTCTTCAAGGACGAGGTGCGTCGTCTCGGACACGAACTCGGTCTCCCCGACGAGATCGTGTGGCGCCAGCCGTTCCCCGGCCCCGGACTCGGTGTGCGCATCATCGGCGAGGTGACTCCCGACAAGGTGGCGATCCTGCAGGAGGCCGACGCGATCGTGCGCGAGGAGATCCGCGCCGCCGGTCTCGAACGAGAGATCTGGCAGGCCTTCGCGGTGCTGGCCGACATCCGTTCGGTGGGCGTGATGGGTGACGAACGCACCTACGCGCATCCGATCATCATTCGGGCGGTGACGAGCGACGACGCCATGACCGCCGACTGGGCGCGACTGCCCCACGATCTGCTCGAGAAGATGGCGAGCCGCATCATCAACGAGGTGCGCGGCGTGAACCGGGTGGCCTACGACATCACGTCGAAGCCGCCCGGCACCATCGAATGGGAATAGGCGAATGGGAATAGGCGAATGGGAATAGGTGACTGGGAACGGGTGACGACGGTCGGGAGCCCGAGTCCCCACGGTCATCGGATACGTCGCCCCTGCTCAGAGCCCTGATCGAAGGTCACGTCCAGCGAGCCGGACACCGATCGCAACGAAATCGTCACACTGACTAGCCTCCCGACGATGGACGCGACCCGACCCCGGGCCGGACTGAAGCGTCCGGTGTTCCACGTGGCGTTCGTCGTCGCCTCGGTCTCGGTGGCCCTGGCCTCGGGGGTTCCCGTCGTGGCCGACTCGGTCGACGATGCCCGACGTCGTGTGCAGCAGATGGCCGACAATCTCGAGGCCGCCGAGGAGGAGGTCGATCGCCTCTCGGAGGAGTTGCGGATCGCCGAGGACGACAAGGCGAATCTCGAGATCTCGATCGTGGCCACCGAGGCCGAGATCGTGGTCAAGGAGTCCGAGGTCGACGCGATGCGCAACGACATGTCGGAGATCGCCATCACCGCGTTCGTGAGCGGTGGTCGAACCGGGAGCATCACGGGTCTGCTGGCTCCCGGGGCCGGCCCGAACGACGCGGTGCAGAAGCAGGCGCTCACCGACATGGCACTGAACACCGGGTTGGCCGACACCGATCGTCTCGATTCGCTGATCGACGACCTCGACGACCTGAGGAAGAACCTCGAACGCGACCGGCGCCGGGCCGAGGAGTTGGCGTCGCGGATCGTGGACGCCCGTACCGATGCCGAGGGTGAAATCGAGAAGTACACCGCTTTGAAGGCCACGGCCGAGCGCGAACTCGGCCAGGCGATCGTGGACGAGCGCAATCGTCGGGCCCGGGCCGCCGCCGCCCGGGCCGCCGAGGAGGCCGCCCGTCTGGCTGGCTCGCGTCCGTCGACCGACTCGTCGGGTGGCACGGGTGGTGGTTCCTCGACGGGATCCCCGGCCGGCGGCTCGTCGGGAGGGGGACGATCGTTCGATCCGTCGACGGTTCCTCCGTCGACCAGTCGCGGCGGCATCGTGGTCGCGGCGGCCCGCAGCCAGATCGGCGTTCGCTACAAGTACGCGGCGGCCGAGGAGGGAGTGGCCTTCGACTGCTCGGGCCTGACGATGTGGGCTTGGCAACAGGCCGGCGTGTACCTGCCGCACCAGTCGCGACGGCAGTTCAACACCTCACCACAGATCCCGAAGGAGTACGCCGAGCCGGGTGATCTGTTGTTCTTCTACAACCCCATCACGCACGTGGGCGTCTACGCCGGTGGCGGCATGATGATCGACGCTCCCGGGGTCGGCCGAACGGTTCGTCTCACGCCCGTGTCGTGGGGCAAGGTTGTCGGGGTCACCCGACCCGGCTGACGAGTCGGGTGAACGCGGTCGAGTGGAGGGACAGTTGTCGATCAAGGGGCTCGATGCCGACAGGGTGACCGACTGGTTGATCCGGAACGTCAAGAGCGCGGTGGCGCCCTTCGAGTTCCGCCTGATCGCCGGCGGACGTTCGAACCTCACCTTTCTCGTGGTGGCCGCCGATGGCACGAGATTCGTGTTGCGGCGTCCGCCGCTCGGCCACGTGCTCGCCACCGCGCACGACATGGGACGCGAGCACCGGATCATCACGGCCGTGGGTCGAACCGGGGTGCCGGTTCCGCGCACGCTCGCGATGTGCGACGACACGGACGTGAACGGTGCGCCCTTCTACGTGATGTCTTTCGTCGACGGCGTGGTGCTCGACAACGCCGACAAGGCTTCTCTGCTGGCTCCGGAGTTGCGCGAACCGGCCGCCCACCATCTCATCGACGTTCTCGCCGAACTTCACGCCGTCGATGTGGACGAGGTGGGCCTCGGCGATCTGGCGCGACGCGACGGCTACATCGAACGTCAGCTGAAGCGTTGGAAGACGCAATGGGAGAACTCGAAGACACGGGAGCTCCCGGCGATCGACGAGGTGGAGCGTCGACTCTCGAAGTCGGTGCCGGTGCAGCAGGGTGTGGTGATCGCCCACGGCGACTTTCGCTTCGGCAACTGCCTGACCGACGTGACCGCCGGACGCATCGCGGCGGTGCTCGACTGGGAACTCTGCACGCTCGGTGATCCGCTGGCCGACGTCGGATACCTGGGCGTCTACTGGTCGGACGGTGCCTCCGGGGCGTTGCGCGCCAATGACCCGACGCCCGCCGGCGGCTTTCCCACCTACGCGTCGCTCGTGGATCGTTACGCGCGCACCACCGGCCGGGACATGGCGCTCGTCGACTATTACGTCGCCTTCTCGTGTTGGCGCCTGGCGGTGATCTCCGAAGGGGTGTACGCGAGGTACCTTCACGGGGCTATGGGCGAGCAGGAGGGCATCGATCTCGCCACCATGAAGCTCGGACCCGAGGGTCTGGCCGAACGGGCTCTCGAATCGGCACGGAGGTTGGGATGACGAACGACGCGCTCGCTGGATGGACGAAGGGTTCCTTCACGGCCGCCGGATTCACGCGCGACACGTACCGCCGGGGTGAGGGTCCCGGTGTGATCGTGGTGCACGAGGTTCCCGGAATCACCCCGAAGGTCGTTCGTTTCGCCGACGACCTGGTCGACGCCGGTTTCACCGTCGTGATGCCGAGTCTGGTGGGCACCCCCGGCAAGGATTTCTCGAATGGCTACGCGATGGCCTCGCTCACCAAGGTGTGCATCTCGAGGGAGTTCGCCGCACTGGCCATGAACAAGACCTCGCCGATCGTCGCGTGGTTGAGGGCGCTCGGTCGCAATCTTCACCAGGAGATCGGTGGCAAGGGGATCGGAGCGCTCGGGATGTGCTTCAGCGGCGGATTCGCTCTCGGCATGATGATCGACGATCACATGGTGGCCCCGGTGCTGAGTCAGCCCTCCATGCCGTTCGCCTTCGGAAAGAAACGAGCGGCCAACCTGCATCTCACCCCCGACGACGAGCGGGCGGTTCGCGATCGGGCGGCCGCCGGCTGCGAGGTGCTCGGCTTGCGCTACACCGGTGACCGTTTGGTGGGCGACCGCTTCTCGACCCTGCGCGACCTCATCGGCGACCGATTCGTGGCCGTCGAACTTCCGTCGACCAAGAAGAGCGATCACTCGGTGCTCACCGAGCAACGCGACGAACCGAGCGTGCGCCGCGTCATCGACTTCTTCGGCGACAAGTTGCGCTGATCGTCAGCGCTCGATCCGCAACTCGAAGCGGGGGTGTCTCCAGGCGGTGAGCGCCGCCAGGGGGTCGCCGCTCGACTCGAGCAGATGCCGCGCGAGCAATCCCTTGGCCGCCTTGGCGTCGTGACCGGCCACCTTCCCGGTCTTCTCGACGAACGAAACGATGGAGAGGCTGGCGAAACCCTCGGGCTCGGCGATCCACGCCGATCGGTGCTCACCCGGCAACAGGTCGATCACGTGTCGACCACGGGCGTGGGAGTTCAACGTCTCGGACAGGTCGTCGCGCCACCACGACGAGAGCTTCCCGAGTGGCGACAATGAGGCACCCATCTTCAGTCGGTAATCGGGGAGTGGGTCGTCGAAGCCGACCAGACCCGCCAGACCCGACAGCACCACCACCGAATCGACGGCGCGGGCGAGTCCCCGACTCGACAGAGTGGCGGGCGACAGGTGATCCCACACCACCCCCGTGTAACGCGCCGACGCCGGGAGAGTCGGGCCGCCCTCCAGGTCGAGGTTGGCGCGACGGGCACGGTCGAGGTGCGAGCCGGAGACTCCGAGCAACGTGGCGTCGCCCCCGTCGACGTCGGCGAGGGCGGCGAGTATTCGGCGACGATGCGCTCCGAGCCGGCGACCGAATCGGCCACCTCCGGGTCTCCACCCCGGCTTCCTGCCTCCGTCGGCCTTGCCCTCCGAGGGAGGCAGGAGAACGAGAAAAGACGCCCTGGTCGAAGCCATGTCGGAGATTCTCGCCCACTACCCTCGTCCCATGCGCATCCACGTCGACGCCGAGAAGTGCCAGGGCCACAACCGTTGCTACGCCATCGCCCCCGAGTTGTTCGATGTCGACGACTACGGCAACGCCGTGGTGATCGGGGACGGTGCGGTGCCGGCCGAACTCGAGGAACGCGCGCGGTTGGCTCTCGCCAACTGCCCGGAGTTCGCGATCACCATCACCGAGTGACGCGAATCGAACGAGCCGAGACGTCGTGACCACCTACAACACCCCCGCCTCCATCTACGGTCCGGTCGCCGACTGGGCCACCGACTTCGACCACGGCGATCCCGAGTACAACCGGCGCGCCCACGAGATCTGGGCCGACCTGCGGGGTCGTTGTCCCGTCGCCCATTCCGATCGCTACGGCGGCACCTGGTTGCCGGTGACGCACGAGCACGTGCGCGAGATCGCCTACGACACCGAGAACTTCACCAGTCGTGCGGTCGTCGTCAGCACGGTGGTGCCGGAGGATCCGGCTCCCATCGGCGGGGCTCCGCCGATCACCAGCGATCCCCCCTTCCATCACGACGCTCGGCGGTTGGTGCTGCCGCCGTTCTCGCCGAAGAAGATCGCCGAGTGGGAACCGGAAGTCCGTCGCCTGTGCAACGACCTGCTCGACCGCATCGAGTCCGACGTTCGCGAGGGGCGGGAGGTCGACGCCGCGGTGGCCTACGCCCAGCACATTCCGGTGAACGTGATCGCGCGCATGCTCGGATTTCCGCTCGCGGACGACGAACTCTTCCGCGAGTTCGTTCACGAGATCCTCGAGAACATCAACGGTGAACCCGACGAGCGCATGCGTGCCTTCGAGCGGATCGACGCCTACCTGATGGCCCAGATCGACGACCATGCGGCCAATCCGCGGGACGATCTCACGGGTTATCTCATGAACGTCGAACTGGGCGGCGAGAAGTTGCCGAAGGAATTGGTTGGTGGCTTCATCCTGCTGCTGTTGGTCGCTGGCATCGACACCACGTGGAGCGCCATCGGGTCGAGTCTGTGGCACCTCGCCACCAACGCCTCCGACCGCCGCCGTCTGGTGGAGGATCCGTCCCTGATGGGTACCGCGATCGAGGAATTCCTGCGCGTCTACGCGCCGGTCACGATGGCCCGGCTCGTCGCCCAGGACCACGATTTCCATGGTTGCCCGATGAAGAAGGACGAATGGGTGCTGTTGCCGTTCCCGGCGGCGAATCTCGACCCGGCGGAATTCGAGGACGCCGACCGGGTGCTCATCGATCGCGCCGAGAACCGGCACGCCGCCTTCGGGCTCGGAATCCATCGTTGTCTCGGGTCCAATCTCGCGCGACTCGAGTTGCGCGTGGCGGTGGAGGAGTTCCTGAAGCGTTTCCCCGACTTCGAACTCGCGCGAGACGAGGAAGGCGTGGTGTGGAGCGTCGGTCAGATCCGCGGGCCCCGGAAGCTCCCGGTGCGCGTTTCGTCGGTGTGACCGAATCCGTCGAACCGTCGGCGGAACCGTCGACCGCCGCCGGCCGACATTGGGCCGAGCAACTTCGCGCCTGGGCGCTGCCCGACGAGATCGTCGCGCAGGCCGAGGTGCCGCCGTGGGCGCACGATCCGCGAACCTTCGCCGTCGACGACACCATCGCGCCCGACAACCCGATCTTCGAAATGGCTCGAGAGCTCCTGCCACCCGAGGGAGGTTCGGTGATCGACATCGGCTGCGGTGGTGGTCGTTCGTCGTTGCCACTCGTGCCGCGAGCGAACCACGTCACCGGTGTCGACGAGAGCTCGGCGATGTTGACCCGTTTCGCGACGGCGGCCGACGCCGCCGGATGCGCCCATCGCGAGATCCGGGGACGCTGGCCCGACGTCGCGATCGCGGCCGAACTCGCGGGAGATCCGATCCCGACGCACGACGTGGCGGTGTGTCACCACGTCTTCTTCAACGTCCCGGATCTCGAACCCTTCGTCGTGGCGCTCACCGCGGTGGCGCGACTCGGCGTCGTGGCGGTCCTGCCCCGTCGTCATCCGCTGTCGGCCTGGAACGAGGGTTGGAAGCACTTCTGGAACCTCGATCGACCGACCGGTCCCACGTCCGACGACGCCGTGCGGGTTCTACGCGAACTCGGGCTGGCGCCCGAGGTCGTGGTGGTGCCCCGACCGCCGATGGCCCGGCACGCCGACGATCCGAACGCGTTGGTGGAATCGGCCAGGCGTCGATTGTGTCTGCGGTCCGACCGCGACTCCGAGATCGAGGCTTGGTTGCGCGATCATCCGCCGGCGTTCATGGACGAGGTCGTGGTGTTGCGTTGGCCCGGAGGTCTTTCGTAGCGCCACGTCGCTGTCCGTCGTAGATGCCCCGTTCCGACGACACCGAGTAGGCGACGATGCAGACGACGGCGGCCGGTACGGCCAACCCACCACCGAAGAGTTCGACGGCGAGCACGGCGCAGGCGATCGGAGTGTTGGCCGCCGCACCGAACACCGCGGCCAGCGTCGCTGCCGCGGCCAATGTCGGATCGAGCCCGAGTGGTGCCGCCATCACCGATCCGAGCGTGGCTCCCACGACGAAGAGCGGAGTCACTTCGCCACCGGGAATTCCCGAACCGAGAGCGATCACCGTGAAGAGAATCTTCAACAGGGGTTCGAACCAGTCGGCGGTGTCGCCGGCCAGAGCATTCTCGACGAGCGGGAGCGACAGACCGAGGTAGTCGCGACCGAAGAGGCCCATGAGCGCGAGGGTGGCCACCGCACCCACGACCGGACGAGCCGGCACCCAGCTCGCGAGCGAGCGCGTCGCCCGTTTCACGGCGTGGAGCGACGACACGAAGAGTCGCGCCGCGAGACCGGCCGCGATGCCGACGACGACGAGACGCGCCACACTCCAGGCATCGAGATCGACGGGTAGGGCGACGAGTGGTGTGGAGCGACCGAGACCCTCCACGACGTAGTCGGCGGTGATCGATGCGGCCAATGCCGGTGCGAGCGCCTCGTAGCGCACCCGGCCGGCCCGTTGCACCTCCAGGGCGAAGATCGCGCCGGCGAACGGAACACCGAATGCTCCGCCGAACGCACCGGCCATCGCGGCGATGAGCACGAGACGCATTTCGTGAGCGGGAAGCCGGAACGGACGCAGAAGGGTGGAGACCAGTGATCCGCCGATCTGCAGAGCGGCTCCTTCGCGACCGACCGAGGCACCGGTGAGTTGAGCGATGTACGTGGCCCCGAAGATCATCGGAGCCATACGAGCCGGAACTCGCGGTGTTCGCTCGACGTCATCGGTCGACTCGGGTACCAGCGATTCGGTGATCACGAGAGAGGTGCCGCGGTTCGCTTCGGCACCGAGGTGGTGATACGCCGCACCGAGTGCGCCGGCGGCGACGGGAAGGAGCCACACCAGCCACTCGTGGTCGAGTCGGGTGGTGGTCGCCGAGTCGAGTGCCTCGAAGAGGGCCCACGATCCGACTCCGGCCACGGCTCCGGCGATCACGCACAGTGCCAACACGCCGGTGGCCCGGGCAACGGTGCGGACGAACACGCGCATCCGAGCCACGCTAACGATCCGCGCCTCACGCTGGTGGGAGGTCACTTCTCACCGACCTCTTACCGTTCACCGGCAGACTGGAAACGTGAACGAGCGGCGGGGTCGCATCCTGGTGGTCGACGACGATCGTGCCGTGCGCGAATCGTTGGTGCGGGCACTCGGACTCGAGGGCTACGAGGTGCTGTCGGCCGGGGACGGGGCCAAGGCGCTCGATCTGCTCCGCACCGACTCGCCCGACGTGGTGGTGCTCGACGTGATGATGCCGGTGGTCGATGGTCTGACCGTGTGTCGGGTGCTGCGCAGCGAGAAGAACCGCGTACCGGTGCTCATGCTCACCGCCCGCACCGAAACGAGCGATCGCGTGGCCGGACTCGACGCCGGAGCCGACGACTACCTACCGAAACCCTTCGCGCTCGAGGAGTTGTTGGCTCGGGTGCGGGCACTTCTGCGACGCTCGAAGCCCGACGACGCGCACGAGGCCGCCGAGATGTTGTCGCTCGACACCCTGCGGATCGATCCGGCCGCCCGTCGGGTCTGGCGCGGCGAGGTGGAGATCGAGTTGTCGAAAACGGAGTTCGATCTTCTCGAATTGCTGGTCCGCAACAGTGGAATCGTGCTCGACCACACCACGATCTACGAGCGCATCTGGGGCTACGACTTCGGTCCCGACTCCAAGAACCTCGCCGTCTACATCGGCTACATCCGTCGCAAGATCGATCTGGAGGGTGAGCGACGACTCATCCAGACGGTTCGCGGCATCGGCTACTCGGCGAGGTCGGCGTGAGTCTGCGTTGGAAGATCGCTCTCCTCCTCGCCGTCGTGGCCGCGACGGGATCGGCGGTGCTGGGTGTCGCCACCTTCCGCGCCACCGAGGAACGGTTGCTGACCGAGATCGATCGAAGCCTCGAGACGGCGTCCGAACGTTTCCTCGATCTGCGTGACGGCCCGGGAGGTCGCGGGGACGGCGACGGACGACCGAATCGCCCCCGGATTCTCGTTCCCGATCGGCCACTCGGCGTCGAGCAGTACGTCGTGCAGGTGACCGATCCGGACGGAACGGTTCTGGCGGCGACGGCCGGTGTCACCTTGCCCGTTCCGTCGCAATCCCCGTCGGAATCATCGGGGGAGTCGGTGCGGTTCGAGACGTTGTCGAGTGAGGAAGGAAGCGACTACCGCGTGCGCACCGTCGACGTCGACATCGGAGTCGTGCAGATGGGACGCGACCTCACGGAGACGCAGAACGTTCTCGACGATCTGCGACTCACGGTGTTGGTGATCGCCTCGATCGTGACGTTGGTTGCGGCGATCGTCGGTTGGCTGGTGGCATCGGGCGTCACCCGACGCCTCCGACGACTCACCGAGGCCGCCGGCGAAGTGGCCGAGACCGGCCGACTCGACGTGACCGCGCCGGCCACCGGCCGCGACGAGGCGGGTCGGCTCGGTCGATCCTTCGCCGACATGCTCGGTGCGCTCTCGAGATCCCGCGAGCAGCAACGACGACTGGTGGAGGATGCCGGTCACGAGTTGCGCACGCCACTCACGAGCCTGCGCACCAATCTCGACGTGTTGCGTCGGCATCCCGGTATGAGCGACGAGCTGCGCTCGCAGGTGCTGACCGACATCGATCGCGACACCGCCGACCTCGCGGCACTCGTCGAGGAGGTCGTCGCGCTCGCGGCCGATCGACGAACCAACGAACTGCCCGAACCCATCCGGCTGCGCGAGGTGGCGACGCCGATCGTGGAGCGCGCGGCGCGTCGCAGTGGTCGGGAGATCGTTCTGGTCGCCGACGATTCCGTGTCGGTGGTCGGGCGACAGATGTTCGAGCGGGCGGTCTCCAACCTCGTCGACAACGCGTTGAAGTTCGACGTCTCGGGTGGTCGCATCGACGTCACCGTGGCCGCCGGTTCGGTGACGGTGGCCGATCGTGGTCCGGGCATTCCCGAGGCCGAGATCGCCCTCGTGTTCGATCGATTCCATCGTGCGGTCGAGTCGCGCACGATGCCGGGTTCGGGTCTCGGGCTGTCGATCGTGGCCGACGTGGCCACGACGCACGGCGGATCGGTGTTCGCGCGCAACCGGGTCGGCGGTGGAGCCGAGGTGGGGTTCCGGTTGCCGGTCGTCTCCTGACTCCGAACGACACCTGACTCCGAACGACACCTGACTCCGAACGACACCTGACTCCGAACGACACCTGACTCCGAACGACACCCGAGCACGATCGCCAGTGGTGGATACCATGCGCGACGTGGAGGCAACGGCTCTCGAAGCGAGCACACCCCGTCGATTTCTCGATGTCGACGAACTGGTCCGGCATCTTCGC
>Ga0172372_10010356_pt1 | contig 11953 bp, 12 predicted proteins | sample LakKiv5m_2_FD_114544 | JGI IMG/M metagenome (GOLD analysis project Ga0172372, IMG submission 114544) | Freshwater microbial communities from Kabuno Bay, South-Kivu, Congo - kab_092012_9.5m | ecosystem: Environmental > Aquatic > Freshwater > Lake | place: Democratic Republic of the Congo...
ATCTAGATCTAAATCTTTTTTTAAGAAAATTTTATCATTATTTAAAATAATTTGAGTTATAAAATCACTGTTAATTAAATCTGTTTTTAATATATAAAAAATTTTTTCATAATCATTTTTATTAAATTTATAAATTATTGATAAATTTTTAATGTCATATTATTTTTCAATATTTGAAATGTAATGTATTAAGCAACAAAAATCAGAAGTTTTTTCGTATATAATATTTTTATAGCCTTTCGTATAACATGTGTTATAAAATTAAATTTTATATAAATTCGTGTCATAATTTATCTGATAATTGTTGATTTGACATAAAATCAATAAAATTATTTTTAACGTTATAAAAATTAACATTTTCATTATTTTTTATGAAATTATCAAATTCATCGTTAGAATAATTATTTAATGATAAATATAATAATTTTATTATTGCTAAAGTATCTAAATCTGTTAAATCTGCTATTTCAACAATTTTTGAAAGAAGTTCATAAGTATTATAAGATAATTCCGCTATATTATAATTTTTTCATAAACCATCGTTCATAAGTTGATATAAATTTTCTGCTAATATTTTATTATCGTCTAACATTAAAATTTTATGATTATTATCGGATAAATTGATTGGTAACGCGCTTTGATAATTTAATCCTGAAATTAAAAAATAATTTTTTAAAGATCTAGAACTTATATATTTCGAAAAAGTGGGAATATGTGAAAAAGTATTGTTTTCGATCGATTCGGAGGTTAATATAGTTGGAATATAATATTGCGAAATAAGTGGATTTTGTTGTAAAAGTCTTAATTTAAACTCTTCATCATTACTATTATTATATGTAAAACTATAAATTTCTTGTTTTATATTAAATAATTTCGTTTTTTTATCTTCATAGGATATGACTAATGGTTTTGAAAATTGATTTGACAAATTTGTTTCATTTTTATTTAAGAAAATATTAAAAGATGGTTTAGAGGTAAAACTTAATGAAAATTGAGAAACATCTTTATTATTGGTATTATTATAGTCTTTAAAATATGTTACCAAATGAGGAGTATTTTTATAGATTTTGCTAATGCGTTCAATCTCAAAATTATTTTTTAAACTATCTTTTTCATATAAATGAGTTGATTTAGCTATAAATTTATATTGACGCCCACCAAAAATAAACGGTTTTTTTAATATACTATCCGATCAATAATTTTGATTTAATTTAACAAGTTCAATTTTAGTGTCAAATTGTATTTGAGATATAATTTTAGATTGAATAGACGGAGCTAACGATTTAAAATAATCAGTTTCTTGTATTTGTAATTTTTTTACATACGCTAATCGAATTTTATCTACTTCGTCTACTAAAGGCGATATACATTTTAATGATTTTTTTTTAATCATCTTAGGGCGTGTTGATTTTTATTTTGTTTTTTATTTTATTAAACTCCGATAATATTTGATCATTATTTAAAAAACACATTTCTCTAGTTTTTAAAGTTTCTTGTCAAAAAAATTCATCCTCTTCATATTCAAAAGTTTCATAACGCACTAAACGCATGAATCATAGATATTCATCTAAACTTTCTTCAGTTTTAGAAAAAATAAAAATAATTTTATTATATTTTTGAACATTTTCATTAGGGAGGTTTTTTATTATTTCTTCAAATTTTTCTCAGTTATCGTTTTCTAATTTTTCGAAGTTATGATTAAAAAAAATTATCTTATCGTTTAAAATGATTTTTTCAATAAAACAACTATTTATAAAATCAGTTCATAATAAAGTTCTTATTTTTTCTGAATCTTTTTTATCAAAATTATAAATAATTTCTAAATTATCGATGTTGTAATAAATAACTATATTTGCAATTTTATGAATTTTACAGGGAATGTTGTAATAAATATCGTATTGTAAATTTTTTCAATAATTTTGATAATTATCCACTATATGAGTGTTATTAAAAGAAAATTATTTAAAAATTAATTTTCCTTTATTAAATTCAAAAATTATTTCTGTTTCATAATTACAATATGTTTTAAAAAAAAATTGAGACCCGTACCAATTAAAATTAAAAAATAAATATTTTTTATAAATACGAAGACGTATTTTAAAAATTTTATTGAGTTTATTTGTTTTTATTTGTTCAACAGTTTTAATTAATACTCCATCAACGACTCATAAAAATATTTTAAAAAAATTTAATGATTTTCCAAAAATTAAAATATAAGTAAAATATCACAATAATTCAGTTATTTGAATAAGTAAATTTTTAAAATTAAATTTTGATTTAGTTGTTAATTTAAAAAATTTTAAAACTCGTTTTAATGAAATTATTTGTAAATTATATTTTATTAGTTTGTATGATGTTTTTAAATTAGGATCGTACGAAGGTGCTGGAAAAATTATTTTTAAATTTTTATTAAATAATTTTATATATAAAATTATTGTTAAATAATAAAAAAATGTTAAAAAAGAATATGTTATTATTAAAAGAAAGATAATAGACGATACTATAATACTTATAATTAAAATTAAAATTTTATAAAATTTTAAATAACTTTTGATTTTTAAAAATCAAAAGTTATAATCAAAAATAAAATCTATAATATTATAAATTTCATTTCGATGAATTTTATAATATCAAATAGTTTGATTTTTATTCAAAATATTTTTATATCAATAATAAGAATTTTTTTCATATTTATAATAAGTGGCGATACAAAATATAACTAATGTAACAATAAAGTTACATAAAATTAAAAATATTAATAGTTTTCAGTATAAAAATCAAATCCATACCACTATGATAAAATTATTAATCTTATCATATAATTAAAAAATTATAACTTGAAGAAAAAAATAAAAAATGCTCTTTTTCTAATTGATCGAATCATTTTGAATGATTTTTTAAAATAATACTAATATAAATATGCTTGTAATTTTATATATTATTATTTAAATATTTTATAAATACAAAAAATAAAAAAATTTTATCTAATAATATTTTTTTATTTTTTCAACATTATTAATATTTTTATTATAATTGTATTGTAATTATTTTTTATTCTCATTAATAATTGGATTTTGTTTTTGAAGGGTTTTTTCAGTTAATTTAAATAATTTTTGAATATTATTATTAAAAAGAGAAATTTCATCAATTTCTAAATTGTGGTGGATTAAAATATTTTTAATATAATCAAGTTTAAGAGTCAATTCTTGTAACTTATGTTTGTTATTCAATTTTTTTGTTTTTAACTATAGTTAAAAAAATTAATATTAAAGATTTATAAATTTTCTCGATTAATTTTTCAGTATAATTATTAATTAATCAAAAATAATAATTTCAAAAAATAAATATTTATATAGTATAAATGTGTATTAAAAAATTTAAAATTTATATTTATATTTATATTTATTATAATAAAATTTTCTTATTATTTATACTATTATTTATGAAAAACTTTATTAATTAATTTTTGTAATTTTTCAGATGTTAAACAATTATTTCGTTTTGTTTTAATTTCATTAAATAAATAATTATTTTTATTTTCATTATCAAATTCACAATCATCGTTAATTTCATAACGAATTAATGATACAAATCATATATATTCTTTTATTACATTTGGAAGATTTTTTTTATTTTTATCAAAAATTAATGTAATTATATTTTCATTTTCATTAAAAAATTTATCATCTAATAATTGTAAATTGTGTAAAAAATTATCATTTTTTTTCAATATTAATTTATTATTAATATTTATTTTTTTAATAAAAGAACTGTTAATGGCATCAGTTAATATTAATTGTTTAATTTTTTTTATTTGAGTTTTTTCAAAATTATAAATTATTTCTAGTTTTGAAATATCATGGAATATTATAATATTGTCAATTTCATGTGTTAAAGATATAAAATTTTGATTTTCTTCATATACGATATTATATGCAGCGCTATGCACATTATACATTATGTAGTATGTGTTATTTAAAATTGTGTTTATTTGTTATTTTTTTATTGTCTTTGCGTTTATAGTTTAAGCATACGAGTTTGTATAAATTTTTTTTTTCTCTGTATTATATAATCTTCATCAAGAAGTTTTAATTCAATTAATTCAATTTCTGAATTAATATTATTTTTAATAAAAACATCGTCAATCCCTATTAAAGTTTTTTGTCGATTTAAAATTGAAAATTGTTTTGAATTTAAAATTTCATTAAATTCGGTTAAATAATTTTCATCGATTCCTAAATTAAATAAAAAATTACTAGTTATTAAAAAAGTAAAAGCATAGGCTAAGCGCATTGTATCATTTGTAAAATGTTTAGTAGTTAAAAATGTTCTTTCGTATAAATTTTTTGAATTTATTTGAATTTTTGATTTAATATCTTTAGTTATAGATGAATACATTTGTTTTAAATTTTTAGCTATTATTTCATTAGTAATTTTTTTATTTTTTTTATTTCAATTTTCAGCTTGTTTTAATAAATTTAATTGAAATTTTTCAATTATTTCTTTTAAATTTTTTGATTCTTCTAAATCATTAAAACAGCTATTTATATTTGAATTAGGTTGTTTAAGAAATTTAATATTTTTATTATCAAAGCGTTCTCTAAGTTTACGGTAATCATTAAACTGCGCTTCAATAATAATTAGATGAAGATTGTTTCTTTTTTGTAATTTTTTATATTTTATAAAAAAATATAAACTAATTATTCCAAAAATAATTGAAATTGAAAAATACAATTTTTTAGAAGATTCTAAATTAATTTTAAATTGTTCATTTTGTTGAAACTTATTAATTTTTTCTTCTAATAATTTTATTTTTTTAATTAATTCAGAATTCTCTATCGTTAATAAATTGTTTACATTATTTAATGTTTTAATTAAATGTTCATCGTTATTTTCATTTTCTAAATAAAATGAGGATTTTTTTTCTATTTTTTCAATCATTTTTATAAATTCATCATTTTCGTGATTATTGTTTTTGAATGTTTGTGTTTCATTTTTAAAAATATTTAAATTATATATGGGTCAAGTTACATAATAACTAATTGTATCAAAAATACTAATTAAAATTGAAGCGGTTTTTTTTAATATCGTATGAAATACCATGTATCTCATGTGTTATTAATAAATTTTATTTTTTTCTAAAAAATAATTTTAAAAATCTCGTAAAATGATTTGAAGCTCTAAATCATCAACCACTTAGAAAACATAATATACCTTGTCTTCATCATTGTCTTCATCAGTTTAAAAAATTATTATTATTATTATTATTAACGGGTTCGATTAGTTCATTATTAACATTATTATTATTATTAATTAAATTATTTCGTACATTTTGCGCGTTAATTATTTGATCGTTTATAATATTTAAACGACTATTCAATGTTATTAGATTATTATTAATATCGATATTTTGATTATTTAAATTAATCATAGCATTTCTATTACGTATTAAAAAAAAAGTTCCAGCACTAATTAATAAAAATATTGATCCGTATAATAATAAATTTGTTCAAGTTCAAGATTCTTGTGTTTCTTGTAAAATTTTTATTTGAATTCAAGTTTGTTTAGATAATTCACAAGTTTTATTGAATAATTCAATTAATTCGTTAAATTGTTGTACATTAAAAAATTCATGTTGTCCAGAAAAATCGATTAAATCGTATATGCGTTTAAGTAAATTTTGAATCATTTCGGGATCAAAAAATTTTAATAATTTTTTTTTAAATTCTTCATCTACTGAATTGAAATCATTTGCTATATTTTGAACTTGTAATAAAGCATCTCGTAAATTACTATTTCTTAAATTATTATTATCTATATTAATCGAATCAACTATTTCGTTAACATTAATTAAACTGGTTTGTATATTTTCAGCTATTTGTGCCTGTTCTATTTCTCTTTGCCTAGACGTGCTTAAAGCTCGATCAAAAATTAAAATACTTTGTTCAAATTCTGGTCTTTGCACAGAAGTATTAATACTCTGGTCTCTAACATTAGGGCCGTAAATATTATCATATCATTCTAATAAATCGTTCTGATCATCATCTCTTTCATCTATCGCCCCTGTATTATTAATAAATATTGGTTGAAATGAATCATCTGCAGCCCCCGCCCCTCCCATTTCTGGTCTAATTATTAAATTTTCATTTAATTGTTGATTTCTGTCATTACTAATACCAGAATTATTTGTGTTTAAAAGTTCTTCCTCTTCTTCGATTTTTGATAATTCTTTTTTCATACAAAATGTTAAATAATTTTTTGAATTTATTTTTAAATAAATAAACAAAACAGCTAAAAATTCTCAATATGTTCAAAACATTATATAATATGTGTTTTAATAAATCTAATAAATAAATTAACAAAAAATGAAACTATTAAAATTTGTAAATTTATAATTTTTTATTAATTCATTTATTGATTGTTTTTAATGTTAATTTTTTTAATTCTTCTAAATTATTTAATCGTTCTTGACACAAATTGTTAGATAAATCTGCATTAAATAAATTTTCTCATAATCCATATGCATTTAATTTAGTTGGTATATTTTTTAATTTTCATTTATCTTTTAAAAAAGATGTCTTATAATTTTCTTCAAACATTGATAAAAATTTATTTTTATCTTTAAAAATTGATAAATTTTCTAACATAGTGTTTAAATTATTAAGATTATTTGTAGTTTCTCATAATAATATTGAATTACTTTCATTTAGACAAAATAATTCATTATCAAAATTTAATTTAAATAAATCATTTAAATCATCTTGAAAAGATTTATCAAGATTTGAAGATATATTTGAAAACGTTTGTTTTAAATTATTAGATGTTTGATCATTAAGATGATTAAAAAAATCTTCAGTTATGGTTAATTGTGATATTAATTGTTCAATTGTATAATTAAAATTATTTTCTGCGCCAATTTGTTGAATTAATAATTCATTTGAAACATTATTTAAATTTACTTCGGATGTTTGTTTTCTTATTTGTTCAATTGGTTCTAAATTTTGATAATAATTATTAAGATCTTCAACCAATAAAATATGTTTTAAATCGTTATCATTAAAAAAATCAAAGGTAATATAATTAAAAAAATCATTTAAATTGTTAAGTATTATTTGTAACATTTGCTGTGTGATATTTAATTATTATTAAACAAATTGCATATATTGAATATTATTATATAAATATTTTTATTTAATAATAAATATCACATATAAAATATGATAAATATAAATTCATTAATAACTAACGATATAAAAAATAATTATAATTTTTATTCGTTTAATACTATTTGATTAAATTTAATATATTTAAAATTAAATCCTCAAAATTATTATTTATTATGAAATTTAATAAATAATAATTTTAATTTTAAAAAAAAAACAGAAATTCATTTTTATTATTTTAATGAGAATTATTTTTTTATATTAAAAAAAAAAAAATCTTATTTTAATAAAAATAAATTTAATTTAATCAAAGATATTAAATCCGATGCATGACAAAAAAATTTTTTGTTTGTTTTTATTGTAATAAAATAATTACAAAATTATAATTAAAATTTAAATTATTATTTAAATATCACATATAAACCTATCTACAACCATTTTTTAGAATTTTCATGACGAATATTATTATGAATAAGTTTTTCGAATTTATGTTTACTTTTATTAATATATGTTTTAAATCTTGAAATTTTTTTATTAGAAACAGAATTAAATGAGACAAGAATTATATTTGAAAATAATTATAATAAATGTTTTTTTATGTTTTCGGAAAATAAATTAACTGGTAGAATAAAAATTTTTCAAATAGTTGAATCTACAGACGGCGAAATTAATATAATAAAATATGATAATTTAAATGATTTATAAATTTATAAAAATTAAAAATATAAAAACATAAAAACACTCTTTAATAATAAATTTATTATTATGAGCAATAGTATTAATATTTTCATTTTTTAATTTTTTTAAAACTTTTAAAAAATTTAAAAAATTATTATTAAAATTTTATAAATTACGATTAGAAAAAATAAATTTAAAAAAATTAAATAAAAATAAATAAATATAAATAAATTTAATATCACATCATACATATGGGTTTCAATTTCACCGATTTTTGAGAATGAATACAAGAATTTTGAACTACAATATTAATGAGAGACCATGTTTATCCAAATGCTCAAGAAAATGTTTTAAATAATCAAATTTATAATTTTATAAATAATTATGAAAGATTAAATAATAATTTTGTTTATGATTACGAATATATTGATTTAATAAATAAAGAAGAACAATTGAATTACGATATTTTAATTTTATTAAAAAATTTAAATTTATTAGTTGAATTTCCAGAAATTTTAACAAATTCGCTCGAAAAAACTTTAATAAACGAAGACAATATTTTTAAATTTAAAGTTAAAGGTATTAATTTTGAACAATTAAGTAACAAACTTAATTTTATTTTAAATAATTTATTTGATTATAATAATAAACATATTTTTAATTTAATTGATTATTCTAATTCTTTTTTACTTTGAGAAGTTATAAATAACTTTGAAAATATAAATACAATTCTTGATAATTTATCATTATTTAATAAAAATAAAACTTTATTTCAAAAAAATCTTTCTTTATTATTTCAAATTGATGAATTAAAACAATATAAAATAAAATCACAAAATGATTATTTGAAACTTTTTGAATTTTTTTGTATGCAAAAACTTGAAACAACAGATAATTTTGTTTTTTCTGAACCAAATATTAATACAAAACTTAATGATATTCAAAAAAACACTTTAAAAATGATTCAAACTGTAATTAAAAATAAATATTAAATAATGATATATATATATATATAAATATAATTTTTTTTTTCTGAACCAAATATTAATACAAAATTTAATGATATTCAAGAAAACACTTTATTTTTTTACTTGAATGCACGCATCGTTATTTATTTTACTAGGATGTAACTTATTTTTGTTTTTAAAATATAAAAATACACAAAAAAAATATTTAAAAGAAACAATTTTATCTAAACAACATGAAATTAGAGCGCACAAACTTTACTTATTTATTAAAAATCAAAAAATTGAAAATAACAATTCGTTAAAAACATCTCAAATAGGAATAAATAAAACTTTATCAAACATAAAAATTTCTTTAACGGAACTTTGTGATATTCAATTCCTAAAACAACAAGAATCATTAAAAAAAATTACATTAATGTTAAATAAAGAAAAAGAATTAATTCAAGCTAAACTAAATCATGAAATTTATTTCATCAAACAAAAATTTGATGAAATAGAATTTGTTTTAGAAAAAAATATAAAAGAAAAATTTCAAAATCAATTAAATATTTTATTCAAAAAAACTTTTTATGAAGAAAAAAATTATAAAACTGATGCCACTAAATTAGCCTATAGTGTAGTTTTTTTAACTACAATAAATTATCTTCTTTCTATGGGAATAGAAAAATCATGTATAAATGAATTTGAAGAAATTTTTTTAAAAAATGAATTTTTTATATATCAAGAAAATAAATCTATTATTAATTTTAGTGATATAGATCTTAATAAAATTATACCACAAATTGAAAATGATTCTAAAATTTCATTAAATTTAAAATTTGATACTTCAAAGGATGAATGAGTTACTAAAAAAAAATTAGAATTAAATAATTTACGTTATATTTAGTTATAGTATAAATTTTTTAATAACACACAGGATATATTACCTACGCATACTTTTTATAATAAAATTGAAAAATTTAAAAAAGTTCCAATAAAAATAGAAGTAAAAAAATTAACTTTAATTTCAAATTTATTTTTTTTATTAAAATTAATTAATAATAAAGAATTATTAAATATAAAATTAAATTTATTTAATTACATAAAATATTACTTATGAAATTTAAAAAAAAATATTTCTATTTTAAATAATTTTAAACAAATAAATCAATATAGTTTAATAACTAATTTAATAAAAAACGAAATAATCAGTTTTTTAAAAGAAGCATTACAAATACAAAATACCAATAACAGTTATAAATTATATTGAAATCTTTTTTTCTTAAATAACATTAATCCTGAAATTTGATATTTAAGAATTCAAGAAAATGGTAATCTTTTTTTAATATATTTTGACGCCATATTTAATTTAAATGATGTTTTTAAACATTTAAAATTAATTTTTATCAATTTTTTTAATGTTAAAAGTATTAAAGTTATTATTATTTATCAATCTAATCGTCATTTAGAGTTATATAATTCTAATAATTTATACAATGAAATTTATGTAATTAAAAACAATACTGTAAATTTTGATAATTTAATTATGATTATTAATAATTATTTGATTATTTTAAAAAAAGAAAATAAAATTAATACAATTAATAAAATTGTACTAAAAATAGAAAAGCTAATACCAACTCGTATTATCAAAAATACTAATTTTCATGAATTAACCTTAACACAATTAATTAACGAAGTAATAAAATTAGAAAATAATAAAATATTAATATATCAAATATTTAAATTATATAATATAATTAAAAAAATTTTATTATTCAATCATTCTTTTAAAAATTCAGTTTTTTTATCAATAAATTTTTTTATTAATAAATATGAAAAAATTTTTAATATTTTTAAATTTAATTATTTAACTTCATTAAAATTTGATTTATTTCTAAATAATTCAATAATAAAAAATAAAAATAATACTTTAAAACCTTTATTGTATTTGTTAACATATGAACAATTTAATATTAGAAAACTTCTTTTTAATGAAAAAATTATTGAAAATGATGTCAAATTTTCAATTAAATGTTATAATAATAGAACTGTTGTAGAAATAGGATTTACGGCAAAATTTATAAAAAATTCATGAAATAATGATTCTAAAATAAATATTATCGATCATTATTTAAAAAAAACTAACAATGAATTAATAAAAATTAATTCTGCCGTTATTTGATATTTTTCAAAAGTAAATACGGACAAAAAAACATTAAAAAATAACGATCTTGTATTTAAATTAAATTTGAATCAATTAGATCTATATACTAATTTTTTTAAAACAGCTAATAAACTTGAATTTTTTATTTTATATGATAAGCCTTCTAATATTGATGCACAAATTTTAAATTTAAATACTCAACTTAATTTTTTTGAAACAATGTTGTTAGAAAAAAAACAAAATATTAAAATAAGTAAAACTAAAGTTTTACAATATGAAAAAAAAGTATCACAAATTAAATTATATTTAGAATTGTTATCTCAAGATAATAATAAACAATAATATGAAAAATAAGAATAATTCTATTAACGATTTTATTCAATTAAATTTCAATGATTTAAAATTAAATCAGAAAAAAATTTTAACAACATTTTTAAAAGCAACTATGACGAATAATAATGATAATTTTATAAATAAATTAACAAAACAAGATTATTTAGAATATAAAAAAAGTAATATATATTATTTAAATTCATATAATTCAATTTTAACCGATGATTTTTTAAAAAAAAATAGTTTTAAATTAAATCAATATTTAAATAATTTTTTTCAACAATATAATAAAAAAAAATTTCATAAAAATGAAAAATTAAAAAATGCATATATCTATTTTCATAATATTAATGATGAAATAAATAAATTAAAAATTTATGATAAAGATTTATTTTATACTCTTTTTCAACATTCAATTTTAATTTCAATAGCGCAAATTGGTATAGTAAATTTAACAGATGATTTAAAAAAAACAAATTTATTAAAAACAAATAATGATCTTAATAATGATCTTAATAATGATCTTAATAATGATCTTAATGATGATCTTAATGATGATCTTAATGATGATCTTAATGATGATCTTAATGATGATCTTAATGATGATCTTAGTAATGATCTTAGTAATGATCTTAGTAATGATCTTAGTAATGATCTTAGTAATG
>Ga0172372_10010358_pt1 | contig 11952 bp, 6 predicted proteins | sample LakKiv5m_2_FD_114544 | JGI IMG/M metagenome (GOLD analysis project Ga0172372, IMG submission 114544) | Freshwater microbial communities from Kabuno Bay, South-Kivu, Congo - kab_092012_9.5m | ecosystem: Environmental > Aquatic > Freshwater > Lake | place: Democratic Republic of the Congo...
ATTGCAAAAAGAGAAATCAATTTCTTCATGACATACGAATTTAAGAAAAAACCCCGCATCTGCGGGGTTTAAACATATTCTGTGCCATTTGTACGGATTAACGTACGCCGTGCATCATTCTGAGGATTGGTCCTTTTAATGCTATCATTACCAAGCCAAGAAAAATTACAAATCCTGCAATTGTTGCGAAGATTGAGAATGCGCCCATTGTTTCAACGAAAGCAGCCACAAATCCACCGATGATATTCGCGAGGAATGAAGACAGCAACCAAACTCCCATCATTAATGATGCGAATTTTACCGGGGCAAGCTTAGTTACGACTGAAAGTCCAACAGGTGACAATGCTAACTCTCCGATGGTGTGAATCAAATAGGTCAAAACCAACCACATCAAACTTGCTTTTACCGCTGTGTCCGGATTCTCTCCGCCACGTTCGGCAACTGCTCCTAACATGAAGAAAAAACCTATTCCAAGTAAAATCATACCCATTCCCATTTTTACAGGTGTTGAGAATTTCTTACCAAGATTGCTGGTCCAGAAAATTGCAAAAAGCGGTGCAAATGCAACGATAAACAGTGGATTCACAGCCTGGAACCATGAAGTTGGAATTTCAAAACCACCAACTGTACGATCAATGAATTTATCAGTATAAAGACTCAAAGAAGAACCAGCTTGCTCGAAGCCAGCCCAGAAGAATACCACGAATGCTGTAAGGATAAAAATCACAGACATACGCTGTTTTTCCTCTTTCGTAATAGGGCGGCTGCTTGCCGCTTTTTCTTCGTCGGAAGAATTCTCTAAGTGCGCCGGTTTGGTTCCGAGTTCTCCAAGGTACTTGCTCGCTAACGCATTGAACAAAACTTGCCCAAGCAACATTCCAATTCCTGAAATCAGGAATCCGTAGCGATAACCATATGTGATAATAGCACCTGTTTCATCTTTAACAGCAAAAAGATTTTCAGCAAACAATCCGATCACCAACGGCGCAAGAAACGCTCCCAAGTTGATACCCATGTAAAAGATAGAAAATGCAGAATCACGACGCGGATCATTGTTAGGATATAATCGACCCACTAAAGTCGAAATATTTGGTTTGAAGAAACCGTTGCCGATTATCAAAAGGAACAAACCTATGTATAATCCAATATGCGTATTGATTGCAAACAATACAAATTGTCCAAGCATCATAGTGATACCGCCAATGGTAATCGCTTTACGTTGACCGATGAAATTGTCAGCCAACCATCCGCCGATAAGCGGTGTGAAGTAAACGAAACCTGTAAAGAAACCGTAAATGAGGGAAGCATCTTTCTCGTCTATTGCGAGACCACCTTCAACCCATTGTTTCGTTAAATAGAGAATCAAGATTCCCCGCATTCCATAATAACTGAAGCGTTCCCACATTTCCGTGAAGAACAAGAGATAAAGCGCTGGCGGATGCCCTTTTTTGGTTTCTGACATGCTGTTTAGTTTGTTTTTGAACGTTTGCGAAGATAGCAGGAATTGCGAATAATGCGTTATTACTGCGCTATTTTACAGATTTTGGAGGACGTAATTGGTCATTTTAACGTACAAATGGTAGCGCCCTGAACCCATTCCGTGATTCTGATCCGGATACATGAAGAAGTCGAACTGAACGTTCGCCGCAATCAACGCATTCACCATTGCTACCGAATTCTGGAAATGCACGTTGTCATCCGCAGTTCCGTGTACGAGCAACAACTTTCCGCGGACCTTGTCCATGTTCTCTGTTGGCGAATACGCATCGTAACCTTTCGCGTTATCCTGCGGCAAGCCCATGTAACGCTCAGTGTAAATGGAATCGTAGAATCTCCAGTTGCGAACCGGCGCAATAGAAATCGCCATCTTGAAGAAATCAGCTCCTACAGCAAGGCAAAGGCTTGACATATAACCGCCGTAACTCCAACCTTGAATTCCGATACGATCACGATCTACGTATGATTGATTGCGCAACCATTTCGCCGCATCAATCTGATCTGAACTTTCAAGCTTACCCATCTGACCATAGGTCGATTTCTTAAACTTCGCTCCACGGTATTCAGTTCCGCGATTGTCAACGGAAACTACAATGTATCCTTTCTGCGTAAGCATCTCATGCCATGCAAGATCACGATCCCAGGCATCGTTCACGGTGTTGTGTCCCGGACCACCATACACGTGCATCAAAACAGGATATTTCTTGTTCGGATCGAAATCAATCGGCTTGATCATCCAACCATAAAGCGTGTCTCCGTCTGCATTCTTAATGTTGAAGAATTCCTTCTTCGCGAAACCGTAATTGTGCATCGTGTTCACAAGGTTCTCATTCGAACGCAGAACGCGAAGTTCCTTGCCGTCTGCTGAATTCATGGTAATATAATTCGGCGTATTGGCAGTGGAATAGTAGTTCATGAAATACTTCATTCCCGTGCTGAAGTTGGCTATGTTGCTGCCATCTTTCATTGTCAATCTCTTCTTTCCGCTGCCATCGAGTTTGATGCTGAAAGTTGTGCGTGTGTACGGCAATCCTTCGTTGGACTGATAGTAAAGTACTTTCGACTTCTCATCGTATCCGTAGAATGAAATCACGTCCCACCAACCTTTGGTGATTTGCTGCACCATCGTTCCATCCATATTGTAGTGATACAAATGTGTACGTCCATCGCGATCAGAACTCCACAGGAACGTTTTTCCGTCAGGAAGGAAAGTGAGATCATCACAGACTTCAAGATACTGTGCGCTTGTTTCGGTAAGAATGACATTCGATATTCCGTCTGCTGAATTCACCAGCATCAATTCCTGTTTGTTCTGCAAACGGTTCATTCGAATCACAGATAGAACGCTTGAAGAATTCGACCACTTAATTCGCGGAATATATTGGTTGGTCTCAGATCCTACATTAACCGGGATTGTTGCTTTAGAACCCAGATCGTATATGTGAATGCTTACGATGGAGTTCTTTTCTCCTGCTTTAGGATATTTGAAAACGTCTTCACCCGGATAAAGTCCGCTTCCGTAAACTGTCATTTGAAATTCAGGAACCATGCTCTCATCAAAACGGTAGAAAGCCAATTTCTTTCCGTCGGGCGACCAATACATTCCATTCGGTAGTGCAAATTCTTCTTCATACACCCAGTCGGTACCGCCATTGATGATTTTATTCATCACACCATCCTGTGTGACCTGCGTTTCAGTTCCGGCAACAAGCTCCTTGATGAAAATATTGTTATCGCGAACGAAAGCGATTTTCTTACTGTCCGGAGAAAATGCTTCCAGGCGTTGCTTGCCGTTTGTGGAAAGTGCGGTCAGCTTTTTCGTTGCAATGTCGTATACGTAACAGAATTCACGTGTAGAATAACGATAGATGTATTCAACATCAGTAGTGAAAAGAATTTTTGATTCATCAGGACTGAAGAAGTAATTACTCATTTTAATGGGTTTGGACTGTCCTTCAGGAACCAGTTCATCCTCATCGAAAATCATATCCAGCTTCTTGCCGGTTTTTATCTCATAGCGAAAAAGCTTGTTGCCTTCAACTCCGGAACCGAAAGCAGCATAATGTTCGCCGCTCTTCAGCCAGTTCATCCCGTAGACATTATCCTGACGGAAAGTTCCCTTTACAAAAATGTCCTCATTGGTGATTTGCTTCACGGATTGCGCCGGAAGTGTCATTGACAATGTAGCTGCCGCTATAACGGAAAGAAATATTTTCATGTTCATAATTACGTGGAATACCTGAATTTATCGGTCTGCCGATTGGCAGGTTTTAAAGTAATTTTGGGTGAATTTAATGATTTATCCGCGTCGGATTGCCAGTCGGTTTCCGGTGGATTAAAACACGGATCAAAGGATGCAAACAGTGATGAATTACAATGTTCCCGATATCTCGATGATTGAGGAATTGCGCCTGATATGCGGGAATGAATGGGTGTACACAAATGAGGAACTGTTGGAGAAGTATGGACAGGATGAAACTGAAGATTTGGTTTACCGTCCTGCCGTAGTTGTTGTTCCTGCCGATTCATTACAAGTGAGCAAAGTGGTGAAGTTGTGTTCAGAGAAAACTGTTGCACTTACACCGCGTGGAGCCGGAACAGGATTAAGCGGCGGAGCTTTACCTGTTCATGGTGGTGTTGTGATGAGCATGGAAAGATTCAATCGTATTATTGAAATTGATGAACGGAATCTGCAGGCAACAGTTGAGCCGGGAGTGATTAACGAAGAATTTCAGAATGCGGTAAAAGAGAAAGGATTGTTTTATCCGCCTGATCCTGCATCGAAAGGAAGTTGCTTTTTAGGAGGCAATATTGCCCACAGTTCCGGTGGACCGAAAGCAGTGAAATACGGAACAACACGTGATTATGTTTTGAATCTGGAAGTGGTTCTTCCCACAGGAGAATTAGTGTGGACGGGCGCCAATGTGTTGAAGTATTCTACGGGATACAATCTCACGCATTTGATGATTGGCAGTGAAGGCACTTTGGGAATCGTAACGAAGATTGTTTTTCGATTGATTCCATATCCGCAACACAATCTCGTGATGTTGGTTCCTTTCGATTCTGCAGAGAAAGCCTGCGAAGCAGTAAGCGCTGTTTTCAGAGCGGGAATTATTCCTTCAGGTATGGAATTTATGGAACGCGATGCTATCGATTGGGTTCGTGCATACAATTCCGATATCAATGTAGATGTGCCCGATTCGGTGCAGGCTCATTTGCTGATTGAAGTCGACGGCAACGACATGGATGTACTTTACAAAGATGCAGAACGGATTTCTGAAGTGGTTGCGCAATATGAAGCCGGTGAAGTTTTGTTTGCAGATACAGCAGCGCAGAAAGATATGCTGTGGAAGATGCGACGCAAAGTAGCGGAAGCTGTGAAATCAAACAGCGTTTACAAAGAAGAAGACACCGTTGTTCCGCGCGCGGAGTTACCGCTATTGCTGAAAGGTGTGAAAGAGATAGGAGCGAAGTACGGATTCAAATCAGTTTGTTACGGGCATGCCGGAGATGGAAATCTTCATGTCAATATCATCAAAGGAGAATTGTCTGACGAAGTTTGGAACAATGAACTTCCAAAAGGAATTACAGAAATATTTGAATTGTGCGTGAAGTTGGGCGGTACAATTTCCGGTGAGCACGGAATCGGTTTGGTACAGCAACCGTATATCGGAATTGCGATTGACAATACGCGATTGGAATTGATGCGTGCAATCAAAAAGACATTTGACCCGAAGATGATTCTGAATCCCGGGAAGATATTCAACAATAAATTGTAAATTCAGTTATAGATACCCCAAATGAAAATCACTGAACTTACACTCGCCTCACCGCATCCGGATGAAATGAAGAAGTTTTACTCCGGAGTGCTTGGCTTCAGAGAGATTGAAGCCTCATCTGATACTGATGGATTTTCATTTCAGGCCGGTCACACCCGTGTGAATTTTATTCCCGGAGACCGCGACGCGAAGTATCATTTCGCATTCAACATTAAACCCGATCAACTCAATGATGCAGCGAAATGGATGAACAACTGCGGAGTGGAATTGGTATTCAGTCCGGAGGACAAAGGTGTAATTGTTGATTTCCCGAATTGGTGGGCAAAGTCAGTTTACTTCTTTGATCCTGCAGGAAATATTGTTGAGTTGATTGGCCGCGGTGGAATAGGAGCAGCCGGCAATGCTCCTGCGTTTTCCGCAAGCTCAATTGTTGGTGTAAGCGAAATCGGAATTGTAACGGATGATGTTGTTGCCATGCGTGAGTGGATTATTAATACACATGGAATTTCACCTTTCTCACGTCAAACGAACACCGAGCAGTTTTCTGCGTTGGGTGATGATCATGGCCTGATATTAATTGCTGCGACGGGACGAAAATGGTTCATGGGAAATTTCCCCGCCGCACATTTCCCGGTTTCCATAACATGTGAGTCCGGAGCGGGAGAAAGAAAGTTGCTTTTGCCGTGAGTGATTAAACTGAGGTGGAATCCAGTTTCGAAAGCTTTTCGGTCATTTCATGTAAACACTCGTCGAGTTCGTTTGAACTTTCCAGAACCTTGCTCATAATTTCCTGAGTTTCCTTGCTCAAATTGTTATTTCCGATGTCGAGGAGATAAACCAATCCCATGATGCGCGCCAATGGTGCTCTTACGGCGTGCGAATGCATCCACGTGATATTGCGAAGTGTGTGGTTCTTTTCTTCCAGCAACTCCATCTTCAATTGAATGTCACGCGTGCGTTTCAGTACTTCCTGTTCAAGATTACTGGAATAATTCGTTTGCATTTTCAATAATCTTCCCAAACGCAAATGATTATTGATGCGCAATGCCACTTCCACAATATCAAAAGGTTTGGTGATGAAATCGCTTGCGCCCAATTGAAGCGCTTTCCTGCGGGCTCCAGTTGTAATATCCGCGGTCAAAACTATCACAGGCATTGTACCTGTTAACTTGCCGTTTTCTTTCAGGTATTGCAGAATATCATATCCTGTAACATGCGGCATCATCAAATCCAACAGAACAATATCCGGCTCAAGTTTTTCTACTTCCTGAATTCCTTTTCGCGAGTCCTGAACTGTTACAATATCGGAATAACCCGAGTTCTCGAGAATACCGGTAAGCAAAACTAAATTCGGTTCCTGATCGTCGATGATCAGCACTTTTGAAGATGAAGGGTCGTGCAGAAGCATAATGATCAGTTATTGAGATTGTGATTGCAATATTGATCTAACACCTGCAACAACTGAGGTACTTGAATCGGCTTGGTCAGATAATCGGCAGCGCCCAAAGTTTTAAGGTTTTTGATTTGCGCTGGTAAAGCATCTGCACTTAGTACAACAATCGGTATGTGCGCAGTAGCCGCTACACCTTTCAATTGTTTTACAATTTCAGATCCATGTATTTCAGGCAAGTTCAGATCCAGGAGAATCAAATCCGGAGTGTAAACTTCCACCTTTTGCACAACATTCAAACCGGTATTGTCAGTTATCAAATGAATGTTCGGGCGTTGTGTACTTACAATCTGATCAACCAATTGAATGTTGGCAGGATTATCCTCAACATATAACACCTTGCCTTGTGATTTATGCAAAGTGCTTTTCAAATGGTCCTCTGAAGTTGTCTGTTTTCCGGTTTTAGCAACTCCGGAAACTGTCGGTAAATCAATCCAGAACTTACTTCCTTTTCCGGTTTCACTGGTAACACCAACTTTACCTTTCATCAACGTTACCAATTGCTTTACAACTGCAAGTCCTAATCCGGTACCTTCAATCGAACCTTTTTCTGCGCCCACTCTTTCAAATGGTTCGAATATCTTTTCCAGGTAATCCGGGTTGATGCCGATTCCTGTATCGGATACGTAAATTCGGGTGAACTTATTGTCAGGGCCTTCTGCGTACTCGTATCCGACTTCAACAGTTCCTCCTTCAACATTATATTTCAGACTGTTGTTCATCAAATTCAACAGAATCTGTTTAGTTCGCTGCAGATCGGCATTGACATATGCTGACGCACCTTTAGTGTGATTAAATTTCACAACAATGTTACGCTTGTCCGCTGATGGTCGCAGGATATCAATACAATCAGACAACACTGCATTTACTTCAACCGGTTCAACTGACAATGTTTGATGTCCGGATTCTATTCTGGATATATCGAGCACTTCATTGATCAGGCCTAATAAATGATTACCGCTGGAAAGGATCTGGTTGACATTTTTGCGCTGACGTTCGTCAAGTTGCGACATTTCCAAAAGTTGACTGAAGCCCAATATAGAGTTCATCGGTGTGCGTAACTCGTGACTCATTCTCGAAAGGAAATCACTTTTTGCAAGATTGGCCTTTTCAGCTACTTCTTTTGCTTCTATCAAATCTTTATTGCTGGTCCAGAGTTCCTGCGTTCGCTCTTGTACCTTTTGTTCCAATGAACTGTTCAGCTCCCGGATTTCCTGCTCTGTTTTCTTACGTTCAGTAACATCCTGTTTAATGGCTAGATAGTTGATGATGTTACCATTGATGTCGAAAATCGGACTGATGGTCAACAGTTCCCAATACAGTTCTCTGTTCTTCTTACGATTCAGAATTTCACCGCTCCAAACCTGCCCGGCTTTGATCTTCTTCCACATCGCAACATACACTTCTTTTGGAGTTAGCCCGGACTTAAGAATACGTGTGCTCTCGCCGTAAATTTCGTGTCGTTCAAATCCCGTTGTTGTTACAAACGCAGGGTTAGCATAAATGAAATTTCCGTCAACATCTGTAATGATAGTCGGAACCGGACTTTGTTCAACAGCGACAGTGAGCTTTCGAACTTCCTGTTCTGCCAACATCCTGTCTGTAATGTCTAAGAGTGTTGCACTCAGGAAAGAAGGATTTCCATCTTCATCATGAATGAGTTTTGCACTCATCAGTGCAGGGAAAGTACTTCCGTCTTTTCTTGCGTGATCAACAACTTCTGCATCAAATCCTCCTTTGGCCTTTATCACTTCAACCAGTTCACCAACACGAGGTAATTGAGATTCATTATGGAAACTTGTTAATGGCTTACCTGCAAGTTCTTCAGGAGTATAACCATGCATTTTCGCGAAGGCGTCGTTGCAGTATATCACAAAACCATCTACCGTAGTAATTGCAGTTCCGTGATTGGATTGATCTGATATTATCTTGAACTGTTTGAATTGCTCTTCAGCAAATTTACGTTCACTGATATCCGTGTCCGATCCGCGATAGCCTGTGCAAATACCGTTTGAATTCAATATAGGTGTAACTGTTCTGTTCACCCATACCGACTTGTTGTCTTTATGACGCAGCTTGGCATCGTACTGAGACATTCCCTTAGTCATATTGAAAACAGCGGCATCCGGTTCTTTCCTTTGGTGCGCCATTTTTACATGATACAAATCGTACAATGTTACTTTACCAATAATCTGATCCGGACTGTATCCGAGAACTTGTGAAGTTGTATTACTGATGTATGTTATCAATCCCGCCCTGTCCGTTTCCCAAATAACGGTTTTACTGAATTCTGCTAATTCACGAAAGCGTCGTTCTTTCAATTCCAAATCGAATTCTGCTTGCTTTAAACTTGTAATGTCTCTCCAAATAACAAACAAAGCGTCCATGTCACCGAACTTGATCGGTTTCACACTAGCAAGAGCCGTGAAAGATGTGCGGTCTTTTCGTAAATGAACACATTCAAATTCATGCTTGGGATTTCGAAAACATTTCGCAAATTCACCAGATGCGTAATCAATGGTACTCATACCATTAGGCTGAAATTCGGGAGACAGCACAAACGGATCGGAATTCCTTAATTCTTCAGGAGTCATACCGACGAGCTCCAAGGCCGCGTAGTTGAAATCAACAAACTTATTATCCGCAAGAATCAAATACGGAATTCCGGAATCATAGAACAAAGTGCGATATCGCTTTTCACTGTTCTCAAGACGCGTATTGAAGTTTTTTAATTCCGTAACGTCCTGAGCATTGAACATTATCGAAGCCACATCTCCGTTTTCATCCGGCAAAGGAGTCGCTGTAATAAGAAACCAATACTTACCTGTAGGGACATATAATTCTATTTCTCTTTTTGCAGAACGCTTTTCACTAATAATGTATTGGATTAATTTTTGAACCTCATCTATGTTCCCACGTTGAAAAATATCGAATGAGCTTTTTCCTAGCGCTTCTTCCTGCGTCATCCCGTAGTACCTCGCTGCTGCAGGATTTAAATACAGTATTTCTCCTCTTTTATCAATAAGTAAAATTGCATTATCGCTGCTTTCGCTAAGTGTTCGATACTTCTGTTCGTTTAATTCTAATTGTTTACGCATGACGACACTCTCAGTAACGTCCATTCCCATACACTGGACTTCGGTCGGTACACCGTTCTCATCCGCTAACGCTACAAACTCCCACAATGTCGTTCTGGTATCACCAAGTTTGCCGGGTTTGTCCAACTCCACCTTAACAATTTTTCCGGGATTCATCATGCATTCGCTTACCACTTTTACCGTCTTCTCCCTGTCATATTCACAAATCGAACCTAACGCATTCGCATGAGTCATTTCTATATCTCCATATACCCAGCCGTAATCATCCTGAAATTTTTTATTCCAATACGTATGAAATCCGTTTGCATTTACGCGTATTATATAATGCGAAGCGGTACTGGCAAGGCTTTCCAAGCGCACCTGATCAATAGATCGGCTACTATCGAGAATATTACATGTCAACTCCGCAAAAACGGATAGAAGCTGAATTTCATCTTCTGTGTAATGATGTTCTTTTGTGAGGTGCTTGCAGTTAAGGAAACCAAAACATTTTCCGTCGCGGAAAATCGGAAACGAGAACCATCTGGCCATTTCTGTTTCACGCTTTGCACCGCAATCTTTTGCACAATAAATGGGGCAGGTTGCGTTACTCGTTTGCCACACTTTTCCGGATTTATGCGCTTCTGTAATGTGTTCTTTGCTGCAGAAAAAGTGATTATTTATTTCTGTACAACAATCGGAGTATTCAGCGGTATGCCACTCGTAAGCTAAACGTTGTGAGCTCAGGTCACCTGAATAGGCGTAAACGCAAACGTGATCGGCATCGAGGTAGTCTCCAACTGCATGCAACGAATCCTGAATGTGCACTTCTGAATTCTTATTTTTCGCTGTGAGATTGCCTTTCAGGATATTGAGCATCAAGTCCTGAAGGCGGCTCTTATGTTGAAGTTTTTTTTGAGCAATAACTTCCGCTGAAATATCAGAGAAACTTAGAATGTAACCTCCATTGATAGCAATAAATTCGCATTTCAAAAACGCATCACGGCCCCCTGGTAAACGCAGATTAAATTCACAACGCCCTTGTTCAGGTTTTAAAAGAATCAGATTATCTAAAGCAAATTGCGCATCCGGCTTGGCAATTCCATTTATACTCGTGACATAAACGAAAATAGAATCTATATCGTTAAGCGGCGTGTTTTCGTCCAACCCGAATAAAATTCTGAGTTTGGAATTAACTCCAATGAACTTCTTATTTGTATCAAATATTATTGTACCGACAGGAAAATTCTTAAGTGTCTGAAGAATGGTTTGCGCGCTGTCTTCCATAATTTAATTGTTTCGCGCCCATGGCAGAACGCAATACAGCTGATAATTGTAATTAGTTAAGTTTCGAACCAAAGTGAGGGAGTTCGAGCGTCAATGCGAATATACGTACATATCAAATAGACGTAGCTCTGCAATAATGATTTTTCATCTATTCGAATAAACAGGAACCTGATAATTGTCATATTGCTACATTTGCCGAATAATATTGCCCCATGAAATTCAACAAAATATTTTTTATTCTAATACTGCTTTTTGCTTGTACAGCGGGTTTTGCGCAGCCTAACGACGTTGCTGAATCTGATGTAAAAATTGCCAACGAGAAATTCGAGGCAGCCAACTACGATGAAGCTCTGACTCTGTATATCGATTTGCTTGCTGATGATCCGCGTAATATGCAGTACAACTACAGAATCGGGGTGTGTTATCTGAACACAAACATCAATAAAGCAAAAGCGATTCCCTATCTCGAGTTGGTTACACGTCAACCGTCATATGAGCCTGATGCAATGTATTTGCTCGGAAGATCTTATCACTTCGCATATCGTTTTGATGATGCGTTGATTTCCTACAACAAATTCAAAGCTGCGGGCAAAGGTACAGCTGAGAATCTTTCCGATGTAGATCGCGAAATTCAGAATTGTTACAATGCGCGTGAGTTGATGAAATATCCGTTGAATGTAACATTCGAAAATCTGGGAAGCAGTGTGAATTCTCCTTATCCGGATTATGCGCCTTTCGTTCCTTCTGATGAATCTTATCTGGTTTACAACACACGCCGTTCCGATAATGGAAACCTGCGTCAGAAAGACGGAAGCTATTTTTCTACAATGAGTTTATCGCGTGTTAACGAAGGCGGGTTTCA
>Ga0172372_10010360_pt1 | contig 11952 bp, 9 predicted proteins | sample LakKiv5m_2_FD_114544 | JGI IMG/M metagenome (GOLD analysis project Ga0172372, IMG submission 114544) | Freshwater microbial communities from Kabuno Bay, South-Kivu, Congo - kab_092012_9.5m | ecosystem: Environmental > Aquatic > Freshwater > Lake | place: Democratic Republic of the Congo...
ATTCCATTTTATTTTTAGAAAAATCTTCAAACGCAGGAGACCAAATAATTTTTATTGGGGTATTATTTTTTTTATTAATTTTGTATAAATTTACTAACTCATTTATACTCTCATTAATTTCGATTATATCAAAGTCCTGGTGATTTTTTTTATAGTAATTATTGTTATCGCCAAATCTTTTATTATTTCTTATCAAATCTAGACTATATAGTGTTAATTCTGTAGTTGCTTTAAATATATTTTCTATTGGTTGAGTGAAATAGGGCAAAGATTTTATTTGAGAAAAATTTCTATAAAAATCACCCTCTATAATTGTAATAATCTTGTAATGATTTGGAAATCTATTTTCATAGTTTTTGGTTCGTTTTATTATATTTCTTATTCCATATGCATTAACTCCAGCATTGCCACAGGAATATAGTTCTTTTATTTTATTTAATTTTTCGCATACTAATTCAGAAAAAATTTCAAGATCATCAATATAACTTCCGCCATAAGTAACGCTATCGCCATAAAATATTATTTTATTGGTATTTGTGAATTTTTTTGAAGTCCTTAGTCCATCTTCATTTATTGTAACCACCGCATTTTCTAACCTTTTTGACTTTTGATTAGGCATGGGACTATAACCCCATAATAATGATTTTTCGTAAATTATTGGATTTCCTAGGCCGTAGATTCTCAATAAGATTTCTATTACTGATAGTACTGCAAGTACAGATGTTATTAATAATAATAAGTTCTTTTTCATTAAAAATTAATTAAAATATTTATTTTATTTAATTAATTGTAGTTTTAATATTAAATAAAGTAATGAAATTATCAGTATTAGTACCCTGTTATAATGAAAAGGAAACTATAATTAAAGTAATAAATAATATTTATACAAATTATACAGATGATAAAGAAGTAATAATTATTAATGATTTTTCGACCGACGGAACAACAGATTTATTAAATAGTTTAAATAATAAAAACATCAAAATCATCAATCATACTAAAAATTTAGGAAAAGGTGCTGCAATTCAATCTGGATTAAAAATTGTGACAGGTGATGTAATTTTGATTCAAGATGCAGATCTAGAGTATGACTCAAAAGATTATAAAAATTTAATATCTCCAATATTAAATAAAAACGCAGATGTAGTTTATGGATCTAGATTTTTAGGCGGAAGGGAGGTAAGGATACATTTTTTTTGGCACTATCTTGCTAATAAAATTTTAACATTTTTTTGTAATATCTTCACCAATCTTAATATGACTGATATGGAAACAGGTTATAAAGTTATTAAAGCAAATATTTTAAAATCAATAAATTTAAAAGAAAAAGGGTTTGGTTTCGAACCGGAAATCACAATAAAACTTGCAAAAAAAAAATTAATTTTTTTTGAAGTTCCAATTTCATATTATGGCAGAGATTATTCAGAAGGAAAAAAAATAACTATTATTGACGCATTTATAGCTTTGTATTGCATTGTAAGATATTCTATTAAAGATTAAGTTTTATTTAATTTTATATAAAATATCGTAACTAAATTTCTTTTTGTGCTTTACTTGATCATTTAATTTTTGACCTAAGGGAGCTTTTCCAATCCAACCAGAGTAATATATAAAATTTCCCAAGATTTCATTATTTGCTTTGTAATACCATCCGTTTTTAATAATTAATTGTTGTGGATTATTTGTGTAATTATTTCCAGAAATTCTTATAAGATTTTTTGAAAGGTTATAAGTAAAAAAAATTATAATCAAAATTACGGTAAAATTTACTCTTTCTTTAATTCTGAAAAAAAAACTCAATAGTAGTATAATTAAAATACTAAAAATTAAAAAGATATGATGACCCATTCTAATTATAGGTGTATAAAAAAACCAAATATAAAAGAAAAAAATAAATCCAAATAAAATTATAAAAAAGAAAAAAAAATTATTATTCTTACTATTATTTTTTCTTCTAAATTTAAAACAAGAAAAGCTTAATATTAATAGTAGTAAAATTAATCCCAAAAAATCAAATAATTCTTGTCTTGTTCTTACGGCCCAAGTCCCAACCCAATTAAGACTTCTTATAAACTCTATTGCATCGAGTGATCCAGCATAACTATTAAATGACTTATTGAATATTTCTGTATTAATTAAGAAATTATCTACTATTTCGGAAGAATACCATGTTAGGTCATTCATACATAAAAATTTTACTGGGTATATAAAACAACCGGAGATTATTAAATTTTTAAACAGATATTGAAATAAAATTAATAAAATAAAAAAGATTCTTAAATCAAAAAAAAAATTAATTTTAATTTTTTTTTTAATAAATAAAAAAGATAATATTAAAAAGAGTAATATAGGAAAAAAAATTATTTTAATAAAAAAAATAAAAATACTAATTATTGAAAGTAAAATAACTAAATCATATAATTTTTTTTTATTTATTGAGTTAAATATTTTATCTGCATGTTTGATCAGAATATCAAAAAAAAAAATTATGAAGATGAAAGCAGGCCTGTCAATACCAAACTCTTTGAGTCTAGTGTATTTGAGTAATAAAAAAAAAATTAAAAATATTCTAAAAATTTTTAAATTTTGATTAAAGGATTTATCTTCTTTAATCTCAAAAAGAAAATATGATAATATTAAAAAAAAAGTTAATCCATTTAATATGTGAATACCCTGTAGGTTATATGTGTTAATATTTAAAAAAGAATGCAATATTAACCATAAAGAAGATGTCCCATATAAGTTGTGAAGAAAATTTGCACCAATTATATATTTTTTTTCATCGGAATTTATAATAGATGATAAATGATAATGTGTGAGGTCGTCCGAAAAATCACTCCCGTAAATTTGTGAAATTACTAAAATAAATATAAATAAAAAAATAATATTATTTTTTTTTTTAAATTCATAAATTTTTTTTTTTATAAATACAATATAGAGTGATAAAGCAAAACTAATAAAAAGAAAAAAATCTACTAATGGAAAAAAAAAATTTAAAAATTGAGCAACAAATCCACTAAATATTAATCCTAACAACATTATACCAAAAATATTCAATTTAAAATATTTGAGTAATTTAAATTTTTCTAAGAAAAAAAAACCATAGCCAAAACTTACAAACAATAGTAAAAAAAAATAAAAGTTTATAAGTGTTAGCTGTGTAAGAATATTCATATTAAATTTTTATTTTTTTATAGTAAATGTAATATAGTAGTAATTAATAAAATTATAATTAATTAAATTTCGTTTATATATTTTATGTTTTTTTTCGTAGAAATTTTCAATATTAAAAATTTCCGATCCTAATATCCAATTATTGTATTTAGTATCTTTCGTTATGAGAATATATTTTGTATCTATAGAATTATTTTTAGTTTTTCTTAAGATGTAAGAGCTTAAGTCTGATTTTTCAAACTCTAGATCATATAGTGGAATATAATTTTTAATATAATAATTATATTGAATGTCCGATATCAATATTTTATTGTCTAAATTTTCAAGTACATTGAGTTCACTCACAAAATAGTAAAAGAATTTTTCTTTAAATTTATTAGAAAATAAAGATACAACTGAAATTGAGGAAAAAAGTGACAGTATAATAAGAACGAAAATAACCTGAATATTAATTATTTTTTTAAAATAAAAGTTATCAATTAATATTTTTTTAGCAAACAATGTAGTCAAAATTATTATTGGAAAAAACCATCTCAATTGTAAATTTCCTATTAAAATAATAGCAATTAAATTAAATATAATAAAATTTCTAAGAATTTCGCTTTTTTTGAATTGAAAAAAGTAAATCAATGCTCCTGTTACTCCAAATACTTTAAAAATATCATCAGCTTTTAGAGGCATTATTAGGTTTAACGGTGTTAAAATAAGGTTAATTAAATTTAGTGGCCTATCATAATTAAATAAAAAATTTTTAAAAGATAGCAGCTCCTGACTATAATTATTAAATAATATAAAAGGTAGAAAAGGCTGATTAAATACTTTGTTTAAAATATAAATTCTAGGAGCAAAAAATATAATTAAAATAATTAGTATTAATAAAAAGTTAAGTAATATTTTTTTTTGATTATTGCTTTTTAATAAGATTAATATGAAATTAAATATTACAAATGGTAAAAAACTAAATTTACCAACTAGTACAAAAGAATTTAGAGAGATTAATATTACATTTTCTCGATTAGTAATTTTGCCTTTTAGATATAAAGTTAAGAAAGAATAAACTATGATATAACTTTGAAAAATATAAATTTTTTGAGAATTATTAGAGCTTATTAAAAAAGGAACTGAAATTATTAATAATGTCGATAAGTTTCCAAAACCTATATTATATTTTTTTTTTAAATAATTATTTGAATTGTAAATTAGAATTAAAGAAGTAAAATTTATTAAAGAACCAATATTTTCAAAGTTATAGGTAAGTCCCCAATAATTTATAAATTCATTACTTCCTAAATAGAAATAATCATAAGTAATTTTTTCATAAAAAGTTTGATTATATATTTTTTTTGCTGTTTCTAAATAATAACGTAGACTATCCATGTCCGATATTGGACCGATAGAACTTAAAAAAAATAAGAATAAGACTATACTTATAACATTAATTTTGTAATTAAAATTTAACTTTTTTATATTAATAATAATAAATACAAAGCCTAGTAAAAAAAAAATAAAATTAATAGTTTTAATAATATAATTAATTTTTTCAAATATTATAAAACTATAACTTATAAATAAAAAATAAAGGATTATAGGTAGTATAATTGAGTATTGTAATAATGAAGGATCGGTGTTGATTCTTTTTTTAATAAAAAAAATTATTCCACAATAAGAAATTAAAAAATAAATAAATCCTAATAGAGGATTTATGATATATACCATAATTGTAGATATATTTATTGTATATTTGTAAATATAAAAACTATTATTTTTTAAAGGTATATTTTATTAATACTAATTTATTGTGATATCTTTTTTAACATATTTGCTAAATACTTTTTTTGCTGTCTTTTTTATTTGTTCTTTATTTTTTCTTTCAATAAATTTTGTTTTTTTTCTAGAAAAAAAAAAATTTCTGATTACAAATAATTATAGTCATTTAATTTTTTTCTTTTTTTTTTTCGCAATTATATCCTCTATATTAAATATTTTATTTTATTTTGACTTTTTAAGTAAGTTTTTTTTAAAATTTATCTTCTTAACAATTTATTTAATATTATTTTTATCAATATTTTTAAATTCACAAAAAAACAAAATATTTAGAGAATTTTTAAGTTATTTTTTTATATTAAAAAAAAAAAATTATTTTTTAGTATTTTTTAGTGTTTTTTTTATTTTAAGTGTGTTGCCTCTATCTGATGCAGATAGTTTAGTATATTTTAATATACCAATACAAATTTTAAGTTTTGGAAAAATATTAAGTGATATTAGTTATTTAGAGAACCGCCTTATTTCCTCTGCTGAGCTAATTTTATTATTATCATTTTTTACTAATGTAGATAATTTCGGATCAGTTTTAAATTATATTTGCTTATTTTTTTTATGTGCCTCACTAGCTAAAGATCAAAAATTTGACTCAATTTTTTTTATAATTTCCACTCCTTTAATTATATACTTTGTTTCATCAAATAAATTGCAATTATTTTTTGTTATTTTGTATTTTGTTATTTTTTTATTTATAAAATATACAAAAAAGTTTAATAATTTTAATATTTTTGTTTTATCTGTTTTAATAATTTTTTTTACAAGTGGTAAAATTAGTAATATTTTAATTGCTTCCCCGATTACTCTTTATTTTTTTTATAGAATTTATAATCAATTTTTTTTTAAGATATTTATTTTTTTTATTATAAGTTTTGTATTAATATATTTTCCAATTTTATTAAAAAAATTCCATATTTTTGCCGATCCATTTAGTCCATTTTTTGAATTTTTAAAAAAAAACCCAGATCAAGTTGTAAATCAATTCGCATATAATTTACGTAGTAGTCAAGGTTGGCTAGATGCGGCAGATTTTAAATTTGTAATTATATCTATTTTAAAAATTTTTTTCCCCTTATCTATTTCTGACTTAACTAATACATTGGGCTTTGGAGCTTTACTAATTTTTTTTATAAAGTTTTATAAAACAAACAAAGAAATTTATGTATTATCGATATCTAACATAATACTAATATTATTGACAGGGCAAATTTTACCAAGATATTTTATAGAAAGTTTTTTTTTACTATCTTTAAACTTTAATTATTTTAGACTTAGCATTTTAAAAAAAATTTTTTCTTGTATTTTCAAAATTAATATTTTTTTTCTTATATTTTTATCAATAGGATACATTATATATAGCCTATATCTATTATACCCTTATAATTCAAAAAAAAATTATCTTGAAAAAATAGCTTTTACCTATAGTTATGCTAATCAAGTTAAAGAATTACAGTTAAAAAATAATATTTTATCTTTGGATGTAGCTCGAAAAACAATTTATTTTGAAAGAAATTTTTTTGCTTCAAGTTCGTTAATTTTATCTAAAGATAAAAAGAAAAATTTAATTAATTTCGTCAAAAATTATGACATTAAATTCCTAATTTCAAAAAATATTGATAAAAATATTACAGATTGTTTAGATCTAGAGCTAATTACAAGCTTTAGTTTTGTTGATCAATCAAAAAGAAATTTTCTTGCCCCTACCGTAAAGTCATATACTTATGTGTATAAAATTTTAAGATATAAAAACGAATGCAACTTTATCAAGTAATACAAAAATTCTTATTTAAATTTATATATATTTATTATGATCGTAACAATAATAATACCCTGTTTTAACGAAAAAAATACCATCTGTAAGTTAGTAAACAAAGTTTTTAATCAAAAATTAAGAAAACAAATTATTTTAATAGATGATTGCTCTAATGATGGTACTAAATATTTAATAAAAAAAAAATTACTAAGTAAATTAAATTATGTAATATTTAATAAAAAAAATATTGGTAAAGGTGGTTGTATTCAAATTGCAAAAAAGTTTGTTAAGGGTGATATTATTATAATCCAAGATGCTGATCTAGAATATGATCCGAGTGATTACAAAAAGCTTCTTTATCCAATAAAACAAAAAAAAACTAACGTAGTTTATGGGTCCAGGGTATTAAGAAAAAAAAACTATATAAATTTAAATTTAAACCAAAGAATGAGAGTTTTTTGCAATCTTGCTCTTACAAAACTTTCAAACCTTTTAAATAATCAAAACCTAACCGACGCTCATACAGGTTATAAAGTTTTTAGAAAAGATATTTTCTTTAAATTAAAATTGTATGAAAAAGATTTTAGGTTTTGTCCAGAGGTAAATACTAAGTTATCCAAAATGGGCGAAAGTATATTGGAGGTTCCTATAAGCTACAAAGGAAGATCTTATGATGAAGGAAAAAAAATAAAGTTTATTGATGGATTTAAAGCTATATATTCTCTCTTCAAGCATTCTTTTTTTCCTAAAAGTTAATACTATGCAACTAAGTATAATAAAATTTGTTAAATATTTTTTAAACAATTTTTTCAAAATATGCATGAATTTTTGATTATTTAGTATTTTTAAAAATAATGAGAATTTTACATATAAATTATTCCGACTCCAAAGGAGGTGCAGCTACATCGGTAAGAAGATTGCACGCTTCTTTTTTGAAGAATAATTACGATTCTTGGTTATTTGTTACTCATAAATTTCTTTCAGAAAAAAACGTAATTACTTTTGATAATTTTTTTGATAAAATTAAAAACTTTTTAAAAAGAATTTCATCAAAAATTTTCTGCAAATTCTTTAAAATTTTTAATAATAATATTGATTATTCTATCGCATATTTTTCAAGTAATACAAAAAAATATATTAATCAAATACAACCAAGTGTCGTAAATCTTCATTGGATTTGTAATGAAACTTTATCTATAGAGGAACTTCCCAAAATCAAAAAACCTTTAGTCTGGACAATTTTGGATATGTGGCCTTTTTTAGGTGCTCAACATATAGATTTAGACCAAGTTTATAAAAAGTATTGGAATAATAAAAATTATAAAGATAATTTTTTCTTTGATGTGAATTCTTGGGTTTTTAGTAGAAAATTAAACTCATTTAATTTTGACTTTGAGTTAATAGCTATAAGCAATTGGTTAGCTAATAAAGCGAAAGAAAGTTTGCTTTTTAAAAATAAAACAATTTCTGTAATACCATGTTTATTAGATTTCGATCAATGGTCTCCATTAGAAAAAAAACAAGCAAGAAAAATATTAAATTTAAATTTGAATAAAAAATTTATTTTATTTAGTTCAGCTGCAGGCTCTTCAGATAAAAAAAAAGGATTTAATTATTTAGTAAAAATTTTAAAAAATTGTAAAAACTTAAAAGATTTTCATTTAATTTTTATTGGTAATTTAAATCTAAAAGATTTAGAAGGAATAAATATATCTTATTCACAATATAATAATTTTTTCTTTGGGGATCCTAATATTTTAAAAATTATTTATTCATGCGCTGATCTAATTATTATGCCAAGTATTGTGGAAGCATTTGGTCAAGTAGCATTGGAGGGTGCAGCATGTAATGTTCCAACTTTGGCATTTAGCAGTACTGGAATAGAGGAAATATTAAAACATAAAATTAATGGCTATCTTGCTGATTATTTGAATTTTGAGGATTTAACTTATGGTTTTAATTGGTCTTTAAATGATGTGAATAATAAATTTATTTCTAATAACTGTAGATCGATGGCCTTTGAAAAATTTTCAGATAAGTTAATAATATCAAAATATAATAATATTTATAAAAAATTAATCTAATAATTAACTTTAAAATCTTCATTTAATGAACATAAACTTTATTAAAAAAAATTTGACAATCATAGTTTTGTGTGGAGGAAAAGGTGAAAGGCTTAAGCCTTTGACTAATAATACTCCAAAACCTTTAATAAAAATTAATAATGAAACAATTTTATTTAGAATTTTAAAACATTTAATTTGCTATAGACTTAATAATTTTATTATAGCAAGTGGTTATAAATCAAATAAAATTGAGAAATTTATTAAAAATAAAAAAGAATTTTCAAGAATTAAAGTCTTATATACCGGGGAGAACTCAGATATTATTTCAAGAATTAAAAAAAGTCTTCCGTTTTGTAAAGATAATATTCTAATTTGTTATGGGGATACGCTCTTAGATATTAATATTAATAAATTAATAAATTTTTATCTATCAAATAAAAATAAAATTATAGTAACAGCTTTTAACTTAAAAACAAATTTTGGAGTATTAAAGATTTTAAGCTCAAATACCGTAGTAAAGTTTTTAGAGAAGCCAAAGCTAAATTTGTGGATTAATGTTGGTTATATATTGTTAAATAAAAAATATTATAATTTATTTTATAAATTTAAAACATTTAAAAATTTTTTAATTAATATAGGATGCAAAAAAAAATTTAAGGCTTTTAAGCATTTTGGTAAGCATATTACCATAAATACATTAAGTGAATTAGAAGAAGCCAAGAAAAATATAAAACTATTAAAAAATAAATAGATTATGAATAGTTTTTTTAAAAAAAAAAAAATCTTTATTACTGGTGTTGACGGATTTGTAGGTTCAAATTTAGCTAAACATTTAATAGGACTAGGAAGTGTAATTTTTGGTCTTGTTAAAAATAATAAAAAAGAAAGTTTGTTGTACCTGGAAAATTTAGACTCTAAAATTCATATTTATTATGGCGATGTCACCAATCAAAAGTTGCTTGAGAAAATTTTGACTAAGAATAAAATTGAAATCGTATTTCATTTAGCTGCTCAAGTTGAAGTTGGTGTCGCAAATAAAAATCCATTGAATACTTGGGAAACAAATATACGTGGTACATATGTTTTGCTAGAATCCATAAGAAAATATTCAAAGTTTATCAAATCTATAATTGTTGCATCTTCAGATAAAGCATACGGCTCTTATCCCAAAAAGATGCTTCCTTACAAAGAAAGTTATAATTTAAGGCCAATTTTTCCATATGATACATCCAAAGCTTGTGCTGATATGATATGTAGATCGTACTCAAGCGAAATCTTTAATTTGCCAATTGTAGTTACTCGATTTGCAAATATTTATGGTCCAGGACAATTAAATTTTTCTGCACTTATACCGGATATACTTAAATCTATTATTAAAGATCAAGAATTTAAGTTAAGAGGTGATGGAACAGATCTAAGGGATTTTATTTATATAAAGGACATAATCAAAGCATATTTAATCTTATCTAAATCTTTATATCAAAATAAATTATTATCAGGCGAGATATTTAATGCTGGAACTAATAATCCAATTAAAATTATAGATGTAATAAAATTATTTTATGAACACTTTCAAAAATACAAAGATTTTAAAAAAATAAAAAATCTTATTAAGAATAAAAGAAAATCTAAAGGCGAAATTCCTTTTCAATCGATGAATTATAAAAAATTATATAAATTTTTTAAATGGAAACCAAAATATAATTTAAGTAATACGATTGAAGAGACATATAAATGGTATTATAAATTTTTTAAAAATAAATTTTAATTAAATTTAAAATGGTAATATTTAATGAAGAATAGATATTTAGTCTGTGGTGCAGGAGGTTTTATTGGGGGTCACCTTGTAAAATCTTTGTTGCAGGATGGTCACGAGTTAGTTTGTGTAGATATAAAACCTTTAGAAAATTGGTTTCAATTATTTGATTGTAACAAGAACTTTTCTTTAGATTTAAAAGAATATGAAAATTGTCTTAAATTGACCAAAAATATTGATTATGTTTATAATATGGCCTGTAATATGGGCGGCATGGGCTTTATCGAAAATAATAAAGCAGAATGTATGCTTTCAGTTTTAATAAATACAAATTTACTTCGTGCTTGTTTAATAAATAAAATTAAAAAATATTTTTTCTCATCTAGTGCTTGTGTTTATAATGCTGATAAGCAATCCAACGTTTTTATAAATGGTTTAAAAGAGTCAGATGCTTATCCTGCCATGCCTGAAGACGGGTATGGTTGGGAAAAGCTATTTAGCGAAAGGATGTGTAGACATTTTTATGAGGATTATGGATTAGAAACAAGAATAGCTAGGTATCATAATGTTTATGGTCCTATGGGCACATTTGATGGTGGTAGAGAAAAAGCGCCTGCTGCATTATGCAGAAAAATAGTAATTGCTAAAAATGCTAGAGTAAAGAAAATAGATGTTTGGGGTGATGGTGAACAAACTAGAAGTTTTATGTTTATTGATGATTGTATTAAAGGGACAAAGAAAATTTTTGAAAGTAATTGTCGTGAAGTTTTAAATGTAGGTTCTGAAGAACAAGTTTCTATTAATCAAATGATTAAGATTATCGAAGAAATTAGTGATTATAAAGTAGAAAAAAATTATCAATTAGATATGCCAAAAGGAGTAAGGGGTCGATCGAGTAATAATGATCTTGTGAGAAAAAAAATTGGATGGGATTCTGAAATTAGTCTTAAATTTGGTTTGGAAATAACTTATAAGTGGATAGAAAATGAAATATCAAAAAAATTAAATAATAATAAATTTACTATTAAATATTGAGACATATATTAAAAATTTAATCTAAAATTTAGACTATAAAATTGGTTGCGGGGCTTGGATTTGAACCAAGGACCTTCAGGTTATGAGCCTGACGAGCTACCAGACTGCTCCACCCCGCGATAAAGTTTTTTACTTATAACATTATATTTTAAATTATCTACTTTTCTTAAATTTATATGGAATGTTGAAATATTTAAGATATTTACAAAAGAATAATACTTATGTAGAAAACATTGCCTGGTGATTATTGCAAAGGAGTAACACCCGATCCCATTCCGAACTCGGCAGTTAAGCCCTTTAGCGCCAATGGTACTTTGTCTTAAGGCACGGAAGAGTAGGTCGTTGCCAGG
>Ga0172372_10010362_pt1 | contig 11949 bp, 12 predicted proteins | sample LakKiv5m_2_FD_114544 | JGI IMG/M metagenome (GOLD analysis project Ga0172372, IMG submission 114544) | Freshwater microbial communities from Kabuno Bay, South-Kivu, Congo - kab_092012_9.5m | ecosystem: Environmental > Aquatic > Freshwater > Lake | place: Democratic Republic of the Congo...
ATCACCGCCTGCCGCGGCCGCGCCTCCGCTAGCAGCCGGCGGTACAGGTCCGGTTGCCGCTCGGTCTCCGGCGCCCGCACGTCCGGGTACGCCTCGAAATCCTGGCCCGGGAACGCCGCCTGCAGGTCCGCCCCCTCCTTCAACGCCCGGAGGCGCGCCGAACTCTGCGCGCAGACCCGGATCCGGGCGACCGCGCCGAGGCGCTGCAGGTGGTAGACCGAGGGGAGGATCAGATCATAGGTGATCATCCCCCCGCCGATGATCAGGACGTCGAGGGCGGGTTTGGGCGGCATGGCGAAAGGGAAATCACGAGGGGGAAGGACGCGGGAGGCGAGCGGGAAGGTTTCAGGCGGATTCCCGCACCACCAATTCACCCGGCAACAGGACCTGCGGGGCGGTCCCGGCGCGCGCCGGACCGGCCCCCGCCACCCACGCGAAGGCGGTCCGGGCCAGCTCCGCCACCGGTTGACGAATGGTGGTCAAGGCCGGGGTCAGCGCGTCCGCCAGCGGCAGGTCATCAAACCCGGTCACCGCCATTCCCCCCGGAACCGTGAGCCCGGCCTCCCGCAAGGCCCGCAACACTCCGATCGCGATCGCATCCCCCGCGGCCAGCACGGCCTGCGGCCGGTCGCCGCCGCGGCCCAGCAACTCCCGGGTGGCCTCCAACCCCGCCGCCGCCCCCGACTCCGAACGCTCAAGGCGCCACTCCGGCCGCGAACCGAATCCCAGCGCCGCCGCCTGCTCCTCGAACAGTCGCCGCCGCTCCCGGTGCGCCGGCAAGGCATCGGCGATGAACCCAACCCGGCGGATCCCGCGGCTGCCCAGATGCCCCAGCAACGCCGCAATCCCCCGCGCACTGTCCACCGCCACCGTCGCGTGCGTGGCTCCCGGACTCGTCCCGATCCGCGCCACGGGCAACCCCCGGGCCAGGAAAGCCTCCAGCCAGTCCTCCCGCCCGCCGCTGCCCACGATGATCAGACCGCTGATGCCGTGCTTGGCCAGCGGGCGCAGCGCATCCGGATCCTCCCGCCGCTGCTCAAACCCCGTCAGCACCAAGGTGTGGTCCTCCCGGTGCGCCAGCCGCTGCAGCGCGCCGATCAGCGCCCCCAGAAACGGGTCCTCGAAATCATACACCACCACCCCCAGCGTCCGGCTCGACACCCCCCGCAGGATGCGCGCCGTCGCGTTGGGCACGTAACCGAGGTCCGCTGCAGTCCGGCGAATCGACGCCACCGTCGCCGCCGCCGCCCCGATTTCCTCCGCCTTCCCCCCCAACACCCGCGAGACCAACGTCACCGACACCCCCAACCGGGAGGCGATGTCCTTCTGGGTAATCGTGGGCGTCACAACCGCGAGAGGCCGCCAGCGGCCCTCCTCCCCGTCAATCTCAAACGTGTGAGATTGGGATTCGGCCGGGTTTTCCACCCCCTTCGCCCTTGGCCCGCGACTCCGCCGAGGTGGCCGAGGATTGCGGATTGCCCGGCGCATCCTCAGGCGGGTAGCCTCCGGCCCCTCACCCTGCCGAACCGTGCCCCGCCCCCTTCCCCTCCGCGCCCCCCTCGCTGCCCTCGCCCTCGTGGCGGCCACCCTGCTGTGCATCCCCGCCCGCGCCCAGACCGCGCCCGCCCCGCGGCCACCGGCCCCGGGCGCCAGCGAGGCGCCCATCGCCCTCTCCCCCTTCGAGGTTCGCCCGGAGGAGGACTCTGGCTACCAGGCGGCCAACACCACCAGCGGCTCGCGCCTCAACGCCAAGCTGAAGGACACCCCCGCCGCCGTCTCGCCCTTCACCAAGGAATTCCTCTCCGACATCGGCGCCACCGACCTCGAGTCGATGCTGGCCTACGCCACCAACGTCGAGCGGGAGGTCGAGGACTCCTCGAATGGCTTCAACAACCCGCCCGGCCGCGATTCCACGGGCAACGACTTCCGCTTCCGGGTCCGCGGCGTCGCCGGCTCCTCCTCGGTCAACTACGCGCAGTCCGCGGTCCCCGTGGACCTCTACAGCATCGAGCGCGCCGAGATCGCGAGCGGCCCCAACTCCATCCTCTTCGGCCTCGGCGCCCCCGGCGGCACGGTCGCCCTCTCCAGCAAGTTCGCCCAGCTCCGCCGCAACGCCACCAGCGCCAAGTCGGTCGTCGGCTCCTGGGATTACTTCCGCCACGAGGTCGACCACAACCAGGTGCTCATCCGCGGCCAGCTCGGCCTCCGCCTGCTCGGCCTGTACCAGGACGCCAAGGGCTGGCGCAAATGGGACCTCAACGAGCAGCGCCGCCTCACCGCTGCCTTCAGTTACCAGCCGTGGGCGCGGACCGCGATCCGCGGCAGTTATCAGGGCGGGGACTCCGCCAACAACATCTCCCTCCCCTGGAACGCCACCAACTCCGTCACCTCCTGGCTCGACGCCGGCCGGCCGGTCGCCGACGGCGCCGCCATCCCCACCACCACCGCCTTCGGCACCGCCAACCGCTACACCTTTGTCGGGCAGGACAACGCCGTCTACAACCTCCGCTCGGAGCTGTTCAGCCAGCGCGCGCCGAGCAACACCCTCGTCTCCCCCGCGCTGATGGGCTACGCGTACAATCTGACGGGCCCGGGGGGCGTCCGCACGCAGAACTTCAACGAGTGGCAGCTCAAGGTGGAGCAGCGCTTCTCCCGCACCGTCGTCGCGGAGTTCGCCTATTTCCACAACGTCAACCGCATCCTCACGCGGGGGAACGTGAACCCCAACCTCTTCCTCACCGGCGACCCCAACCCCAACGTCCCGAACGCCGCGCTCGCCGTCGTGCCCAACCCGCGCGTGCGCCAGCTCTACCTGGAGGACAACTGGAGCCGCGACCCGTTCAAGGACCGCAACGAGATCTACCGGCTGAGCGCCGCTTGGGAGCCCGATTTCGGCCGCTGGTTCGGCCGCCACCGCCTCGCCGGCCTCGCCGAGTTCACCCGCCAGGACCGCGTCCGCCGCTGGCAGAACGAGATCCTGGTGAACCAGGACAACCTCGCCATCTCCAACGCCGCCAACCCGGAGGCCGCCGCCAACCAGCCGTGGCGCCGCCGCTACGTGACCGAGGGCCGCTTCGACACCTACTTTGCCGGCGACCCCACCCAAACTATCCCGGAGTTCACCCTCGGCGCGAACACCTACCGCTCGCACTTCGCGTCCCGCACCCGCTCCAACTCCCACACGATCCAGGAGGCCCGCTCGCTGATGTTCGCCGCGCAGAGCTTCTGGCTGCGGGAACGCCTCGTCACCACGCTCGGCTACCGCGTCGACCCGATCGAGTTCCAGACCTTCGACCAGGCGCGGATCACCGACCCCCGCGACCCGCGCTACACCTCGCGCCGCTTCGCCCTCAACGAATGGGACTTCAACGGCGTGATCGCCGTGAACCAGTACCGCCCCGTGACCTTCACCGCGGGCGCCGTGCTCCACGTGCTGCCCCGCCTCTCCGTCTTCTACAACGAGTCCCGCAACAGCGGCACCCCGCGCCTCGACCGCACTGTCCTGCCCACGGGCAAGACGCCCCCGCCCACCGAGGGGCTCGGCCAGGACGTCGGCCTGATGCTCGATGTGCTGGGCGACGACCGCCTTTTCTTCCGTCTCGGCGCCTATGAGACGCGCCAGACCAAGGACGCCGCGATCATCCCCGACGGGTTGTCCGTCAACACCTCGACCTCCCTCGGCGGCACGGCGATGGTCAACATCTACAACGCCCTCCTCGCCGCGGGCCGCATCACGCAGGCGCAGTTCGATTCGGAGCTCAAATTCTACAATGCGGCCACGATCGACGCGGTCACCAAGGGCTGGGAGGCCGAGTTCATCGCCAATCCGACCAAGGCGCTCACCCTGCGCCTTGGCGTCTCCTATTCCCAGCGCCGACGGGAAAACTTTTTCGCGGAGGTCTACGGCTACTTCGCGGAATGGGAGCCGCGTTGGCGCGCCGCCGCGGCGGGCGATGCCGCGCTCCTCGCCACGGTCAACCAGCAGCTGGCGACCGCCCACGAGAACATCGACAGTATGGCGGCACTCCAGAACAGCGGCTTCGGCACCCGGCCCTACAAGGCCAACCTGACCGCCCGCTACCGCTTCGCCGAGGGCCGGCTGAAGGGGGCCTTCATCGGCGGAGCCGGCCGGTTCCAGAGCCGCAACCTCACGCGCATCTCGCAGCTCGACGGCCGCGAAATCTGGGGCACCCCCACCCTCTTCGCGGACGCCTTCGCCGGCTACCGCTTCCTCGTCCCCGGCCGGCGGCTCCCGATGAACGTCCAGCTGAACGTCCGCAATGCGTTCAACAGCTATCTGGTCGGCATCGGCCGCCTGAATGCGCAGGAGAACGGCTACCTCCGGGTCTACCTCAACGAGCCCCGCAACTACCGCCTCACCGTCAGCGCGGACTTCTGACCGCCGCCGCGGCCCCGGCCGGGGGGGCCGCGAACCCGCTCGGCGGGTTCGGGAAATTGGAGGCGCGGGCCGGAATTGAACCGGCGCATAGAGGTTTTGCAGACCTCGGCCTTACCACTTGGCTACCGCGCCCTTTTGGGAACGCGGAACGTCGCGCGGCGGTCGCGCCACCGCAAGCCGAAACACGACCCGCCGCCGCTTCAGAACCGCAGCGCCGGGTTCGGATGCCCGCAGCGCGGGCACGGTGTGCTCCCCCCGGCCCGGGGAGCCCCGTAGACCGCATCACACCGCACGCAGTGGTGCGCGGACGGCCGCGCCGCGGCCCCGCCCCGCCGCTCCCGGCGCTCGTAGAACGCCCACAGCACCCCGAGGACGCCGAGGCCCAGGCCCGCGAGCACGGCCATTCCGGTGGAGAGCGGAAACATCCGCCAGCGCTACCGGTGCCCTGGCGCCCGCGCGAACCAAAAAAGGCGCCGGACCGTTTGGTCCGGCGCCCGGGAAACGAACTTGGACGAGGCTCAGGCCTTCGTCTCGCCCGCGGCCGGAGCCGGGGCTTCCGCGGCGGGGGCGACGGTCTCGGCCGGCGCGCTCGCCTTGGCCTTGCCCTTGCCCTTCGCGGCGCGGCGGCCGGAAGACTTCTTGTAGCCCGGATCGTCCGCCTTCACGAACTCGATCAGGGCCATCTCCGCGGCATCGCTGATGCGGCGGGCGCCGAGCTTGTAGATGCGGGTGTAGCCGCCGGCACGCTGAGCGAACTGCTGGTGCAGTTCGTTGAAGAGCTTCGTCACCGCGTCCTCATTGCGGATGTCCGCGAGGACGAGGCGGCGCAGGTGGACCGCGTCCTTCTTCTCGGCCTTGGCGGCGGCGTGCTTGGCCTTGGTGACGGCCTTCTCGATGAAGGGACGCAGGGCCTTGGCCTTGGTCAGGGTGGTCTCAATCCGCCCGTGCTCGATGAGCGAGGCGGCGAGGTTGGAGAGCATCGCCCGGCGGTGCTCGCGGGTGACGCCCAGGGAGGCGTGGTGCTTGTTGTGACGCATGGTGGTTTGGGTTTAGCCCGCCTCCGATCGGCAATCCGGCCGCAGCGTGGGGCGGCGACGGACGGCGCGCAGGCGGGGAAAGGGGGGCCGCGCGGGCCGGACCGTTCGTGGTCCGGCCCGCGCGGCGGGAGGGATCAGGCTTCCTTCTTCGCCTCGAGGAGGCGCTCGTCGAACTTCATCCCGAGCGAGAGCCCAAGGGCCTCGAGCTTCTCCTTGATCTCGTTGAGCGACTTCTTGCCGAAGTTGCGGTACTTGAGCATCTCCTGCTCCGTCTTCATCGCGAGCTCGCCGACCGTGGTGATGTTCGCGTTGTTCAGGCAGTTGGCGGCGCGGACCGAGAGCTCGATCTCGTTCACCGACATATTGAGCAGCTTGCGGAGCTTGTTCTGCTCCTCGCTCACCTCGGAGTGCTGATTCTCGAACTCGTACTGCTCCTCGCTCACCCGGTCGAAGACGTCCAGGTGATGCTTCAGGATCGAGGCCGACTGCTTGAGGGCGTCGTCCGGCGTGATGCGGCCGTCCGTCCAGACCTCGAGGATCAGCTTGTCATAATCCGTGATCTGGCCGACGCGGGTCGCCTCGACGGCGTACTTGACCAGGCGCACCGGGGAGAACAGCGAGTCGATCGGGATGACGCCGATGGGCTGGTCCTCCTTCTTGTTGGCCTCGCCGGGGAAGTAGCCGCGGCCGGTCTTGATCTCGATCTCGGCCTCGAAGGTCCGCTTGTGATCGAGCGTGCAGATCACCTGCTCCGGGTTCATCACCTTGATGTTAGCGTCGGACTGGATGTCCGCCGCGGTGACGGCCCCGGCCTTGGTGGCGCGGATGAGCAGGGAGATCGGCTCGCGCTTCTGCGAGACGATGAGGATCTTCTTCAGGTTGAGGACGATGTCCGTGACGTCCTCGACGACCCCGTCGATGGACTGGAACTCGTGGTTCACGCCATCGATCTTGATGGAGGAGATGGCGGCGCCCTCGATGGAGCTGAGCAGCACCCGCCGGAGGGAGTTGCCGATGGTGTGGCCGTAGCCGGCCTCAAAGGGCTCCGCGATGAACTTCGCATAGGTGGGCGTCGCGCCCTCCTCGACCTTGGTGAGCTTGCTGGGGAGTTCGAACTTTCCGAGGCGTTTTGGCATGGCGGGGGAGTTCTGCAGGTGAAGAAACGTGGGTGGGACCGGAGGCCGGGATCAGAAGCGCGAGTAGAACTCGACGATCAGCTGCTCGTTGACCTCCTGGGTCATCTCCTCGCGCGTGGGGAGGCGGACGACAGTGGCCTTGAAGGCCTCGGGATTCATCGTGAGCCAGCCCGGGACGTTCCGGATGCGGTTCTCCTCGAGGCAGCGGGTGGCCAGCTGGCGCGAGGCCGGGGTGTTCTTCACCTCGATCTCATCGCCGGCCTGCACGTTGTAGCTCGCGATGTCGACCTTGTGGCCGTTCACGCGGATGTGCCCGTGGTTGACGAACTGGCGGGCCGCGGCGCGGCTCTTGGCCAGGCCGAGGAGGTAAACCGTGCTGTCGAGGCGGGTCTCGAGGAGCTGCAGGAAGCGCTCGCCGGTGACGCCGCGCTCGCGCTTGGCGATCTCGAAGACGCGGCGGAACTGGCGCTCCAGCAGGCCGTAGATGTAACGGAGCTTCTGCTTCTCATTGAGGCCGACGGCGTACTCGGAGACCTTCCGGCGGAGCTTCGGGCCGTGCTGGCCGGGCGGATAGCCGCGGCGCTCGAGCGCCTTGCCGGAGCCGAGCAGGTGCTGGCCGAAGCGGCGGCTGATGCGGGTGGTGGGGCCGGTGTAACGAGCCATGGTAAATCCTGGTGCGAAGGGTTGTGGAGGGGGCGCGCGGGCTTAGACGCGGCGGCGCTTGCGGGGACGGCACCCGTTGTGCGGGATGGGCGTCACATCGACGATGGAGGTGATCTCCAGGCCGATGGCCTGGAGGGCGCGGATGGCCGAGTCGCGGCCGAGGCCGGGACCGGACACGCGGATCACGACATCCTTCAGGCCGTGGGACATCGCGTTGCGCGCGGCGTCCTGCGCCACCACCTGGGCGGCGTACGCGGTCGACTTGCGGGAACCGCGGAAGTTGCACTTGCCCGCGGAGGACCACGCGATCACGGCGCCCTTCTGGTCCGTGATCGAGACGATCGTGTTGTTGAAGGAGGCGAGGACGTTCGCGACGCCGGAGACGACGTTCTTCGAGCCCTTGGCCTTGCGGACCTTGATCGCACCCAGCTCCTCCTTGAGGAGTTCCTCGGCGGTGGGCTGGCGGGCCACGCCGTGGACCATCTCCACGGGCTTGGCGGGGGCGGCGGCCTCGGCGGGCGCAGCGGCCTCGGCAGGGGCGGCACCCTCAGCACCGGGCTTCGCCGCCTTGTCAGCGGCGGCCTTCGGGGCCTTCGCCTTCTTCTCGGCGGGGGCGGCGGCCGGCGCGCCTTCGGCGGCGGGCTTGGCGGGCTTCTCTTTCTTGGGGGCGGACTTTTCTTCGGCCATGACGATAAGGGATTAGGCTTCCTTGGCTTTCGTGACACCAACGGTCTTGCGCGGGCCCTTGCGGGTACGGGCGTTGGTGCTGGTGCGCTGACCGCGCACCGGGAGGCTGCGGCGGTGGCGGATGCCCCGGTAGCAGTTGATCGCCTGCAGGCGCTTCAGGTTCGCGGCGATCTCGCGGCGAAGGTCGCCCTCCAGCACCCACTTGTGGTCGGTGATCAGGTGCAGGATCTTGTTCAGCTGCTCCTCGGTCAGGTCCTGCGCCCGCATCTCGGGGTTCAGGCCCGCTTCCTTGACGAGCTGATCGGCCCGCGTGGGCCCGATCCCGTTGATGTAACGCAGGGAGTACGCGACTTTCTTCTTCGCGGGAATTTCAACGCCGAGGAGACGAGGCATGATGAGGAACGGATGGGTTAGGTGGAAACAGTGGAAGGGAAAAGGGAGGTGAATCTTGGAGCCGGACTAGACACCGGGCGGGCGCGGGACGGTCAGGATCTCGGGACCCGCGTCCGTCGTCAGCACGGTATGCTCGAAGTGGGCGGAAGCCGAACCGTCGGCGGTGACGACCGTCCAGCCGTCCGCTAGCGTTGTGGTGCGGTACCCGCCGGCGTTGACCATCGGCTCGATCGCCAGGGTCATCCCGGGGCGGATGCGGTCGCCGGTGCCCCGGCGGCCGAAGTTCGGGATCTCCGGGGGCTCGTGCATCCGCACGCCCACCCCGTGCCCGACCATTTCCCGCACCACGTTGAAGCCCGCGGCCTCGACGTGCTGCTGGATCGCCGCCGAAATGTCGCCGATGCGCTGGCCCACCCGCGCCTGCTGGATGCCGCGGTCAAGGGCCTCCCGGCTCACCTGCAGTAACCGGGCGCGTTCCGGGGAGATCAACCCCACCGGTACGGTGCAGGCATTGTCCCCGACGTAGCCCTCGTGCCAGACCACGATGTCCAGCGAGACGATATCCCCGTCGCGCAACACCCGCCGCAGGGACGGGATGCCGTGCACCACCTCCTCGTTGACCGAGATGCAGGTGTGCGCCGGATAACGCCGGGATCCGTGCTGGTAGCCATAACAGGCGCTGCGGGCGCCCAGACGGGCGATCGCCGCCCGGCCCGCTTCTTCCAAGTCTTGGGTCGCGACGCCGGGCCGGACCAGCGGCTTGAGTTCCTCAAGCACGGTGGCGGCGATGGCGCACGCGGCGCGCATCCGGGCGACCCCCTCGGCGTTCTTGAGCGGGATCGTCACGGTTGCGCGGGGACGACCGGCTCCTGGAGGAGACCGAGCGTCCCGTAGTGTTCGACCAGCGCCGCAGGGGCGCCGGGGCCGGCGAGGACGGCGCTCAGCGCCTCCCCACGGGTTTCCAACCATTCGTCGAACACCTTGGCTTGGAGCAGCGTAGCCGGGAAGTCCGTGAGGACAAAGCCCGCATCAGGTTTGCGCGCGAAGAACCACCGGCGCATCAGCGCCAGCAGGGCAACTTCATCCTTTCGGCCCGGAGAGGCCGCAAGGGGCGAAATCCCCCGCCCCTTCAGGAGAGCGGGAGAGACGTGCTCAAGATTCAAAGAACGAAAAGAGGAGAAGGCCCCTTCCTCCCCGGACGAACCGAGGAGGACGACCTTGGACTGGGCGGCGGGGCTGAAACCCACCGAGCGTTCAGCGATGCCAGCCTCGGCCAAGGAAGTAAAGGCCTTATTTCAAAAAGGCCTTGTAAGCCCAGATCGCGGTGCCGAGCAGCAGCAGGCCGAGCATCGGGAGGGCGAGCTTCATCACCGCCTCCTGGCTCAGGGCCTCGCCGGCCGAAGCCTGCTGCGGGCCCGCACTGCGCGCCCGGATCCGGCCCTTCTTGAGGAAGCCGTCGTAGTGCCGCTGCAGGAGGAAGGTCTCGATCTGGCGCATCGTGTCGAGGATCACGCCCACTGTGATCAGCATCCCCGTGCCACCGAAGAAATACGCGATGCGCGTCGGCACGTTCAGCTCGAAGAGCAGCACGTCCGGCATAATCGCGATCACCGTCAGGAAGATCGCGCCCGCCAGGGTCAGGCGCGTCATAATGAAGTCCAGGAACTGCGCCGTCGGCTCACCCGGGCGCACGCCGGGGACGTAGCCTCCGTACTTCTTCAGGTCGTCCGCGATCTGGATCGGCTTGAACATCACCGAGACCCAGAAGTAGCTGAAGAACAGAATCAGGGTCGTGTAGAGCGCGTAGTAAGTCCAATGGCCGCGCAGCAGGTTCTGCGAGAACTCGGTCAGGAACTTTAGGTTGTAGGTCGCACCGATCCAGGAGAAGATCTGCTGCGGGAAGAGCAAAATGGCGCTGGCGAAGATGACGGGCATCACGCCCGAGTAGTTCACCTTGAGGGGCAGGAACGAGCTCTGGCCGCCCATCACCTTGTTGCCGACCACGCGCTTCGCGTACTGCACCGGGATCTTCCGCTGGGCCTGAACCACAGCGATGATGCCCATCGTGACCACGATGAAGAGGGTCAGCATCACGACGGCCTGCGGGACGCCTAGGCTCGTGCCGGTGCCGACGGGCTTGAAGAAGAGGCTGTAGGTCTGCTGGGCGGCGCCGGGGATGTCCGCCAAAATGCCCACCGTAATGAGCAAGGAGACGCCATTGCCGATGCCGCGCTGGGTGATCTGCTCCCCCAACCACATCAGGAGCATCGTGCCCGCGGTCATGAAGATGACGGAGGTCAGGATGAAGCTCCACTTGCTGATGATCACGATCGGACCGTAGGTGGAGACGTCGTACCCGGGGAAGAGCTGGCCGGGGTTGTTCAGCGCCAGGATCAGCAGCGTGCCCTGGATGAGACAGATAAGCACCGTCGCGTAGCGGGTGTACTGGGTCAGCTTCTGCCGGCCGACATCACCCTCCTGCTGGAGACGGCTGAGCGCCGGCACCACCGCGGTCATCAGCTGGAAGATGATCGAGGCGCTGATGTACGGCATGATGCCCAGCGCGGCGATCGCGCCCTTGGTCAGGGCGCCGCCAGTGAACATATTGTACAACCCGATGAGGTTGCCCGCGCCCGTGGCCGCCTGCTCGGAGAAGAACTTCTGCAGCGGCGCCGGATCGATGCCCGGCAGCGGGATGATCGAGGCGACCCGCGAGACGAAGAGCAGCGACAGGGTGTAGAAGATGCGCGAGCGCAGCTCCGGGATCTTCAGGGAATTCGTGAAGGCGGAAAACACAGCGGGGAGGATTGCGAGGGAGGGCGCCGGGAGCCGCCCCACCCCGCCGCGGCCACGAGGGCCGGGACGGGGGGAACGGGAAGGGGGACGGAACAGGGGTTCAGGCCACGATGGCCTGGCCACCGGCCTTTTCAATCTTGGCCTTGGCCGAGCCGGAGAACCGGGCCGCCGTGACCTTCAGGGCCCGGCCGAGCTCGCCGTCGCCGAGGATCTTGACGGAGGTCTCGCCCGCCCGAATCAGGCCGTGGGTCGCGAGCACGCCGGCGTCAACCTCGGTCACCGCGGCATCGAGGCTCGCGAGGGCACCGATGTTCACCACGGCGATCTCGACCCGGTGGTTATAGTTGTTGAACCCGCGATGCGGGAGCTTCCGGTAGAGGGGCATCTGACCGCCTTCAAAGCCGGGGCGGATGCTGCCGCCGGAGCGGGCCGTCTGGCCCTTGCCACCCTTGGTGCTGGTCTTGCCGTGGCCGCCGCCTTCGCCGCAGCCGACTCGCTTCTTGCGGTGCACCGCACCGGGGACGTTCTTCAGTTCGTGGAGCTTCATGGGATTTCCTCAGGGCGCCGCCCGGGCGCTGATGGGCCGGGGCGACTCGGATGGTGAATGGGACAGGGAGGGAGCGGACTCAGGCGGTCTGGCGGACCTGGGCGACGTCCGCGGCGAGCCGGAGCTTCCGCAGGCCATCGAGGGTGGCGTGGACCACGGCGATGTGGTTGGAGGAGCCCATCGACTTGGTAAGGATGTTCTTCACCCCCGCCGCCTCGAGGACCGCACGCACGCCGCCGCCGGCGATGAGGCCGGTGCCCGGCGAGGCCGGGCGCAGGAGCACCTTGCCGC
>Ga0172372_10010363_pt1 | contig 11949 bp, 12 predicted proteins | sample LakKiv5m_2_FD_114544 | JGI IMG/M metagenome (GOLD analysis project Ga0172372, IMG submission 114544) | Freshwater microbial communities from Kabuno Bay, South-Kivu, Congo - kab_092012_9.5m | ecosystem: Environmental > Aquatic > Freshwater > Lake | place: Democratic Republic of the Congo...
AGCAACAAACGAAAGAGACGATAGAACATTTACAACATGGAAATTAGAAACATCGCAATCATTGCACACGTCGACCACGGAATAACCACATTGGTAGACAAAATGATAGAAGCAGGTAACTTTTTAAATGAACGAGATCGCCCAACTGGAGAACTCATTATGGATAACAATGACCTAGAAAGAGAACGTGGTATTACGATTGTCTCAAAAAATGTATCTGTAACCTACAAAGGGACAAAAATAAACATCATTGATACCCCTGGTCACGCCGATTTTGGTGGTGAAGTGGAACGCGTATTGAACATGGCAGACGGAGTTTGCTTATTGGTAGATGCTTTTGAAGGACCAATGCCTCAAACAAGGTTTGTATTAGGAAAAGCGCTCTCAATGGGCATTAAACCTTTATTGGTAATTAACAAAGTTGACAAAGAAAATTGTACCCCTGAGGAAGTTCATGAAAAAGTGTTTGACCTTATGTTTGAATTAGATGCAAACGAGGAACAGCTTGACTTCCCAACCATATACGGTTCAGCAAAGAACGGTTGGATGTCGGAAGATTGGAAGCAACCTACGGATTCGATCTCTCCACTTCTCGACCGAATACTAGACTATTTTCCGCCAAGAAAAATTGAAGAAGGAAATACGCAAATGTTGATTACGTCATTAGATTATTCCTCATATGTCGGAAGAATTGCAATCGGTAGATTAACAAGAGGTGAAATTAATGAAAATCAACCCATAATAATTTCAAAATCAGACGGAAAACAAGAAAAACATCGAATCAAAGAAGTTTTTGTTTTCGATGGGATTGAACGAAAGAAAGTGAGTTCCGTGCAAGCGGGCGACATTTGCGCTATTACGGGAATTGAAGGATTCGAGATTGGTGATTCCATTTGCGATGCTGAAAACCCAGAACCACTTCCTACTATTAAATTGGATGAACCTACAATGAGCATGTTGTTTTCTATCAACGATTCTCCTTTCTTCGGAAAAGAAGGAAAGTTTGTAACATCACGACATATTTTTGATCGACTACAAAAAGAATTGGAAAAAAATCTCGCTATGCGTGTAAATGAAACGGACAAGGCAGACAAATGGATGGTTTTCGGTCGTGGCGTTTTACATTTATCAGTGCTTATTGAAACCATGCGAAGAGAGGGTTACGAATTACAAGTTGGCCAACCTCAAGTAATTATAAAAGAGGTCAACGGTGTTAAATGCGAACCCATTGAAGAATTAACCATTGATTTACCAGAAGAATTTAGTGGTACTGCCGTTGAAGCCGTAACCAAAAGAAAAGGTGAAATGAAAAATATGGTTCCAAAAGGGGATCGTATGATTATTACGTTTGATATTCCTTCGCGCGGAATAATTGGGTTACGTAATTATCTTTTAACACAAACTGCTGGTGAAGCCATTATGAACCATAGATTTCTAGATTATCAACCATACAAAGGTGAAATTCCTGGACGTCAAAATGGATCTTTGATTTCACTTGAACAGGGGACTTCTATTCCGTTCTCCTTAAACAACTTACAAGACAGAGGCAAATTTTTTGTCGCACCGAACGAAGATATTTATGAAGGTCAAGTGATTGGCGAAAATTCTAGAGCTGGAGATCTTTGCGTGAACGTTACTAAAACGAAGAAATTAACGAATATGCGCGCTTCAGGATCTGACGACAAAGTTCGATTGGCTCCTCCAAAAGTATTTAGTTTGGAAGAGTGCTTGGAATACATTCAAGATGACGAATATGTTGAAGTGACACCAAAGAATTTAAGGATTCGCAAAATTTTATTGAAAGAAACTGATAGAAAAAGGGCAGGCAAATCGTAATTTTGTAATAATTCTTTTTTTTATTCGTTTTTTTGGTGTGAAGAATTGGATTTTACTTCTTTTTTTATTCATTTATTCTGTTGGATTTTCTCAACAGGCGAATTTTTGGTCTCGATCTGAGTTAGGCTTAAACCTTGGTCAAATGTATTACATTGGGGAACTGAATCCATACACACCATTTTACAAAAGTCAAAATGCTTATGGCTTGATGTATCGTTTGAATAGGAACGCAAGAATGGCATATAGAATCAATTACACTTATGGGAATTTAGCCGCGTATGATGCCGACTCGAAAATCCCTCAAAATGTTAATCGAAACCTGCATTTTAAAACAGCTATTCACGAAGTTGTTGGTGGACTTGAATTTTATTTTAAATCGTATCAACTTGGAAATCCCCGTTATCCTGAAACCTTCTATTTTTTAGCTCAAATTGGCATGTTTTACATGAATCCAAAAACTGAATTAAACGGAGAGTGGATAGCTTTGCAACCCTTGGGTACAGAAGGGCAAACAGGCAAAAAAAGATACAATAATTATCAACTTTGCGTTCCTTTAGGAATGGGATATAAATTTTCTATTGGGAAAATTATGGCCGTTAATCTCGATTTATCCATCCGAAAAACATTCACGGATTATATAGACGATGTCGGATCGAATTCCTATGCAGGTCAGTCGGATTTCATTAATCACGACGAACCTTCATTGAGTTATTCACTTTCAAATAGGTCGTTGGACGGTTCAAGCACTGAAAGAAGGGGAAACGAGGCGACTAAAGATTGGTATGTTTATGCTGGTGCAAGCGTCACAATAAAACTTGGAAACGGAAATATTTGTTGGGATTTTAAGTAATGTTTACTTACCCAGTGAACTCTCGTAGAACTTCGCGTATTCCTCACACCCTTTAACCTTCTTCATGGAAACCACAAGTTTTTCTTGAAACTGCGCATCAGAATCATAACTATTTAAATGATCATACTTTTGTTGAAATTCGTTCATGCATTGCGGAGGATCAATAACGGTTGAGTCTGTCATGCAATGGCATATATCTTTTGCCATATTATCAAAATCCTGCTCATCGGCCGCGCATGAGGATAAAATTAAAAGTGAAATAACTAGCCATTTCATTTTACAAGTATACACATTACCATTGATATCCCACACCCAATTGTAAACCAAAAGTCGAATAGCGCGTTTTAATGAGTCCATCGTGAACATTTAAATATAAAGTAAAAAAAATGAAGTGGGGGTGCAAATGGAATTTTTAAACCTTTCTAGTTGCATTCTTGTTATTTTTGCAAACAATTTTCAAATTATGAGAAAGTGGGAAACAATTAAGAATTATCAAGATATTAAATTTGAATTCTTCGAGGGGATAGCTAAAATAACTATCAACAGACCACATGTATACAATGCATTTCGTCCGGAAACAAATTTTGAAATGCTTGATGCAATGGTTATTTGTCGTGAGCGACAGGATATCAATGTGGTAGTTTTCACAGGCGAAGGAGACAAAGCCTTTTGCTCTGGAGGAGACCAAAATGTAAAAGGAATTGGAGGTTATATTTCTGAAAATGGCGTTCCGCGTTTGAACGTTCTCGATTTGCACAAAGCCATTCGTTCGCTACCTAAACCTGTAATCGCGATGGTAAACGGTTATGCAATTGGAGGCGGACATGTTCTTCATGTAGTTTGTGATTTAACGATTGCTTCCGAAAATGCGCGTTTCGGACAAACAGGACCTAAAGTGGGAAGTTTTGACGGTGGATTCGGAAGTTCATTCTTAGCAAGACATGTTGGACAGAAAAAAGCACGTGAAATTTGGTTCTTGTGCAACCAATATACAGCTGATGAAGCAGAAAAAATGGGAATGGTTAACAAAGTTGTGCCATTAGCTCAATTAGAAGACACAGTAGTCGAATGGAGTAAAATCATTATGAAAAGAAGTCCACTCGCAGTACGCATGATAAAACGTGCAATGAACGCAGAACTAGATGGTCAGCATGGATTGATGGAGCTTGCAGGTGATGCTACCCTACTCTATTACCTTACAGAAGAAGCGCAAGAAGGAAAACATGCGTTTCTGGAAAAACGAGATCCCAATTTTCAAAAATACCCGAAATTTCCTTAAATTATGAATATTAAAGAACTAGAACCAACCGCACTTTGGTCTCATTTTGCTGATTTAAATGCGGTACCAAGACCATCCAAAAAAGAAGAACGTGTGCGTACTTTTATGGTTGAATTTGGAAAAAATCTTCAACTAGAAACAATTGTCGATACCATAGGAAACGTAATCATTAAAAAAAATGCCTCGGCAGGAATGGAAAACAGGAAAACGATTATCCTCCAAGCGCATTTAGACATGGTTCATCAAAAAAATTCGGATACCACTTTTGACTTTGACAACCAAGGTATCAATATGATTGTTGAAGGCGACTGGGTAAAAGCAAAAGGAACAACACTTGGTGCGGATAATGGAATCGGAGTTGCAGCAATTATGGCAATTCTATCTTCTTCTACAATCCCTCACCCACCAATAGAAGCATTTTTTACTATTGACGAGGAAACTGGAATGACGGGCGCCATGAAAATGGATGGCTCACTATTTAAAGGTGAAATATTATTTAATATTGATACAGAAGATGACGACGAACTTTCAATAGGTTGCGCAGGAGGCATTGATACGAATACATCTTTCACCTATACTGAAGAATCAATAAAAGCAAATAGTACTTTTCTTGAAATTTCAATTCGTGGTTTATTGGGTGGTCATTCCGGAATGGATATCGATAAAGGCAGAGGAAATGCCAATAAATGGATGTCGCGAATATTATGGGAAATCAATCGAAAAGTTGCGATACAATTGATCTCATTTGATGGAGGTAGTTTGAGAAATGCTATTCCTCGTGAAGCTACAGCCGTAATTGCCATTGAATCCAATAATTTAAAGGATTTTACAACACTATTTAATGAGCTTGTTTCTACATTCCAAGAAGAATACAAAAGCATTGAACATGCTTTAAATATTGTTGTCAAAGAAATTAAATCTTACGACAAAGCAATGTCAGAAAATGATTTCAAAAAAATAAACAACTTACTTTGTTCATTGCATAATGGAGTTTTCAGAATGAGTCCAGATATTGAAGGTTTAGTGGAAGCTTCCTCTAGTCTAGCAAGGGTAATCATAAAAGATGGTCATTTTTCCACACAATCTTTACAAAGAAGTAGCGTAGAATCCACTAAAAGTGAAGTTGCAATGGCCATAAGATGTGCGTTTGAAAACATTGGATGTGAAGTAGTACAAGGAGGTGAATATCCGGGATGGAAACCAAATCCTGATTCAGAAATTTTACGTTTAATGGAATCACTTTACAAAGAAATGTTCAAAGAAGATCCTAAAGTTAAAGCTTGCCATGCAGGACTAGAATGTGGAATTCTTGGAAAACATTTGCCGAATGTGGATATGATTTCTTTCGGTCCAAATATTAGAGCAGCACATTCACCAGACGAAAAGGTACAGATCAGTTCGGTTCAGAAATTTTGGACCTATTACTTAGAAACCCTATCCAGAATACCTACTAACTAACTTACAGCGTTATTTTATACTACTTTTGAGAATGGAATTTAAATTAAATAAAATTGAGGAAGCGATTGAAGAGCTAAGGAACGGTAAAGTTATCATTGTAGTAGATGATGAAGACCGTGAAAATGAAGGTGATTTTTTAACCGCCGCCAGAAACGCTACACCAGAAATTATAAATTTCATGGCCACTCATGGTCGAGGACTCATTTGCGCTCCACTGAGTGAAGAGCGTTGTGATCAATTAGGATTAGAAATGATGGTGAGAAATAACTCCGCTGCCTACGAAACACCCTTTACTGTTAGTATTGATTTAATTGGACACGGTTGCACCACAGGAATAAGCGCTAGTGATCGTTCTAAAACTATTTTAGCATTAATCGACCCTGATACAAGACCAGAAGAATTAGGGAAACCGGGACATATTTTCCCTCTTCGCGCACGAAAAGGTGGAGTATTAAGACGAGCAGGTCATACTGAGGCTGCTGTGGATCTTTCACGCATGGCTGGATACGAGGAGGCTGGAATTATCGTTGAAATATTAAATGAGGATGGTTCCATGGCGCGTCTGCCTCAATTAATCGAAATTGCAAAGAAATTTGATTTAAAGATTATCTCGATTGAAGATCTAATCAAATATAGAATAACAAATGAAACACACATTGAGCGTGTGGTAGATGTCAACTTACCTACCGCTCTTGGAGATTTTCAATTGCACGCATACAAAGATCGAAATTCAGATATGGATCACCTCGTTCTCGTTAAAGGAGAATGGAAAGAAGATGAACCAATTTTAGTGCGTGTACATTCATCTTGTCTTACCGGTGATATTTTTGGTTCGTGTCGATGTGATTGTGGACCGCAACTTCACAAAGCCATGGAAATGATTGAAAAGGAAGGAAAAGGAGTTATCGTTTACATGAACCAAGAGGGCCGAGGAATTGGTTTAGTTAATAAACTCAAAGCATATAAACTTCAAGAAGAAGGCTTCGACACGTTTGATGCAAATGTTAAATTAGGATTTAAACCAGACGAGCGCGACTATGGTGTCGGCGCGCAAATGTTAAGGGATTTAGGAGTACGAAAGATGCGGTTAATGTCTAATAATCCAAAGAAAAGAACAGGATTAATTGGATACGGACTTGAAATCGTTGAAAATGTGCCCTTAGAGGTTGAAAGCAATGCGCACAATGCTCATTATTTAAAGGTAAAAAGAGATAAATTTGGACATAATTTGAAATTAAATCCTTGATGCTTATCGCTCAAAATATCACCAAATCCTACGGAGAATTAGCCATATTGAAAGGGGTTAATTTGCGCGTTGAAAAAAGTGAAATAGTTTCAATTGTTGGTTCATCCGGCGCAGGAAAAACCACTTTATTGCAAATTTTAGGGACATTAGATAAACCTGACGGAGGTGAAATAATAATTAATGGCATATCTCCTTTTTCCTTGAATCAATCCGCGATTGCTGCCTTCAGAAATAAACACATTGGATTTATTTTTCAATTTCATCAGTTGCTTCCTGAATTTACGGCAATTGAAAATGTGATGATTCCTGGAATGATTGCTGGAACGAACAAAAAACAACTCCAAGAAAGAGCCGAAATGTTACTTTCTAAACTCTCGATAGATCATAGGAAAAATCACCAACCGAGTGAGCTTTCTGGAGGTGAACAACAACGCATAGCCGTTTGTAGGGCGTTAATGAATGAACCGAGTGTTGTTTTAGCGGATGAACCTTCCGGAAATCTAGACACCAAAAACGCCAAAGAACTACATGAGCTTTTTTTTAAACTACGTGAGGAATTTCATCAAACTTTTGTTATCGTTACCCATAACGAAGACCTTGCGAACATGGCCGATAGGAAATTAACAATGAAAGACGGGCTATTCGTTTAATATGCAAAAAGAGTTACAGGAGTTTTTAATTTTTAAAAGCGATTTTTACGAACACCCTGACTTTATTCATTACGATCCAATACAAATCCCTAAGAAATTTTCAACTAAAGAAGATATTGAAATTGCTGCATTTCTAATTGCCACTATCGCATGGGGAAATCGTCAATCGATTATTAAAAGTGGAGAAAAATTAATGCGCATTATGGGTAACTCTCCGTATGACTTTATCATGAATTATAATCCTGGTAAAGAATATGACTTTGTTCACAGGACATTCAACTCAAAAGACTTAGCCTACTTTTTTAGCGCATTGAAACATTGTTATCAAAATGGTGGCTTGGAAAAACAATTTCTTTCATCAGATAAGAATCTAAAAAATCGAATAATCGCTTTCAGAACCATTTTTCTTTCCTTAAATAGCGAAGCTAGAACAATTAAGCATGTCTCCAACCCAGAAGCAGGATCGGCAGCAAAAAGATTGGTCATGTTTTTAAGGTGGATGGTGCGTTCGAATGCAAAAGGTGTTGATTTTGGTCTCTGGAAATCCGTTTCACCCTCTGAATTATATATCCCTTTGGATGTCCATACAGGAAATATTGCTAGAAAACTTGGGATCTTACAACGAAATCAAAATGACTGGAAAACGAATGAAGAATTGAGAAATGTATTCCTTAAACTAGACCCTACAGATCCTGCGCGTTTCGACTTTGCTCTTTTCGGATTAGGAGCATTCGAGAAATTTTAAATTTCAGGCACTGAAAACAAATGCAAAATTTGAGAGGTACTACTACCTTCATTGGGCTTCAAAATGATGTGGTGTTCATCCTTAACTTCAAAAGTAAAGAACCAACGCTCTCCTCCAAATTGTATATCTAATTCTTTGTTAGTCGAATACACTGAAAAAGTTCCTTTTTTACCTTCGCCTTGATAAAGTTTTGAAAAATCAGAGAGTAAAACATTGCCATTTGAAGAAAAAATAAGAAGTTCATTCTTAAACCTTTGCGAATTATCTGAATCATCGCTTGGTGCTACAGAACTTAGTATCCAGATGCGGGATTGTCCCCCATGAAACAACTTGTCATATTTAACCTCGTCTAAACGATTTCCATGGAAACATGACGAAACTAGAACCAGAATCAATATCAATAAACTAAAACGCAAAACTTTCCTTTTGTACTATTTCTTTTATTTCAGGACTAAATTCATTACTCTGCTCCTCGGTGTACTTAATTTGTGTATTTCCTTTATCCTCGCTAAAACCGATACACTTGTTAAATTCGAATTTCCCACTATTCCAACTGTATAAACAATAGAAATAAGCATTTTCTTTTTCTGAATTAAACTCCAGCACCAAATCAGATGGGGTATTTGAATTAACCGCTTTTAACTCTTTAATGAAGCCCTTAAACGAATTAACCAATATGAGTGCGTTATTTACACGTTCAAAAATAAACGAACGGTTGGTCATGGTCGCAAATTTTCTATCCATAAACAATTCCCCGCTTACGGTCATTATAAAACCATCATTTAGTGTTTTATTCGGGTATAAAGGCATGAAATTAAAGTACTTTTCAGACAACAACTTATCCCTTTCATCTTTAGGAATTTCGATAAATATTCTCTGAGGTATCGAATTAAAAAATCGCAACGAATCTAATTCATGGAGTAAATTTTTCTCAATACTGTTAAATTTATTATTGTGAAAATCCATCGAAACAATCTTATTCTGAATAGTTTCGTTAATCGTTTCCTGATCTTGATCAAGTTGATTATTTTTTTCAGCATCACCACAAGCATAAACAAACGATAGTAAAACTAATAGTTGTAGAACTTTCTTCATGATTTAAAAATTTTAGACGAATAAGAGTAGGCATTATTAAATAATTCAAGATCAATTGGATTGTTAATTTTATTCACATTAAAAAAATGAAGTAAATCCTCAGTTGGTAAATTTCCAGTTAAATCGTCTTTAGCCATTGGACACCCCCCAAATCCTTTGATAGCGCTATCAAATCTTCTGCAACCAGCTTCATAAGCCGCTTTAATCAGTGGCAACGAATTGGTTGGTCTCGTGTGAAAATGAGCACCAATGGTTGCATTTGTTAATTCATTACTAAGTAATTTAAACAATTCTGAAACATCTTCCTCTTTGGCACAGCCAATGGTATCTGACAAGGCAAGAACATTTACACCTAAATCCAAATGCAAGCGCTTACTCCAATATACCACTAATTCAGGGGTCCATTCTTCACCATATGGATTACCAAATCCCATGGATAGATAAACGACTAATTGTTTATTTTTTGCACTGCATAAATTCTGAATTTCCTCCAAATTTTTAAGTGAATCAGAAATGGTAGAATTCGTATTTCTTCTTTGAAATTCCTCTGAAACGGAAAAAGGAAATCCTAAATAATCAATTTCAGAAAATGAAAGCGCATCCTGTGCACCTCTTAAATTCGCCACTATAGCAAGCAACTTTGTATAACTATTTAATTCAAGTCCTTTCAATACCTCTGCTGTATCTTTCATTTGAGGAATCGCTTTTGGAGAAACGAAGCTTCCAAAATCAATTGTATGAAAGCCACATTTTAACAAGTGATTGATGTAAGAAATTTTTAGTTCTGTAGGAATCCATTCGTGCATTCCTTGCATCGCATCTCTGGGACACTCAACTAACTGTAATTCATTCATAATTTTGATAATACCGCTTTGTTTATTCGTTTCACTAATCCTGGACCTTCGTAAATAAATCCTGTATACAATTGCAACAAATCTGCTCCTGCTTCGAGCTTCTCTAACGCGTCCGCTTCGCTGTGAATTCCTCCAACACCAATAATAGGAAATGCCTTATTTGATTTTAATGATAAATAACGAATTACCTCGGTTGATCGATTCTTCAAAGGTATACCAGACAATCCACCGGCTCCAACTTGTTCCAATTCTTTAGTTGGTGTACAAAGATTCGATCTATCAATTGTCGTATTCGTTGCAATAACCCCATCAATTTTAGTAATCGCTACAATGTCGATAATATCATCTAATTGACTATCTGATAAATCTGGAGCAATTTTTAATAAAATTGGTTTGCGTTTCGGTAATGAATTATTTCGTTCTTGTAGTTTCAGTAACAAGTTCGTTAACGGTTCTTTTTCCTGTAAATCCCTTAAATTAGGCGTGTTAGGTGAAGAAACATTTACAACGAAATAATCTACATAATAAAAAAGTGAATTAAATGCTTTTAGGTAGTCCTCAACTGCACTCTCATTTGGCGTTAGCTTGTTTTTCCCGATATTACCACCAATAATAAGTCCTTTATGTTTTCTTTTCTTCAGCTGTTCAACAGCAATTTCTACTCCATCATTATTAAATCCCATCCTATTAATGATTGCACTATCTTTTTTTAATCGAAACAATCGAGGTTTGTCGTTACCAGGCTGGCCAACTGGAGTGAGGGTACCTATTTCAATAAACCCAAAACCACAATAGAATAAATTATTGAAAAAAGTAGCGTTTTTATCGAATCCGGCAGCGAGGCCAACAGGATTCTTAAAAGTTAAACCAAATAGTTCCTTTTCTAATTTGGGGTTTTCTATTACAAATGATTTCTTAAAAACAAAAGGTGCCAGAGGTAATTTTAATGTTATTCCTAATAATGACATTGCTTTATAATGTACATTTTCAGCATCAAACAAGAAAAATATGGAACGTATTAATTTATACATATTCAAAATTAATTAAAAAAGAAAAGCGAGACCGAATGGCTCGCTTTACTCTGTCTTTTTTATGATTTTACACCTTGTATCTTCCGGCGCCTTTCACGTTAAATCGCTTGCGCTGACGACCATAATCGCGGTAGGTAAGATTTTTAGTTACAATTAGATTCACATGATAATAAGCGTCCTTTTGTTTAGAATCACCTCTTTGATTACCGGGAGAAAATGTTGCATTACCTACAGCAGGATTGGATAGATAAGCAGCAACTGGGTCAGAAAACGAAGATGGATCTGTGTAGAAAGTACTAACGTCGTCTATATAATCAGAAAAAGTTTTAACATAAGCCAATTCCATCCCTAAACGCCACATTCTCGACATTCCAAAACGAAAACCTACACCCGTAGGTATTGTCATTGTAAATGGAAGATAAGATTTACCTTCTGTTTGTAGCGGTCTTAAATTAACCCATTTATGATTTTCTGATGCAACTGTTGGGTCATCATAATAACCTTGACTATTAAAATAAATCAACCCCAATCCAGTAAAAACATAATATTGTTGACTTCTATTAATTTTCGAGTAGTTGCCTGGAAGGTTGAATGTAGAACCGAATTTTTCATTTGCAGCAAATATAAATTCAATTCTCTGCTGAATTTCAACATTAAAACTTCTAAAATTCAAGCTTCGAGCATATCTTGTTGCTTCCTCGCTGTAAGCATCATCAGCCCTCAAATTGAAAACACACAAACTCGTTGTTGTGGCAAAGTATGGATGAAAACGTTGACGGTATCCAAGCCAACCAGCGTATCCGGTTGCGGGCCAATCTAAATCGCGCAAACTGTAATCTTGGCCAACTGAGTTTGAACCACCCAAATCACCATTAAACTGTGTTGCACCAAAACCAACTTGAAGC
>Ga0172372_10010366_pt1 | contig 11945 bp, 9 predicted proteins | sample LakKiv5m_2_FD_114544 | JGI IMG/M metagenome (GOLD analysis project Ga0172372, IMG submission 114544) | Freshwater microbial communities from Kabuno Bay, South-Kivu, Congo - kab_092012_9.5m | ecosystem: Environmental > Aquatic > Freshwater > Lake | place: Democratic Republic of the Congo...
AGGCCGGGGGGCGGGGGGCTGGGAAACAGGTCGCGGTAGTTGGGGCCGCGCGTCCCGTCGGGGAAGCGGTAGTTGAACACGCTCAACTGCCCTTCGAACCGAAAAATAGAGGCGTACACATTGACCTTGCCCAGGAGCACACAGGCGTCGTTGACCAGGTAACGCGTGGGAAAGTTGTCCGTGCCGTCGGCGATGACGTCGTAATCGGCCAGAATGTCCAGCGCGTTGTGGCGCGTCAGTTGCACCTCGTGCACCCGCACGTCGATGTAGGGATTCAGCCCGCGGATGCGCTCCGCCGCCGCTTCCACTTTCGGGCGTCCCACATCGGCCGTGCTGAACAGCACCTGCCGCTGCAGGTTGTGGTCTTCCACCCGGTCAAAATCGAGCACCCCCAGCGTGCCCACACCGGCAGCCGCCAGGTATTGCAACAGCGGCGCGCCGAGACCACCGGTGCCCACCACGAGCACCTTGGCCGCCTTCAACTTGCGCTGCCCTTGGATGTTAAATTCCGGGATGATTAAGTGCCGGCTGTAGCGCTCCAATTCCTGGCGGCTAAACGAGAGAACGGGGGTTGCGGCTTCCGCGGCCGCACTTCCCCCGGCAATGGCCGGAACAATGCTCAGGGTGTCGCCCTGCTGAACGGCGGTCTCGGGGCCTTGGAGTGCCTGGATGTCTTCGTCGCCCACGTACACGCGGAGGAATTCGCGAAGCTGGCCGGCAGCATCCAGCACGTGCGGAGCCAGATCCGGGTGTTGCTCCACCAGGTTGCGGAAAGCAGAAGCCACATTGTGACCCTGCACGTCAATGCGAGCTTCACCCCCGGTGAATTTGCGCAGGGGCGATGGGATAAGAATTTTTATGGAATGCGCGGTCGTTGACATAGGGAGGTTTTTCGGAGTGTAGACTCCGCAACAAATTTAATGGTATGGTGTGTGCTCAGGACCAGCGGTCCTGGCCCAGATCGGCTGCCAGCTCGGTGATGACGCTTTCCACGGGTTCTTCGTCAAAGCGGCGCTCGCCGTTCAGCGTCCAGGAACGCAGGGTGAGGGGTCTGCCGGAACGTACTTCAACGATGATGTAACTGAATCCGGGCACAGCACTTTTCAGGTCGTGCTCGGAAGGGTACGGCGGATGATCCGGGTGGCTGTGGTATACACCGAGCAAATCGAGACCACTGTCCGTGGCGTGCCGCTCGGCCATCTGGTAATCGCGGGTGGAAATGGCAAAACGGCGCTCCAGGTTTTCGGTGGCATTGTTGGCGATGGGCAGTGCCTGCTCGATGTGCAGCTCGTTGCCGTCAATGTAGCCGAAGAAAAACCCGCAAGCTTCGTAGGGGTAGGCCTCCGCCGCATCGAGGCGCATGATGCTCTCTGCATCCGGACTGAGGTTGAGCCGGGTTCCGGCTTCGCGGCCGGTGAAGGGGGCAGTTTGGTCGCTGGACATGGTGGGTAGGTTTGAGGGGGTGGTGGAGTCTTCCTTTACCTTACGAGAGAAACAGCGGGAACAGTTGCTTGTTCAGCGGGCCAGAGTTCGCGGAACATTTCATCGTACTTGGACGCATCGTCGGCAAAAAGCGTGACAATGTCGGCCGTTTGGCCATCCTGGCTCAGCTCCATGGCCAGCTGGGCCGCTGCCGCCGCATTGGCGCCTGCCGAAGGGCTCAGCAACAGGCCTTCTTCGCGGGCCAGTCGCCGGACCATGTTCAGGGCTGCCCGACTGCCCACTTCGCGAACCTCATGGGCCAGCGACGGGTCGTGGATGCCCGGCACAACCGCCGTTTCCAGGTGCTTCCAGCCTTCGAGCCCGTGCATGGGCGCATCCGGCTGCAGGGCGATCAGGCGAATGTCCGGAAGTTCGGCGAGCAAGCCCCGCGCGGTTCCGTTGAACGTGCCGGTGGTGCCGAGTCCCGCGATGAAATGCGACGGTTTGAGCAACGCGAGAATCTCCACAGCTGTGCCCAGTTCGTGCGCGCGGCTGTTGGCTGGATTGTTGTACTGATCCAGGTACACGTAGCGATCCGGGTGCCTTTGCGCCAGTTCGCGAGCCACTTGCTGAGCGCCGTCCGTTCCTTCCAACGGAGAGGTTAAGAGAACTTCAGCTCCGAACGCCCGGAGCATTTCCTTTCTTTTTGACGAAGCATTCGACGGCAGACACAGCGTGACCGGAATCCCCAGTTGCGCTCCGATGGCCGCCAACGCCAGACCGGTGTTTCCGCTGGTGGCATCCAGAATGCGGCGGGGCTCCGCCCCTTGCTCAACATAGAAAAGATTATGTCGAATGGCCTCGCGGATCATCGCAAAAGCCGCGCGGGCCTTAACCGATCCGGACAATTGGCACCATTCCAGCTTGGCGTACACCGATACCCCCGGCTGGGACAGACTGACCAGGCGATGCAGTGGAGTATGGCCAATAAAGGGTTCCAGCGCTGCGGCCCGCGCTTCCAAAGCAGCGTTTTGGCCACCCGGAAAACGCCCATGCGAAAGCGTCTCCGGGTGGACCAATGTGCTGGAGCTCACTTGAAGAGCCCGTGAAAAACCAAAAACCCTCTTTTCCATATTGATCAACAAAACCTAAACGCAGACAGCCTCCCGGTTGCACCGGGAGGCTGTCTGATCTGTACGCGCATACAGTTCCTACACTCCCGAGTGGGTGTTGTTACAACAGGTAGGACAGCATGCGAATAACATCATAACGGCAAGATAAGCCTTCCTTTTGAAAAACTCCAGGTTGGCGCGAAAAAATTTCAACCCGGGTTCAAACGCAACGCTGCCGGTGCCTCCGATCGGAAGTTGCGGGGAACCCGCGAAATCATTCCCCCGAAAGGCCTTTGGCTACGGTCATGACGTACAGCATCTCCGCGGCAATCTGGCGCGAGCGCAGGTCATACGTGCCGGCTTCTTCCGGCGTGCCATCCGATGCTTTCGGATCCGTGTAGGGAATGGCGAAACGGCCATCCGCGCCGGGCACGAATGGACAGGCGGCATCAGCATCCGAACACACCATGACCGCAATGAACCCCTTCTGGGGATTGCTGGCGTCGTCGTACTTCTTGGAGAAACAGGTCATGGGTTTTGCCTGGGCGCTGTAGCGGACCTGGTAGCGGGGGTTGTCGCCGCCGGGATTCTCGATGCTAAATCCGGCCCGTTCCATGGCAGCTACCGCCCTTGAATTGAAGGCCGTGGCCTCCGTGCCTCCGGAAAAAGTGGCAATGCCCTTCAGCCCCACGTGCGTGGCCGCGGCAGCCGCCCAAAGCTGCCCCATGTGGCTGCGGCGGCTGTTGTGCGTGCAGATAAAGGTCAACTGCACCACCGGCTGCTGTTGCTTTTGCTCGTGAATGAACGCAGCCAACTCGTCCAGTTGGGCTTTCCTTTCGGGCGAAATGGCCTGCCAGTCATTGGGCAAGCTCTGCAAAAACTGGCTGAGCCTCGGGTTCACAACGGCAGATTCCCCGCCTTCGGCGGGATTCTGGCCAGTCAGCGCTAAGGTCATGGCGAGGGTGCTTAAGGATAAAAAGGAAATAGAAAGCATGGGGTAAAATTTCATCGCAATATTACATTATAGCGATGATATAACAAACCCTATTAATCGGACCTTTTGGTCAATCATTTCGCTGGAGGTCAATTGTTTCGCTGGGGCTATGGCCGGGCAGTTTTTCGCCCCCTTACAACGCCCGCGCTCCGAAGGTGTCGCCGTCGGCAATCCGGCCGCTTTGGAAGCCCTTGGTGAACCAGCGCTGGCGCTGTTCGCTGGTGCCGTGCGTGAAGCTCTCCGGTACTACATAGCCCTGGGCTTGCATCTGGAGGCGATCGTCGCCGATGGCCTGGGCGCAGCGCAGCGCCTCTTCCAAATCGCCGGGCTCGAGCAGGTTTTTGCCCTGGGCATCCCGCGCCCAGACACCCGCGAAGTAATCGGCCTGCAATTCCAGGCGCACGCTCAGTTCGTTGTACTCCTCTTTAGATACGCGTCCTCGGCGGGCATCTACCTGGTCGGTCAGGCCCAACAGGTTCTGCACGTGGTGCGCCACTTCGTGGGCCACCACATAGGCCATGGCAAAGTCGCCGGGAGCCCCAAAACGCTGCCGCAAATCATCGTAGAAACTCAGGTCGATGTACAGTTTCTCGTCGCCGGGGCAATAGAACGGCCCCGTGGACGAACCCGCCGCCCCACAGGCACTCTGCACCTGGCTGGTGTACAGCACCAGGACCGGTTCGCGGTAAGCCTGCCCCACCTGCTCTTTAAAAAATGCGGCTCCAGGTTAGCTCCGTTTCGCGCAAGACCACCGATACAAAAGCCGCGAGTTCCTCTTCGGCCGCGTTTGGCGTTGCGGCATTTTCGGTGGCTGCAGGAGCCTGACTCCCCTGCTGCAGCAAGGCACTCGGGTCGCCGCCCAACAGCATGATCACTACCGCGACGATGATTCCGCCAATGCCCAATCCTCCGGCGGCCACTTTTCCTTTCGAGCCCCGCCGATCCTCGACGTTGCGGCTTCCTTCCCTGCCTTGCCAGCGCATTAAATTGAGTTTAGAGCCAGCAAAATAGCCTAAAAAATCGGGGGAAGGGCGGCCGCCCTTCCCCCGACAGGGTTTACCCCTTCATGCGGCTTAGCGCTGCACCGACGACACCAGCGACGAGCTGCGCTCGCCGGCATCGGTGCGGTTGGTCAGCACGTACAAGCCATCCGGCAAGTGCTGGGTGCTAACCGGGTTGCGGCCTTCGAGCGTCTGACCCTGTCCGACCAGTCGTCCGGCCAGGTCGTGCAGCATCCACGCACCGCTGGCAGCAGCGTCAAAGTAAAGCTGCTGACCATCCTGCAACACGGTCAGCTCCGGCAGCTGGCGCAGAGCGGGGGTGCTGAAGGTCTTGATGGCGGACGGGGCCGTAATGCTCAGATCGTTGCAGCGTGCCCGGACAAACCACTCGTAGTTGGTGGAAGGCGAAAGGATGTTGACGTTGCGCTGCGTGGCCGTGGTCTGAATCTTGTTGAAGTTGGGGGCACCCACCGGGCGACCGTTGATCTGGTAGCCATCGGCGTTGGGGATGGCGTCCCACGCGAGGCTCACCGAGTTTGGGCCCAGGACCACGGCATCCAGACCGGTGACCAGCGAGCCAGCGCTGCAGTTCTCGACGATCTTGTAAATCTGACCTGTGCTCAGGTTGGCCGCATAAAGTTCGTTCTCCACATCCTCGCCGAAGGTGGAAATCAGCGACTGCACGTTGCCGTAGGGCGTCACGGTATAACCGCCGCTGCCGTTGTCTTCCTGGGCCCACCAATTGCCGCTCAGGTAATCGGCAAACAAATACTTGCCGTACAGCGACGGGTTGCCATTCCCCCGGTAAACGAAACCGCCGGTAATGGAGATGCCGCCGGTTGTGAAGTTGTGGGGGTACACAAACACGGGGAAATCATAGGTACCGATAGGACCGCAATCCGTGAGGTTAAAAGGGGTGTTGCCTTCGTAGCAGCGCCAGCCGTAATTCTCGCCGCCGGTGCTGGACCCGGGCTGAACGTTGACTTCCTCCCAGTCGTCTTGGCCCACGTCGGCAATCCAGTAGTCTCCCGTGAGGGCGTCAAAACTGCAACGCCAGGGATTCCGCAATCCCAAAGCCCAGATTTCGGGTGCATAGCTGGGGTCTCCGACGAAGGGGTTATCGGCGGGTATGCCGTAGGGCGAACCGCTGTCCACGTCAATGCGCAGCACCTTGCCGAGCAGGTTGGTTTTGGTCTGCGAGCGGTTGCCGGGATCTCCGCCGCTGCCGCCATCGCCGAGCGCAATGTACAGGTAACCATCCGGCCCGAAATTCAAATCGCCCGCATTGTGGTTGGAGAAGGGCTGTGTTACCGTCAGCAGAATGAGTTCGCTGGCCGGATCGGCCACATTGGGATTGAGCGCGCTGCGGGTGAACCGCGAAATGCGGGTGTTCCCGACATTGTTGGTGTAGTTGACGTAGAAATACCCGTTGCTGGCATAGTCCGGGTGAAAAGCCAGCCCCAACAGCCCGCGCTCTGACCCGGTAGAGACGGAAGGATCAATGTCCAGAAAAGGCGTGGCGAGCTTGTTTCCGCGGGCGTCCAGGATCTGAATCGCGCCGCGTTTCTCTACGACAAACAAGCGATCATCGCCTGCGTTGGTGATGTCCACGGGTTCGGAGAGCCCGCTGGCAAAGGGTTGGAGCGCAAAATTGGGCTGCGCTTTCAGCGCGGCCGCTGCCAGAAGCAATGCGCTGGCAGCCAGGGTAAAATGTTTCATTTTGAGGGGGGGTTTAGGGGGAATAAAATGAATAGAAAGCGCCTTATACTACAAAAAATGGTTGACAGCCCATTCACCAAAAAACAGGAGCCGACAAAAAATGTCGGCTCCCGGTGATCTTAGGGCTTAGATGGCCGGTACAATACTTTCTCCAAGGCAGCATCCTCTCACTCCGACCAGTACTGCAGAGTAACCGGAATAAAACCATCCGGACCTTCCAGCGTGGACTTCAACGTAACGGTCCGGCTGGAGGCGCCGTCAAAGTACCCGGGGAATGCCCCGAAGGTCCAGGTTCCGCCTCGCAGGTTGGGGAACTCGTCGGCAAAGATGTAGTCCGGGTAAACGTACTCCCCGGTGTACTCGTTGTAGGCATAGTACCCGTAGAGCCCCGTGGAGCCGGTAACCGGGTTGCCCAGGTAGTCCACCAGCAAAATCCGCACGTTGTACTCTTGTTGGGACTGCTTGTAGAAATTGGCCTCCCGGGCAATCTGCTTGGCCAGGTTGAACTGCTGCGTCAGCGCGGCACGGATGCTCAGGGCTGTTGCGTATGCGCCGGTGGCGTCGCCTGACAAAATCTGGGTGCGCAACGTGTTGCTGGAGATGGTGATGTTATCCCCCAACCCTTCAATCTGCCCGCACCAGGTCTGGATATTAGCGGGATTGATGTAACTGTCCAGTGCACTGGCCTGTCCGATGGCGGCCATAGCATCATCCTGAGCAGACTCAACAGCAGCTTGCAACAGCGTGGTGTTATTGATAAAAGCATCCACATCGGGGCTGGGATTGCCGTTGATGAAGTAGTCAATGACCAGACTCTTCAGTGCATTAGCGTTATTGGCCACTTTAGCATTGATGGTACCGGAAGCATCCAGAACATCGTTCAAATAGGACGTGGCGGTCTGAGCCTGAAGCGCCGGAGCCGCAAAAATCAAAGTCGCAGCGATGGCATGGCGTATAAGAGCATTCATGGTAAATCAGTTTAGGCTGCAAAAATACAGGTAGCCCCCCAAGCCAATGTTTCGCCAATGTTAAATCTGGTGGTCGTGGATAAAAAAGGGCAAATACATCAAGAACACAGTGTTTAGACGTTGGGCTACCTTAAAATTGAGGCAACTAACTCCGGCACAAAATCCTCCACCGCTTCGGTGGGCCAATCGGGAATCTTTGCCTCTTCATCCCAGCGGCGAAGCTGAACAGCTTCTCTAAAGTAAGGCTCCTGCTCAAAGACCGACGCCTCTTCGACCGTCATGGGCCCGCCTTGCAAGGCCAGGCTCTGCAGGGAAGGCTCGCTCAATTGGTGCAGGTAATCGGGATCAACCCGGCAGAGGTAGCGTTTAGCGGCAACGTGTAGCCTTACGGGCTCGCAGACCGCCGGGCTGAAATTGGCGGCCAGGTAACGGGCACCGAGATTCTCATGAAAATCATCGACCCCCTGGTCCGGAGCGTCGTCCGGCAGCGCGTGCAGCAGATGCCCGATGTCGTGCAAAAGGGCGGCACTGACCTGCGCAGCGGTCGCCCCATCCCGGCGGGCAAATGTGGCAGCCTGCAACCCTTGCGCCAATTGGGTAACCGCTTCGCCTCCATAGAGCGAATGGCCTTTCTCCCTGAACAAGGCCACCACTTCCTGAACACGTGCATCCATGGGACAAATTTGGCGAAGAAGTGCGAAGGGTGAGGAGGTTGGATGCGGTAAATAGGTTACTTTCCAATACAAAACCTTCCGAAAATGCTCCCCAGTAGCTCGTCGTTCGTAACCTCACCGCTGATCTCCCCTAAGGCCTCCAAAACCTGCCGAATGTTCAGCGCAACGAGCTCACCGGACCGCAAGTCTTTCAACCCCGCAGCCACGTCAGCCAGCGCAGCTTCTGCCCGGCGCAAAGCTTCATAATGCCGAAGGTTGCTCAACACGGCCTGTCCTGGCTGTATAGGGTCCTGTAGCACGGAGGCAACCAGGGCACTGCTCAGGGCGGGGAGCCCTTCGCCCGGAAGTGACGCATGCGGGTGAGCCGCCGAGAGCCAGTACACGGACAACCCAGCAAACAACGCCCGGCGCGCACCATCCGGATCCAAATCTATCTTATTGCCAACTGGAAAAATAACCAGCCCAGGTCGCTGTAATTGCTGCAAGTCGGCCGCCAGCATGTCGGGAGTGGTTGTCATCAGGTCAAAGACGTACACCAGCAGGGTCGACTCCCGTATCTTTTCGTATGTTCGCTCCACGCCAATGCGCTCTATAGCGTCAGTGGCCTCGCGAATTCCGGCAGTGTCAATCAGGCGAAAGGCGATGCTGTCCAGATGCAACACCTCTTCTATGGTATCGCGGGTGGTGCCCGGGATCTCGCTGACGATGGCGCGCTCCTCCTGCAACCAGGCGTTGAGCAGCGTGCTTTTGCCCGCGTTTGGCCGTCCGGCGATGACGGTGTTGACCCCATTGCGCAAGGCATTGCCCAGGCGGAAACTGGTCATCAGGCCGGAAATTTCGAAGCGGATTTCGGCCACCAGCGCCTGAAGTTTGGCGCGGTCCGCGAATTCCACATCTTCTTCGACGAAGTCCAATTCCAACTCGACCAACGCGGCAAAATCAACCAATTGCGTGCGAAGGGCACTGATGCGCGTGGCGATGCCTCCGCGAAGTTGGCCAAGCGCCAGCTGATGGGCGGCTGCCGAATCGGCGGCGATCAGGTCGGCTACGGCTTCGGCTTGCGTTAAGTCCAGGCGGCCGTGCAGGAAGGCCCGCAGCGTGAACTCGCCGGCCGCGGCGGGTCGTGCGCCGGCGGCGCAGAGTACGCGAAGCACTTCGCCCAAAATGAAGGGAGAACCGTGGCAGGAAAACTCTACGGTGTCTTCGGTAGTGAAACTGCGGGGGGCACGCAACACCGTAACCATAACTTCATCAATGGTAAGCGGCGCGGAGGTAGCGGCCTCCTCCACCACAACACCATACGAAACAGTATGCGACCCCACCGCCAACAACGACACTCGCCCCCGAAAAACCCGATCCGCAATGGCAATTGCATCCGGCCCGCTGAGCCGGATCACGCCAAGCCCCCCCACCCCCGCCGGCGTCGCCAGCGCGCAAATGGTGTCCGATAAATTGCTGTGAAGGGCCATATTAAAAGGAGAATCCGAGGCGGAAATTGAACAGCCAGCCTTCCTCGTCTGACCAGGTTACAAAAGGATGCAGGGCGGCGGCAGAGAACGGCGCCAGCCACAACCCCGCTGTGTAGCCGCGGTGCATGCGGGTGCCGGCAAGATCTGAATCGCCATCCGCATAGTCCCAGACGCGGCCGTAGTCGTAGCCCCCGACGAGCCCGACGTCCATGGGAAGCACACGATTACCCCAATGACCCAGTTTTATGCGCAAATCAGTGGCGTGTGAAAACGCAGTTCGGCCGGCAAAGCGATCGTTGCGGTAACCGCGCAGAAACTCCGTTCCACCCACGGTATTGGCTAAAAAGAAGGGATACGCATCGCCAAAGTTGGTCTTCAGACCCGCCCGGCTGGCCAAGGTAACAGGCAAGCGATTTCCAATGGTGAGGTAAACCGTCAACGCGCCACCAGCCTGGCCAAAGTCACCGGGCGGCACGGGCTCAACCGGAAGCGGCGACGGCTCCACCGCCGCATCCCGCTGAAAAGCCCATCGGTAGTTGGCCAGCATATCCAGCACGATACCTTCTTGAGGCAACATAACATTATCTATGGATGCAAATCGCGCCCGCAGCTCCGCGCCCGCATAGTAGCGCTCCGTAAAGTCCACCGCGGGCAAGACGGACTCTGGCAAGTGGGCAAAACGCCCTTCCACCGTTTCTACCTCATAGCGCTCCACCATAGGGCCGCCCATGATGCTCCAATGGTCACTGCCCAGACGACTTTTCACAAATGGCCGCAACGACGCGCCCTCGATGCGCACCCAGTGGTAGGGCCGTACCGTATCTAACTTTATGGTTTCATTGCCAAGACCAAAAAAGTTGATGAAGTAAGGCGTGTGCACTTCGGCCTCCAAATAGAAATCCAGGACGCGGAACGCATCGACAAAATCACCGCGGTAGCGCAAGTTAAAGGCCTGTGTCTCCGGGGCGAAATTGCCCGCGAGCACGTGGCGACGCCAGTACGGATCCTTGCGAAAGTTATGCTTGGTCCAGGAATACCCGCCGCCTAGAAAAATCCGGTCGTCCACATTGTAGCCCAGATAAGCCACGGGTAAACCGCTGTCAAACACAAAGTCCTCCCGATCGTATTCGTTAACATCCAAAGCAGCACTTGTTCGATCACTGACCTCCGCAGAACGGGTCATGCGCATACCATCGGGCGTGTCGTACACCCGCGTGCGGCGTTGCAGGCCGCTGACGCGGCTTTCGTCCTGCACTTCGTCGTCGCCGATGCCGCCGATGATACGAATGGTTATGCCCTTGCGCGCCCGACCCTTCAAGACGAATTCGTCGTCGCCGTCCAGGCCATACAGCCTTATCTCGCGCGTCTCGCTGCGCACAAAGGTTCGGTCGTAGCGTTTGTCTTTCTTCTTGCCCTTGCCGCTGCGCTCGTACACGCGGACGCGGGTGTCGCCGTTGTCCTGCCGCCGTACGTCGAAGTAATCCTTGCCGTCCGTGCCGGTAATGCTCACGCGGCGGCTTAGGTAATCGTAGTGGCGCAACGCGATGCGCTCCAGGTTATCGCGACGCGCCTGCAATTGCCGCGTAAGCCTTTCCCCGTCTGCCTCCAACACCGGGGCGGGCCATTGCGCCAGTGCCGCCTGAATGACCGAATCGGTCAGCGCTTCCTGCATGTCCTCGGCCACCTGCGCCCAGGTCTCGCGATCCGGTTCGTTCAGAAAATAGCGGTCGAAATAGCGCGCGTTGAAACTCTGCCACCAGGGGCGCTTCAAGTCGTCGTGAATGGTCGCAAACTTTCGCACGCCAAACGTGGCCACCGCCCAAGGCAACAGCCCCTTGAAGCGGTAAAACGTCTGGTCGCGGTCGCGCGGAATGGGCTGGTAAATTTTGGTGCCGTCCGGTCCATCCAGGCGAGCCCAACGCCACTGGTCGTCGTGCCGGTCCCAGTCGTGGATAAACAGGTCGAAAAGCCGCGAGCGCAACACAAATTCCTGGTCAACCCGGTGGTCTGGGTCCTCCTCCAGCTTTTCCAACACGTCCAGGTAACCCAAAATTTCCTCGTGCTCCCCGAAACTCGGCACATCCGGCCGCACGCCTTCCGGACGCTCTTCCAACAGGTACATGCCTTCCGGGAACAACCCATTGTACACGCCCAACGCAGGCTGAGGCATCACATACACGATCTGTGGATTTGTGTGGTAAATGCCCACGGCATCTGCCAACGTAGGCACCACCAGCGCGCTGTACGGGTGAATGGCCGAAATTTGATCCTGCAGCAGATTCAGCAAGCTCACATCGCGCAGCTCTTCCGGCACGGCCTTGGTCACGTCTTTGTCCACCGAGCGAAGGGCGTATTGCCGCCCATCAACGGTTTCGAGGCGCAGCGAGTTGGAGGCCTGCCCACCACCCTTTTGAATCGGCGTCAACCCACCGTGCGCCCGGCTTAAATCCAGCACCGGAACCGTAACCGGCACGGTCCAGGCGTCGCGGTATTGCGCACCCGTGAACCACTCTCGAAACCGGCTCGACGCATAGCGCTCGGATGCAGCCACCGTCATCGAGTCAGGCAACGGGGCAAATTCGCCCG
>Ga0172372_10010369_pt1 | contig 11943 bp, 6 predicted proteins | sample LakKiv5m_2_FD_114544 | JGI IMG/M metagenome (GOLD analysis project Ga0172372, IMG submission 114544) | Freshwater microbial communities from Kabuno Bay, South-Kivu, Congo - kab_092012_9.5m | ecosystem: Environmental > Aquatic > Freshwater > Lake | place: Democratic Republic of the Congo...
CATCATCTCCGCCGCCCCCGAAGAGATCGGCCTGACCGCGGTCGCGGTCACGCTGCGTGCGGCCTCCATGTTCGATGGCGCCGTCGATGGCGCCAAAGAGTGTGGCGCGTCCGGCCGTCAGGGGCACGCCCGCGGGAATCAGTGAATCGCACGCGCCCGACTTGACGAGGGCTTCGAGCACGCGCTTGTTCACCAGGCGCAGATCGAGCGACTCGCAGAACTGATGCAGCGACGTCACGCGCCCCACCTGGGCACGCACCTCGAGCATCGACTGGATGGCGCCTTCGCCGAGCCCCTTGATCGCCGTCAGCCCGAATCGCACGCCTTCGGGCACCACGGTGAAGTTGAGCTGGCTCTCGTTGATGTCGGGTGGCAGGACGCGGATGCCGCGGTCGCGGCATTCGCTGATGTACAGCGCCAGCTTGTCAGTGTTCGCGGCTTCGATGGTGAGCAGGGCCGCAGCAAAGTGCCGGGGAAAGTTGGCCTTCAGATACGCCGTCTGATAGGCCAGGAAGGCATACGCCGTTGAATGCGACTTGTTGAAGCCGTATCCGGCGAAGTGCTCCATCAGGTCGAAGACCTTGGTGGCTTTCTTGTCGTTGACGCCCTTCGCGGTGGCGCCGGCCATGAATGCCTCGCGCTGTTTGGCCATGACCTTGGGATCTTTCTTGCCCATGGCCTTGCGCAGCACATCGGATTGCCCCAGCGAGAACCCCGCCAGCTCGGTGGCGATGCGCATCACCTGTTCCTGATACGCGATGACGCCGTAGGTGTCGGCCAGAATCGGCAGCATCTGCGGCAGTTCAACGTTGACTTCAGCCTTGCCGGCCTTGCACGAAATGTAGTCGTCGACCATGCCGCTCTTGAGCGGGCCCGGGCGATAGAGCGCATTCATCGCGATCAGGTCGTCGAGGCGCTGAGGGCGGGCCTTGCGCAGGATGTCGCGCATCCCCGAGCTCTCGAACTGGAAGATGCCGTAGGTCTGGCCGTCCTGGAACAGCTGATACGACGGAGCGTCATCGAGCGGAATGTTGTCGATGTCGAGCGTGATGCCCTCGGTGCGGCGAATCTCCGACAGCGCATCCTGGATGAGCGTCAGCGTACTGAGCCCGAGGAAGTCCATCTTGAGCAGCCCGACACGCTCAACTTCCTTCATCGCCCACTGGGTCGTGATTTCGTCGCGGTTGCTCTTGTAGAGCGGCGCATAGTCGGTGATGGGGCCGGGCGCGATGACGACCCCGGCGGCGTGCACGCCGGCGTTGCGCGACATGCCTTCCAGGCGCTTGCCCATCTCGAGCAGATCCTTCACCCGCGGATCCTGCTCTTTCATCTGGCGCAGCACGGGGTTTTCGGCCAGCGCCTTGTCGAGCGTCATGTCCAGAGCCGCCGGTATCTGCTTGGCGATTCGGTCGACGTCCGCATACGGCATGTCCATCGCGCGGCCGACATCGCGCACGACAGCCTTGGCCTTCATCGTGCCGAACGTGATGATCTGCGAGACGTTCTCCCGCCCGTACTTGCGCGTCACATACTCGATGACTTCTCCGCGCCGACGCTCGCAGAAGTCGACATCGATATCGGGCAGTGAGACACGTTCGGGATTGAGAAACCGCTCGAACAGCAGGTCATAGTGCAGCGGATCGACGTCGGTGATGCGCAGCGCCCACGCCACCAGGCTGCCGGCGGCCGATCCGCGTCCCGGTCCCACGGGAATGCCCTGCTCGCGTGCATAGCGGATGAAATCCCAGACGATGAGGAAATAGCCCGGGTACCCCATCTGCTTGATCATCGCGATCTCGTAGGTGAGGCGGGTCTCGTAGTCGGCAATCGGGTGGCGCAGGCTTCCCTCAGCCTCAAGCTGCAGCAGACGCGGCAGGCGCAGGGCGAAGCCGCGGCGCACTTCGTGTTCAAAGTAGCCGTCGAGGGTAAAGCCGTCGGGCACCTCGAACTTCGGCAGGTGGTTCTGGCCCTTGGGAATCTCGACGTGGCATCGTTCGGCGATGAGCAGGGTGTTCTTCATCGCCTCGGGATAGTCACCGAAGACCTGCGCCATCTCGTCGGCGGACTTGAGGAAGAACTGGTCGCCGTGATACCGCAGGCGATGCGCGTCATTGACGCCCTTGCCGGTGCCGATGCACAGCAGGATGTCGTGGGGCTTGTGGTCGCCGTGCTTGAGGTAGTGCACATCGTTGGTGCACACCAGCGGCATGTCGAGATCGCGGGCGATGGGCAGCAGCCCGTTGTTGACGATGCGCTGTTCCTCGATGCCCTGATACTGCATTTCGAGGAAAAAGTTGCCGGCGCCGAGAATGTCCCGGTAGGTGGCGGCCGCGGCGAGGGCCTTCTTCGGATGGGGCCCGCGCACCTCGGTGGCCACTTCGCCCTTCAGGCAGCTCGACAGGCCGATCAGACCGTCGGCGTGCCGGGCCAGCAGGTCTTTGTCGATGCGGGGCTTGTAATAGAACCCCTCGGTGTACCCGGCCGAGACCAGCTTGATGAGATTGCGATAGCCGGTGGCGTTCTCGGCAATCAGCACCAGATGGTGGGCCGTCTCGCCGGCGGTGCCGTTTTTGTCGAAGCGGCTGCCGGGTGCCACGTACACCTCGCACCCGAGAATGGGATTGAGGCCACGGCTGCGGGCCGCATCGTGAAAGACCACCGACGAGAACATGTTGCCGTGCTCGGTAACGGCCACGGCCTTCTGCCCGAGGGCCACGGCCTGGTCGAGCAGCTCATCGATGCGGCACGCGCCGTCGAGCAGCGAAAACTCGGTGTGCAGGTGCAGGTGAACGAAATCGCGAGCCACGGCCCCTCACTCCCACTCAATCGTCGCCGGTGGCTTTCCCGAGATGTCGTAGACCACGCGGTTGATGCCGCGCACTTCGTTGATGATGCGGTTCGAGACGTGTCCGAGCAGGTCGTGTGGCAGGTGTGCCCAGTGGGCGGTCATGAAGTCGCTCGTCTGCACGGCACGCAGGGCCACGACGTGCTCATACGTGCGACCGTCGCCCATCACGCCCACACTGCGGACCGGAAGGAACACGGCAAAGGCCTGCGAGGTGAGGTCATACCACGAACGCCCGACGTCGGCTGCGGTCACGCGACCCGCCGCCACGTCACGGTCGGTCGCCACCGTGGTGCGCAGCGCCTCGATGAAGATGGCGTCAGCCCGGCGCAGCAGCTCGGCATACTGATGCCGCACCTCCCCGAGGATGCGCACGCCGAATCCCGGTCCCGGAAACGGATGCCGGTACACCATCGCAGGCGGCAGCCCGAGTGCGATACCCAGCTCGCGGACTTCATCCTTGAACAGGTCGCGCAGCGGCTCGAGCAGCGCCAGATGCAGCGTGTCGGGCAGCCCGCCGACGTTGTGATGGCTCTTGATGGTGGTGGCCTTCTTCGTTTTGGCCCCCGCCGACTCGATGACGTCAGGATATATCGTGCCCTGCGCCAGCCACCGGGCCCGTGCGCGACGCGCCGCCTCTTCCTGGAACACATGCACGAATTCGCGCCCGATGATCTTGCGCTTGGCCTCGGGATCAGTCTCACCGGCGAGCGCGGCCATGAAGCGCGCTTCGGCATTGACACGGATGACGCGCACGCCCAGCAGATGCCCGAAGGTCTCCATGACTTCGTCACCTTCACCGAGGCGCAGCAGTCCCGTGTCGACGAAGATGCAGGTCAGCTGTCCGCCAATGGCCCGATGAATCAGGGCGGCCGCCACCGACGAGTCGACGCCCCCCGACAGGCCCAGAATCACTTCATCAGCACCCACCTGTGCGCGGATGGCGTCGACGGCCTCGGCGATATGATCGCGCATCACCCAGTCAGGTCGGCAGCCGCAGATGTCGCGCACGAACCGCTGCAGCACAGCCGCCCCCTGCGGGGTGTGTGTCACTTCCAGGTGGAACATCACACCGTAGAGCCGGCGTGCTTCGTCCGACATCGCCGCGATCGGACAGCTGCCCGTGGACGCCACCACCGAGAAGCCCGGAGGGGCCTCGACGACCTTGTCGCCGTGGCTCATCCAGACGCGCAGCTGACCGGGCTCGGCCGGGTCATCAACGACGCCTGCGAACAGTGGCGAGGGCTGCGCCACGGACACCACGGCGTGACCGAACTCACGCACGGTTCCCTGCTCGACCCGCCCCCCCAGCTGCTGCGCCATGGTCTGCATGCCGTAGCAGATCCCCAGCACCGGCACGCCCAGCGAAAACACCCACTCGGGAGCCCGGTCGGTGGCCTCCTCGTAGGCAGACATGTGGCTGCCCGACAGGATGATGCCCCGCGGGGCGAGCCGCGCCACGACATCGGCCCCGACATCGGAGGGGTGCACCTCGCAATACACGTGCGCTTCGCGCACACGCCGGGCAATGAGCTGCGTGACCTGGGACCCGAAGTCGAGAATGAGAATGGAGTTGTGCGGCACGGTGAGTGGAAACCCGCGGTTATTATAGCGAGTGATGTTCTGGCTTCTCGCGGCACTGCTGCAGACGGCGGCACCTGCCTCGCCGGCGGCACCCCCGGCGACACAGGTGCTTGACCCCCGCTGGACCGTCTCGCTCCCTGCCCGCCCGGCACAGCGCGCCGGGTACGATGCCACCACGGCGTATGTCTCCACGCGCGATGGGCAACTGATCGCCATCGACCTCGAACGCGGCGTCGTCCGGTGGCAGCGTGCGGTGGTCGAGGCGACGGTGCCCGATGCCAGTGCGGGCCTCGTCTTCGTGGGTAGCGGCGACACCGTGCTGGCCCTCGACGTGGCGTCTGGAGCCCCACGGTGGCAGCGCACGCTGCCCGGGACCGTATCGTCGGTGCACTTCGACACAGGATGGCTGCTCTGCGTGGGCACCGACGGCTCCCTCTCTGCCCTGCGGGCCGAAGATGGCGCAGCGATCTGGAACGCCGCCCTGGGCAGCCGGGCGGCCGTGGCACCGGCCGCCGGCCTCGACAAGGTCTACGTCGGGCTTGATGACGGGCGCCTCCTCGCGATCACCCTGGCCGACGGACGTGTGGTGTGGAGCCGACCGATGGGGCACCGCATCACCGGCATCAGCGCAGTGGCAGGCCAGTTGATTGTCGGCACCGCCGGGGCGGCCACCCGCGCCGTCTACAGCTTCGATCTCGAGCGAGGCGAGCAGCGGTGGCGGTGGCGGGTCGGGGGCGATGTGACGGGCGCCGCGTCAAGCAACGACCGTCTCATTTTCGTCGCCTCGCGCGACAATGTGGTGCGCGCACTCGATGCCCGATCAGGTAGCCTGCGATGGAACGCCGAACTCCCGGCGCGTCCGCTTGGTGCGCCCGTGCTGATTGGCGAGACGGTCCGCGTGCCCCTGGCCTCGACCGTGGCGCTGTTCGATGCCACCACGGGCAAGGCCGTCGGTACTGTCGCGGCAACCAGCGACCTCAACGAACCGCCCCTGAGCCGCGAGGGCCGCCCGACGGGGGCGACCCTGGTGGCGATCACCGGTGATGGACGTGTCCTGGGCTTTGGTCGCCGCATCGAACCCCCGACGGCGCTGCTCACCGATCTGCCCGGCGCACGCGCGAGGCCTTAGGGGGCGACTGCAGAGGGCCCGTCTGCGGTGTGCGTCTTCATGTAGAGGTGGACGCAGGCTGCGGCGCCGGTGACGCTGATGAACTGGAACACCAGGCCGCGCAGCAGCCACGCCACCAGTTGGAGCGGAAGGGCGGCGACACCCAGCAACGGCACGAAGGCAATCAGCCCGAGTGCCACCGTGGCGAGCAGCGAACCGAGCGTAGACAGCAGCAGCAATCCCGCAATCGCGCCGAACAGGCCGAGTGCCAGCAGCGCCCGCTGCCGCAGCGTGTTCCAGACCCGCCGCAGCGATTCCGCCACGGGCACCCCGTCGACGGCCAGCACGATCTGGGCAAACAGGTAGACGAAGTTGACCAGCGTGATCCCGGCCAGCGTCAGCGTGGAGGTGGCCGTCACCACCACGCGATTGTCGAATGAGGCCTGGGCCGGTCCGAACAGCAGCGCCATCGCCACCGCCGCGACGGTGAGATAGGCCGCTCCGAGCAACATGCCCAGCGTGAGATAGCCGCGGAACAGCCGGCGCATCCCGCCAAGCAACCGGCTGATCGACACCTGGAACGCCGACGCCAGAAGTTCCGACCGCAGCGGAGGCTCTTCAAGGGGCCCGGCATGCCGCTCGGCCGCCACGAGCACCCACACCGTGGCCGCCTTCACCCCGAACATCAGCACCGAGCCCCCCAGCGTCACAATGCCCAGGGCCGCGACAAAGGCCACCAGTGCGGCCGGTTGGGCCAGCAGGGCGCCGATCAGGGCGGGAATCGCTTCGCGGTACTCCATCTGCATGAGCGCGGTGGGATCGGCCCCGACCAGCAGCATCACCAGCACGACGCCGCCGACAACGGGCACGAGCAGCATGGCATTGAAGACCGTGTCGGCCAGGAACTGGATGAGCACGAGGGGCCAGTTGGCGATGGCCACCAGCGCGCCGCGCTTGAGGGTCTGCTTGAGTCGCAGGTGAGCCGGCATGCGGTGCCGCTCATGTTACCCCGATACAATACTCGCCGAGTGGTGCGACCTCTCCGGCACACGGGTCTTGTCGTCCGCCTTGGCCTTGCAGGCCTGGCGGCCGCGGCGCTGTGCTGGGCACTTGGCGCGCTGTATGAGCGAACGACCCTCGGTCCCGACGATACGGCCGCACGGGTGCGCCTCGAGGGCCGCGCGTCGATACTGCTCCGCGCCCGCGCCGACGAACTGACCGCCGCGCTCGGGCAACTGACCCTCGCACTGCCGCAACCTGACGAGGCCCGCGCGCCATCTCGCGAGAGGGAACGCCCCCTGTTCGATGCCGCGGCACGTGCCAGCCGCCACGCAGGTGCAGCGCTCTCGATCACCATCTTCGATGAGGCCTGGCATCCGCGCGCGTGGGCGGGTGCGCCCATGGTCACTCCCCCGCCGGTCGCCCCAGTGCCCGGTCAGCCTGTGTGGACGCTGGCGACGCACGGGGCCGATACGTTTCTGGCCCTGACCCAGTCGGTGCCGCGGGCAGGCGAGTCGCCGGGACGCCGAGCGGTGCTGATGGCTGAGCAGAAGATCGGCCGGGCCTCGCCGGGGAATCAATCCGAGTATCTGCTCTCTGTCGACGGTATCGAGGTCACCGGTGTCGTCACCGACCGCCCTCTCGTTGATGTGGTCTGGGGCATTGATGCCGACGCCGTATCGCAGCAGCGCACGCGCATCAGGCAGCGCAGCCTGGCTGCCGCCCTGGCGTGTGTGGCGCTGATGCTGCTGCTCATGCTCGGACCGCTTGTCAACTGGCGTCGTTCCAGCGAGTCTGCTTCGCAGGTCATCGCTGTCAGTGCCGGCATGGTCGTGCTGTTGCTCGTGGCCTGGCAACTGCTGTCAACTGCCCTGACGACCGTCGACGTGCCGTCGGCTCAACTTGTCGTGACGGCGCTGCTGCCGGCCGGCATCGTCGCCACACTGGCCAATGGCCTCACGCTGATCAAGCGTCGCCATCAGTCGCCGCGTGTCTCCTGGTCCGAAGGCACGCCACTCGCCTTCGCGCTGGTGCAGGGCGTCGCGGGACTGCTGAGCGCAGCGCTTGTGTTCCGCTACACGGAAGGGCTGAGGCAGGCGGCGGCACTCTGGCCCGTCGAGTGGCTGCACTTCGGACTGCAACCCTGGGAACCGGCGCGCCTGGTGTCGCTGGCGGCGCTCATCATCCTCAATGTCACGATCATCGGCGCCGGGGTCACGGTGCTGCGTGCCAGCACGCTGCGCTGGGCGCTGACCCGCGTCTCACCGGGCCGGCAGTTCGTGGTGCTGCTGCTCTGGGGTGCCGGGACGCTCGTGGCGTGGTGGTCGCTCTCGTCCACGGCCATGCGCGCGCCCGCGCTGCTCGTCGTGCTCCTGACGTGGTGGCTGGCGCTGCGGATGGGGCCGCTGGCGCAGCGGCTGCATCGCTCGTCGCAGGCAACTCGCCTGCTGACACTGGCACTCGGGTTGGTGCTGCCCTCGCTGGCGTTGTATCCAGCCCTGATCACGGCCGCCAACGAGGCCCGACGCGCGCACGTCATGTCCGTGCAGGCCCCGGCAGTCCTGCAGCAGCGTTCGCGCATTCAGGACCTCGTCGGCGATGTGCGCGCGGCCTTCGACGCCTCGCCAGATCTCGCCGTCGCGCTGGTCACCACGCCACCATCCTCCGATGCCTCCGCCCGACCTGACATCGCCTACCGGCTCTGGGCGGACACACGCCTTGCCCAGGGGCGAGTCACGTCGAACCTCGAACTCTACGATGCCGGCGGCAGGCTGATCAGCACGTTCGGTCTCGGGCTGCCGAACCTGACCTATGCCCCGCCGTCCGAGGATGCCGGCTGCGACTGGCAGGTCTTCGAGGAAGTGTCGGGGTTCTTTGCGGAAGAGCGCCGCCTGGCGCACGCCAGCCGCTGGGTGTGCCGCCCTGATGCTCAGGGTCGCATGGTGCGGCTCGGCGCCGTCGTCGTCCACGTGATGCTCGACTACGCAGACCTTGGAATCGGCGGCGGGGCGCGGGCCGCCACCCGCCCCGTGTCTCTGTCGGTCTACGGATGGAGCGGCCGCGCGCTCTACGCTTCCTCATCGCGCGCGTGGCCGCTGCCCGCGGCCGTGCGCGAGAGGGCACAGCCGTCGCGTGAGCCTTTCTGGATGACCCTGCCAGCCGGACCGGCCACGCAGGAGGCCTATGTCATCAACGACCGCGCCGGCATTTATGTGCTGGCCATGCCAACGCTGTCAGCGCTCGACCACTTGCTGATCGTGTCTGAAGTGATGGCCCTCGCGCTGGTCGTGCTGATCGCGGGGCTGTCGGGTATGTCGATCTTCGGCATGGCGGCCGGCCGCGCACCGGCGTCGGCCCGGCTCATGGTGCGTGAGGTGCGTGCGAGTTTCTATCGGAAGCTCTTTCTCACCTTCGTCGCTGCCGCGGTTGTGCCGGTCGTGGCGCTCGCTCTTGTGTTCCGCACCTACGTCAGCGGTGTGCTTCGCGCCGACATCGAACTCGAGGCCATTCACACCGTCACCTCCGCCGCACGCATCGTCGAGGACATCACGGCGCAGGCCGATCTGGAAGGCGCTGATGACGATGCGCTGGTGGTGTGGCTGAGCCGGGTCGTGGCCCAGGACATCGATCTGTTTCAGGGCGCGACACTGCTGGCCACCAGCGAGCGTGGCCGCTTTGCCTCGGGTGAGCGACCGCTGCGCACGCCGGCGGCAGTGTATCGGGCGATCCAGCTCGACCAGGCCCCGGCCTACGTCTGGAACGACCGTGACCGCGGTCGACCGGTGATGAGCGTGGCGGCTCCCGTGCGCCTCAAGGGGGTCGACGCCCTGCTCATGGTGCCGCAGACGGCACGGCAGCGCGAGATTGACGAGCAGGTGGCTGAACTCGATCGTCGGGTGCTGCTCGCCGCCATTCTGTTCATCATGCTGGGGGCCTCGCTGGGGTATCGGGCCGCTGAGCGCGTGGCCGACCCGGTCGGACGGCTGACCCGGGCGGCGCGCCGTATCGCCCAGGGCGAGCTCGATGTGCGGGTGCTTGTCACAACCGCCGATGAACTGCGCCAGCTGGTGGAAGCCTTCAACGGCATGGTGGCTGACCTCGAGCGCCAGCGGACGGAACTCGAGCGCACCAATCGACTGGCTGCGTGGGCCGATATGGCACGCCAGATCGCGCACGACATCAAAAACCCGCTCACGCCGATTCAACTGAGCGCCGAACACCTGCGGCGTGTGCACAACGATCAGGGACGCCCACTGGGGGACCTGGTCGACGAGTGCGTTGGAGGCATCCTCACCCAGGTGCGGCTGCTGCGTCAGATTTCCACCGAGTTTTCAAGCTTCGCCACCACGCCACGGGTGACTCTGGCGCCAGCCTCGCTGCGTACGCTGGTCGATGCGGTGGTCGATCCCTACCGCGCGGGTCTGTCACCTGCGCTGTCGCTGCTCGTCGATATTCCCGAGACGTTACCAGCTGTCTCGACCGACCCTCTCCTCTTCGGGAGGGCGCTGAGCAACGTCATCGAAAACGCACTGCATGCGATGCCCGAGGGTGGAACGCTGCGGTTCCAGGGCACCGTCACACCCGATGCGACGACGGTGGCGCTGGCCGTGTCTGATACGGGCGCCGGCATGCCGCCCGAGGTCGTCGCCCGGCTCTTTGAACCCTACTTTTCAACGAAGACCCGAGGCACCGGACTGGGACTGACCATTGCCCGGCGCAATATCGACGCGTGCGGAGGTCGGGTGCTGGTCGAGTCGGCACCGGGCTGCGGCACGACGGTCACCCTCGTGCTGCCGGTGGCGACGCCCGCTGACGAAGGCGGGCGGGTGGCCGAGCGTTAGCTGGCCGTTGGCGTCGACCGTGCGCCGCGCATCCGTGTGATGGTGGCCTCAACGAACGCCGAGGCCATGTAGGTGTAGGCCATCGTGATCAGCACTTCGTGGGGCCGGGCTGCAATGGCGGCGAACACGGCCGCCATGGCGATGAGGCCCCGGTAGCTGCGCTTCTCGCCGAGATCGACCGACTTGAAGCTGCGGTACTTCATGGTGCTGACCATCAGCAGCGCCGGGATGATAACGACCGCGACAGCCGTCCAGGTGGGTAAGCCTTCCGGGAAAAAGAACACGGTCGACGCAGGCACGGCGGCGGCACTCGGGCTCGGAAGACCCACGAAATAGCGCTTGTCGACGTGTGTCTGAATGTTGAAGCGCGCCAGGCGCAGTGCGGCTGCGGTCACATACAGGAAGCCCACGGCCCAGCCGACGCGGCCGGCGTCGTTGAGCGCCCACTGGAACGCCAGCACAGCCGGGGCCATGCCGAAGGAAATGAGATCGGCCAGCGAGTCGAGCTGCACGCCGAATGCACTGGCGGTGCCGGTCATGCGGGCAATGCGGCCGTCGAGCATGTCGAGAATGACGGCGAAGCCCACGAAGGGGGCTGCCGTGCTGAGGTCGCCGCGAATCGCATAGACGACACAGGCCCATCCGCAGAAGAGGTTGGCCAGCGTGAACAGGCTCGGCAGCAGCGAGACGCCGCGTCGGAAACCCCGCCGTTCCGGCATGCGCGGCCCGGCAGGGCCAGAGCTCTGGTTGTGGCTCACCATGATCGACTCCGCTTCAAGGTTCCCGCGCGAGCACAGTTTCGCCGGCGACCACCTTGTCACCAGGCGTGACGGCAATCACGAAGTCAGGGGGCACATAGAGATCGATGCGCGACCCGAACTTCATCACGCCGTAGCGTTGGCCACGCGTGACTTCGTCGCCCACCGTGAGGCGGTTGACCACGCGTCTGGCCAGCATCCCCACAATCTGCCGGCACACGATGGTTCGCGACCCGCGCACAAACCATGTTTCGCTCCACTCGTTCAGGTGGCCGGCCTCGATGCGGTAGGCCGGCAGCCACTCGCCCGGGTGATATTCAATGTGCGTCACGCGGCCCTCCACAGGGGTGCGATTGACGTGGACGTCCATCGGCGACAGAAACAGGCTGATCTGCCGCCACTCGCCTGCCGGGGCGCCTGGGCCCGGGGCATCGCCCGCAATCATCACGCGTCCGTCACCGGGCGCGACCACCAGCCCCGGTGCCGTGGGCACGGTGCGATTGGGATCGCGAAAGAAAAACACGAAGAAGGCGGCCATCACCACCATCGGCAGTGCCCACCAGCGACCTCCGAACCACAGGGCAATCAGGGCCAGCGCCAGGGCACCGACGATGAACGGGAGGCCAGCTCGGTCGATAAACATCAGGCGTCGATTTTAGGCGAAAACGACAGGTGGCGTTCGAGCACCAGCGCATCCTCCTCCGGGTCGCTGTAGTAGCGCCGGCGGATGCCTGTCTGCGAAAACCCGGCTCCCCGATACAGGGCCAGGGCGGCGACGTTCGACGCACGCACGTCGAGCAGCACCCG
>Ga0172372_10010370_pt1 | contig 11942 bp, 9 predicted proteins | sample LakKiv5m_2_FD_114544 | JGI IMG/M metagenome (GOLD analysis project Ga0172372, IMG submission 114544) | Freshwater microbial communities from Kabuno Bay, South-Kivu, Congo - kab_092012_9.5m | ecosystem: Environmental > Aquatic > Freshwater > Lake | place: Democratic Republic of the Congo...
CACCATGTTCGTGTTCTCCCAGACATTCTCCGCCGAGCCGTCCGCGCCAAGCTTCACGAGCTTGCAGCCGACGCCGTAGCCGGAGGCGATGTAAACGTGGCCGTCCTTGTAGATGGGCGTGGGGATGACCGCCGTCTTGCCGGGCCACGCGGACTTCCAGAGCACCTTGCCGGTCTTGGCCTCGACGCCCGCGACGTTCTGCATGGTGAGTTGGATGTATTGGCGCTTGCCGTTGTGCGTCACGACGATGGGCGAGGAATACTGCGCGCCGTCGCCCCAGCCTTCGCTCTGCCAGACTTTCTTGCCCGTCGCCTTGTCGAGCGCGAGCAACGTGCCCTGCCCGCCGCCGGGCGTGCAGATGACCTTGCCCTCGTCCACGAGCACGGACTCGCAAAAGCCCCAGCCCGGCGTGCGCCCGCCGAAGTCGCGCATGTTGACCTTCCAAACCTCCTTGCCGTCCGCCGCCTTCGCCGCGAGCAGCGCGCCGGTGCCGCTCAAGGCGAAGACCGTGTCGCCGTCCACGGTGGGGGTGGCGCGCGGGCCGTCGCCCCAGTTGTTCTTGAGGATGGGGCCGACGGGCGTGGCCCAGAGTTCCTTGCCCGACTTCACGTCCACCGCGATGAGCAACTCGTCGTCTCCGCGCAGGCCGAGCGTGAAGAGCTTGCCGCCCGCGATGGCGTAGCCGGAGTAGCCGAGGCCCACGTCCTTGTTGATCCAACTGAGCTTCGGGCCGCCCTCGGGCCAGCGCTTGAGCAGGCCGGTTTCCTTGGAAATGTCGGTGCGGTCCGCGCCGCGCCACTGCGGCCAGTCGGCGGCGGAAGCGGTGAGCGCGGAAGCGAGCAGGGCGAACCAAAGCGGCTTTTTCATGGTGGGGAGGACGGGTTGTCGAATGTCGGGGTTACTGACGGGCAGCGGGGCCGGAACTTCAAGCCGCCATCCCCTGGCTGCCCTTGATGGCTTCGAGTTCCTCCCAGCGTTTGTAGAGCTGGTTCTGCTTTTCCTTGTGGGCGGCGAGTTCGGCGAGCAGCGCGTTGGTCTGCGTGGCGTGCGTCTTGTGGAACTCGGGGTCGGCGAAGAGGTTTTCGATGCGGCCGATCTGCTCCTCGACCGCATAGACCTGGTTCTCCATGTCGTCCAGCTCGCGGGTTTCCTTGAAGCTGAGTTTGCGTTTGCTGCCGGCGGGCTGGACGCGCGGCAGGGCGTCCCGACCGGGTTTCGCCGCGCTCTCGCGAGGCGCGGCCACCGGGGCCAGTGGGGCGGCGGCGCGGCGCTTCTTCTCAATGTAGTAGTCGTAGTCGCCGACGCTGTAGGCGATGCGCTCGTCGCCCTCGAAGGCGAGGATGCCGGTGCAGACGCGGTTCAGGAAGTAGCGGTCGTGGCTCACCACGAGCACCACGCCGGGGAACGCGATGAGCGCCTCCTCCAGCACGCGGAGGGTGTTCAGGTCGAGATCGTTCGTCGGTTCGTCGAGGATGAGGAAGTTGCCGCCCTGCTTGAGGATGCGCGCGAGCAGGAGCCGGCTGCGCTCGCCGCCGGAGAGATACTTCACCTGCAGGTTGATGCGGTCGTCGGCGAAGAGGAAGCGCTTCAGGTAGGCGCGCAACGAGAGCTTGCCGTTGCCCCAGATGACGAACTCGGTGCCGTCGCTGACCTCGTCAATCACCGTGCGCTCCTCGCGCAGTTGCAGGCGCGACTGGTCCACGTAATTGAACTTGGTGAGCTGGCCGATTTTCACCGTGCCTTCGCTGGGCGGGAGGTCGCCGATGATGGCCTTGAGCAAGCTGGTTTTGCCCACGCCGTTGCGGCCGGCGACGCCGATGCGCTGGCCGTTCTCAAAGGTGTGCGAGAAGCCGCGGAACAGCGTGCGCCCGCCGAACTCGATGCCGAGGTTGCTCAACTCGACGACGCGGTTGCCGAGCGGCGGCGGCGGCGGGATGACCAGTTCCATGTCCTCCTCGATGACCGGGCCGGCCTGCGCGGCGGTCTCGTAGTAGCGCTCGAAGCGGTTCTTCTGCTTGCTGCGCTGGGCGCGCGGGCCTTGGCGGACCCACGCGAGTTCCTTCTCCAGGAACATCTGGCGCTTGTGCTCGACGACGGCCTCCGCGCGCTGGCGTTCGGCCTTCGCGAGCAGATATTCGGTGTAGCCGCCGTCGTAGGAGAAGAAGCGGCCCTCGGCCAGCTCGACCGTGAGGTTCGTCACGCGGTCGAGGAACCAGCGGTCATGCGTGACGACGAGGAACGCGCCGCCGAAGTTTTCCAGAAACTCCGCGACCCACTCGATGGACTCGGGGTCGAGGTGATTTGTCGGCTCGTCGAGGATGAGCAGGTCGGGGCGCGCGACGAGCGTGCGGCACATCGCCACGCGGCGCTTCTCGCCACCGGAGAGCGAGTTGATGTCGCGGTCGCCGGGCGGCGTGCCGAGATGCGACATGGCGGTCTCGATGCGGTTGTCGAGGTTCCAGCCGTCGAGATGGGCGATGCGCTCCTCCAACTGTTCGTGGCGCTTCGATTCGGCGGGCAGCGACTCGAACTCCGCGATGAGGCCGAGGACGTGGCTCGCGCCGTCGCGGATGTTTTCGAGGACGTTCTTCTTCGGGTCGAGGGTGAACTCCTGCGACAGATAACTGACGACCAAGTCACGGCGCGCGGCGACTTCGCCGGCGTCCGGCGTGCGCAGGCCGGCGAGCACCTTGAGGAAGGTGGACTTGCCCGCGCCGTTGCGGCCGACGAGGCCGACGCGGTCGCCCTCGTGGAGCGCTAGCGTGGCGTGGTCGAGGATGACGCGGTCGTTGAACGCGACGACGAGTTCGTTCGCCGTCAGCAAGGCGGGGGCGGAATCATTCACAGGAATGGACGGGCATCAAGGTTGAGGAACTGGGGAGCGCGCCCGCCTCGGGCGCAGCCAACCGCGCCCTCGCGGCTGGCACAAGACGTCCGCACGACTGAACGATTCGGCGAGGCCGGGCGCGTCCGAGTTCGGCGCGAGGGCGCGCCGAACTGCAGCCGGGGCGGCTGCGCTCCCCATGCCTTCGATTGGGTCGTTCCGGCCAAGGCGTTCAATCAAAAGTCACCACGCGCAGGCCGGTCTTGGCCCGCACGGTTTCCGCCATGCCTTCCAGTTCGGCTTTCGTGAGCCGGCCGCAGAACGGCTCGGGCGTGGGGCGGGCGATGGTGTAAAGGTGGACTTCGCGGATTTGCGCGCCGTCGTGGACCAGCTCCTCGAGGCGGAAGCAATACTCGGCCAGCTCCTCGGCCGGCATCGGCTCGCCGTGCAGGCGCAGGAACAGGCTCTGGATGATGATCGGCCGCGCGCGCGCCGTGAGCAGCAGGTTGTGCAGGATGCGGTCGAGGCGGACGGTGGTGCGGTTGACGAGCTTGTAATAGCCCTCGGTGCCGGCGTCGAGCTTGGCCCAGACCTCGCCCTGGTTCGCGTCCATGATTTCCAAGCCGCGCCGGACGCTCGCGGTGTCGAGGCCGGCGGCGTCGGTGATGAGCACGAGCTTCGTCTGCGCGAGGCCCTCGGCGCGCTTCACCTCGGCCGCCACGCGCACGCACTCGTCGAAGTTGTGCAGCATGGTCGGCTCACCGTCGCCGCTGAAGGCGATGTCGCGCGGCGTGCGCGTCAGCTCCGGCGGCACCTCGTCGAACTTCGGCTCGCGGGCGAGGCCGCCGTCGCGGGCGAAGCGGAGCAGCGCGGTCAGCTCGTCGCGCAACTGGGCGAGGTCCACGGTGGAGGTCTTGCCGGGCGTCTTGCGGTCCACCTCGCAATACACGCAGTCGAAGTTGCAGTGCTTGTCCGGGTTGAGGTTGATGCCCACGGACAAGCCGCCCGAGCGCCGCGAGATGACCGGATAGACGTAGGTGAAGTCCCGGTGGACGCGCGTGTGGTCGCGCACGGCGGCGAGCGTGTTGGGAATGGCGGTGGTTGGCTCCGGCACGCGGCCAATGTAGGCGCGGTGGTGCGCGGGGCAAGCCGGCAGTGCGCGGCCGGCCGCCTTTGCGCTTGCAAAGCCCCCGCCGCCGCGCACGCTCCCGGCCCTTATGTTGAAAGCCGGAATCGTCGGCTTGCCCAACGTCGGCAAGTCCACCCTGTTCAACGCCGTCACCCGCACCCGCAAGGCCGAGGCGGCGAACTACCCCTTCTGCACCATTGACCCGAACGTCGGCGTCGTCACCGTGCCGGACGAGCGGCTTTACGTGCTCCAGAAGATTGCCAAGACCAACGTCGTCATCCCGGCGGCGGTCGAGTTCGTGGACATCGCCGGCCTCGTGAAGGGCGCGAGCGCGGGCGAGGGCCTCGGCAACAAGTTCCTCACCCACATCCGCGAGGTGGACGCCATTGTGCAGGTGGTGCGCTGCTTCGAGGACGCGGACATCCACCACGTCTCCGGCAGCGTGGACCCCGTGCGCGACATCGAGATCATCAACACCGAACTCGTCCTCGCCGACCTCGACTCCGTGAAGAAGCGCCGCGAGAAAATCGCCCGCGACGTGAAGCGCGGCGAGAAGCTGGCCATCGCCGAGGACGCCGTGCTCGCGAAGTTCGAGCCGGTGCTCGACGCCGGCAAGCTCGCGCTCTCCGTCCAGCTCACGCCCGAGGAAAAGGTCATCTCGCGCACCTTCTGGCTGCTTACGGACAAGCCCACCATCTTCGCCTGCAACGTGAAGGAGTCCGACCTCGCCACCGCTGAGTCGAACGCCTACGTGCAGAAGGTCCGCGACTACACGAAGACGCACCTCGCCTGCGAGGCCGTCGTCATCAGCGCGCAGATCGAGAGCGACCTGATTGACCTCTCGCCCGACGAGGCGAAGGCCTTTCTCAAGGAACTCGGCGTGGACGAAAGCGGCGTGGGCGCGCTTATTCGCGGCACTTACCATCTGCTCGGCCTGCGCACGTATTTCACGGCCGGCGAGAAAGAAGTCCGCGCCTGGACCATCCACGCGGGCGACACCGCGCCCAAGGCGGCGGGCGTCATCCACTCCGACTTCGAGCGCGGCTTCATCAAGGCCGAGACCGTCGCCTACACCGACCTGGTGGAATGCGGCTCCGTCGCGCACGCGCGCGAGAAGGGCCTCTACCGCATGGAAGGCAAGGAATACGTGGTGAAGGACGGCGACGTGATGCTCTTCAAGTTCAACGTCTGAGCCGGGCGAAACCTGGTTTCGCTCAGGCGGCGGGCTGGGCGGGCGCGAGCAGTTCGGAAACGGCCGCGAGCACGGCCTCCATCGCGAACGGCTTGGCGAGCGTGCGGTGCGCGCCGAGCTGCGCGGCGATGTCGAGGAATGACATGCCGTGGCTGGGGTTGCCACCGGAGATGGCGATGATCTTCAAGTCGGGGAACTGGCGGCGGAGCTGCATGATGGTTTCCAGCCCCTCCTTGCGCGGCATGAAGAGGTCCACCAACGCCAGTTCGGGCTTCTCCGCGCGCACCAGCCGCAGCGCCTCCTCGCCGTCCACGGCCTCGACCACGCGATGGTTGTCCACCTGCAGGATGCGGCGGATCACGTCACGGACGGAGGCTTCGTCGTCGGCGATGAGGATGGTGGCCATGTGTCAGTTGAAGTCGTCGCCGGCCGGTTTCGCACGGGCCGCCAACGCTCCGATAGTGTGCGCCGGCCGGCGGGCTGTCGAGCCTCATTCGGCCCGGGCCGTTCCGCCCCGAACAACCTTGCACTTTTTTGCCGGTGCCTCGCATCCTGCCCCGCGATGAGCGAACACTCGGAAGCGCCGAACGACAAGCTGTGGCGCGAATACGGCGAGGTCTTCGAGGATTTCGACGACCTCACCCTCGCCCGCTGGCTGGCGCAGACGCTGGGCCAGTTGCAGGGCCGGGTCTGGCGCAGCTCGCACCCGCTCGTCGGGGCGTATCGGCTCGGCGCGCAGGTGGCGCACGACCGGCAGATCTGGCTCAAGCGCCTCGCCACCGCGCCGCGCGACTACCCCGAGTCCGCCTGCTGCCGCGCGCCGCTGCTGCCGCTCCTCACGCGCGACGTGCTCGAGCACGGCCTGCTCTGCCAGCATTGCAACGGCACCGCCGTGGCCTTCGAGGACGTGCCCGGGGACGTGCAGAAGCTGCTGCGCAACTGGGGTGAAAAATACGCCCCCATCCACCAGGTCGCGCACTGGGACGACCGCCAGCAGAAGCGCTCGGGCAACTACGACCGTGCGCTGGAAGACGCCGCCACCGAGGCCGAGCGCCTGCTCGCCGCCGCCGGCAACCAGCTCGCCCCCGCGCTGCTGGAATTTTACCCCGCCGTGCTCTGGGAGGATCAGGACGAATGCCTGGACGTGCGGCCGGAGGACATCGGCGTGTGACGGGGCCGGGCATGAACAGGGAACCGCACTTGAAAAAGCAGCCGTCGCGGGGTGCGGGGTGCGTGGTGCGTGAGAAAGCCCGCACGCACCGGCTTTTGCTTCCCTTCAAGCCCCACGCCCCACGCGCCACGCACGCATGAAGTTCCTGCTCAAGTGGGCGTTCCGCCTGTTCCTGCTGCTGCTGGTGCTGCTGGCGGTGCTGGCGTTGAGCTTCGACGCCATTGTCACCAGCCTCGCGGAAAGCCGGTTGAGCAAGCAGACCGGTCTGGAGGTGCGGCTCGACAAGCTCGAACTCCGCCCGTGGAGCGGCCGGGTGCGGCTGGAGCGGCTCGTGGTCCACAACCCGGCGGACTTCGGCGGCGGGCCGCTGGTCAACATCGCCGAGGTGGCGGTGGAATACGACCCCGCCCTCGCCAAGGAACGAAAGCTCCACCTGAACCTGCTGCGCTTCCACCTCGCCGAGCTGCACGTCATCGTGAACCAGGAAGGCCAGTCCAACCTCGACGGCGTCCGCCGCACCGTCGAGGCCGTGCGGCGCGGCCAGCGCGTGCCGCGGACGAACGCGCCGATGGAGTTCGCCGGACTGGACATGCTCAACCTCACGCTCGGCAAAGGCACCTGGACCGACCTCCGCCAGTCCGGCACGCCTCGTGAGTTCGACCTCGGCATCCGCAACGAAGTCGTGCAGGACGTGAAGGACGCGCGGGAACTCATCGCCAAGCTCACGCCGATTCTCGTGCGCGCCGGCCTGTCGTTCTTCGGCGTCGGCGCGCCCGCTGGCAGCACCACCAACCGCCCGCCCGCCGCGCCAAAGCTCAACGAGGCCACGGTGCCCGGGCGCTGAATCGCACGCGGGCGACGCAGTTGAGGCTCGCCGCATTTTTTCTCGGCGGCATAATCGCTCGCGATGCCAGCCGCCCCGCCAGCTTCAAGGGACGCCGCCGGAGACTCCCGGCGGCTCCGTTGGATCGCCTTGCTGCTCGGCCTGGGCACGCTTCTCCTGTTCGCTCCCGCGCGCACGTTCCAGTTCGTCAACTTCGACGACGACGTGTTCGTGCATGACAACGAGCACGTGCGGGAGGGCTTCACCCGGGCCGGGGTGAGGTGGGCGTTCCTCGCGGCGGACATTGATTACTGGCGACCGTTGAGCTGGCTCTCGCACATGGCGGACGTGGAGCTGTTCGGGCTGGAACCCGGTGGCCATCACGTCACCAGCGTCCTGCTTCATGCGCTCAACGCGGTGGTCCTGTTCCTCGCGCTGCGGGCGCTCACGGGCCGGCTCTGGCCCGCCGCGTTCGTCGCCGCGCTGTTCGCGTGGCACCCGCTGCACGTCGAGTCCGTCGCGTGGGTCGCGGAGCGCAAGGACGTGCTGTGCGCGCTGTTCTGGTTCCTCGGGCTGTGGGCCTACGCGGAACACGCCCGCGCGCCCTCGGGAAGGAGCCTTGCCCTCGTGGCTGGCTGCTTCGTGCTGGGCCTGATGTCCAAGCCCATGATCCTCACCTTTCCCTTTCTGCTGCTGGTGCTCGATGTGTGGCCGTTGCGGCGCGCGGAGTTTGCCGGTGACTGGCGGGCCTTCGCCGCGCGGCTGCGCCCGCTGCTGTGGGAGAAGCTGCCGTTGTTCATCCTCGTGGCGGTCGCGGCGGCGGCCACGTTCCATGCCCAGCGCGAAGTGGGCGCGATGGAGGCCGAGGGCGTGCGGTCGTTCGGCGCGCGGGTGGCGAACGCGCTGATCGCCTACGTGCGTTATCTCGGGCTTACCTTCTGGCCGGCGGACCTCGTGATCCTGCACCCGCTGCCGCTGGCCTGGCCCGCGTGGCAGGTGGCCGGCGCGGCGACGCTGCTGGCGGCGGTCACCTGGTGGTGCGTGCGGCGGCTGGGACGGGAGCCGTGGCTGGCGGCGGGGTGGTTTTGGCTTCTGGGCACGCTGGTGCCGGTGATCGGCGTGGTGCAGGTCGGCGCGCAGGCCATCGCCAGCCGCTACACTTACGTGCCGCTGGTGGGGTTGTTCATTGCGCTGGTCTGGCTGGTCGATGACGGGCTGCGCCGACGGCGGGCCGGTGGGTTCGGGCCGTGGTGCGGGGCCGTGGTGCTGCTATGCTTGTGCGGCTTCGGGACACGCCAGGCGCTGGCCCACTGGCGGAACGGCGTGACCATTTTCGAGCAGGCCGTCCGCGTGACCCGCGACAACCACGTCGCGATGACCAACCTCGGCAACAACCTCGCCCGCGCCGGCGATCACCGGCGGGCGATTGACCTCTACCAGCAGGCCCTGCGGATTTCCCCCCACAGCGTCAAGGCGCACTACAATCTCGCTTCGTCGCTCGGCGACACCGGACAGACGCAGGCGGCGGAACGCCACTATCGCGAGGCGCTGCGGCTCCAGCCCCAACACGCCCGCGCCCACAACAACCTCGCCAACCTCCTGGCCGACACCGGCCGCGTGCCCGAGGCCATCGAGCACTACGAGGCCAGCCTGCGCCACCAGCCGGGCAACCTGGAGGCCCGCTTCAACTACGGCATCACGCTCGCTGACGCGGGCCGCCCGGCCGAGGCCATCGCGCAGTTCGAGGCGGCCGTGCGGCGGCGGCCGGGCTTCACCCGCGCGCGGCTGCAACTGGTCAACCTGCTTACCAGCACGGGCAACCTGCCGGCGGCGATGGCCCACAACGACGAGTTGCTGCGCCACGACCCCGCCTCGCCCGAAGGCCGCTTCAACGCCGGCTCGCTCGCCGCCGCGCGCGGCGATTGGCCGTCGGCCATCGGTCACTGGCACGAGGCGCTGCGGTTGAAGCCGGACTTCCACCTCGCGCTCCACCGGCTGGCGTGGACCAGCGCGACGCATCCCAACCCGGCGTTTCGCAATGGCAAGGCCGCACGCGAACTCGCCGGCCAGTTCGCCCGGATCGCCGGCCCGCAGCATCCCGAGACGCTGGACCTGCTGGCGGTCGCGCACGCGGCGGACGGCGCGTTCGCCGAGGCGGCGGCGCACGCGAAGCAGGCGCTTGCGGTCTTGGGCACCAACCAGCCGGCCTTCGCCGCCGAGGTGCGGGCGCGGCTGGCCTTGTTCGAGGCGGGAAGGCCCTACGTGGAAGGCCCGGCAAAGTGAACGGCGCTTTCCGGCGTGCCATCAAGGCCGCGTTCGCCTAAATCAGCGGTGTGAACATTCTCGGCATCATCCCGGCGCGGTATGCGTCCACCCGTTTTCCCGGCAAGCCGCTGCATCCCATCGCCGGCCAGTCGCTCATCCAGCGCGTCATCGCGCGGTGCCAGCTCGCGAAGTCGTTGCGTGAAGTCATTGTCGCGACGGACGACGAGCGCACCGCCGCCGAAGCGCGCAAGTTCTGCCGCGTGGAGATGACGCGCGCGGACCATCCCAGCGGTTCTGACCGCATCGCCGAGGTCGCCGCGCGCTGCGCGTGCGATGCCGTCGTGAACATCCAGGGCGATGAGCCGCTGATTGACCCGGCGGTGATTGACGTGGTGGCCGGCGCGCTGGCGGACGCGGAAATGTCCACCGCCGCCACGGCCATCAGGAACGTGGAGGAATACGACAACCCGAACGTGGTGAAGGTCGTCACTAACGCCGCTGGCCGCGCGCTCTACTTCTCGCGCCGGACGATTCCCTTCCTGCGCGACCACGCGGGCCAGCCCGCTGCCGCGCAGCTCGCGGCGTTTCCGTTCCTCAAGCACCTCGGCATCTACGGCTACCGGCGCGACACGCTGCTGCGGCTCGTGAAGTTCCCGCAGTCCCCGCTCGAACAGGCCGAGCGCCTGGAGCAGCTCCGCGCGCTGGAGCACGGCATCCCCATCGCCGTCGCGCGCGTGGACTACGACAGCGTGGGCGTGGACGTGCCGGCGGACGTGGCGCGCGTCGAGCAACTGCTGGCGGCGGGCGGCGGGCGGTAAGCGGGGCGCGGGTTTCGACGGGACGGGGCGCGGCGGTGTTGCAGGCCAGCCGCAGCGGGTGCGAGCCGGGGCGGCCTGGACGAAGGGACGCGCGTCCGACCTCGACGGCGGCAAGCCGCCTGCGGAAAGCGGTGGCGAGTCACCGCACTCCAGAGCGGCTGTCGGCGACCCATGGGCAAACCTCCGCCTGCGCAGCAGGTCCGGTGGGCTGGTTCGTGTTTGGCGGCGACTCTGGCTACCGCAAACGACCGCTCGACGTGGCCCTACTTTGCCAATAGAACCGCAGTGGCTGCGATGCACCAAAGTGTCAGGCATGAGCTTCCTGAAATACATCAGTGATAGAGGCGTTCTTTTCATGATGAAACGCCATGTCGTTGCAGAATCTCACGGCATCAAGCTCGTCAGCATCTCAAATCATCCACAGTTCGTGCCGGTCATCTCGTTGGCGATCGACTTAATCTGCGAGTGCGATCCCCGCCGCATGACCCGAGTTCAGGCACAAGTCCTTTGGATCTTTGACCACGCGCACTGGGGCGGAGCAGGCTGCGGCAGTTATTTGCCGAGGATCAAGGCGTGCCGGCTGGACTTCGAACCCTTACCGGAATACTCAGAAGCGATGCTCGCTGCCGATTATGCGTGCCTCATAATTCATGAGGCTACACATGGCGTTCTTCACACTCGGCGGATCGAAGCGGATGGAGAAAGCATCGAGAGGGTGGAGCGGCTTTGCTATGCGGAGCAGAATAGGTTTTTGCGGCGCTTGGTGTCTGTGCATCCACAGTTCGCTGCCGTGCCGTTTGCAAGTTATGATCCGGCTTTCTATTCCAAAGGGAATTACACAACCAAACTAAGACGGCTCGTTGAAGAGGCGAGGCGGGGTGCTCAGAAGAATGCCAATTCTGGAGCTCTGCCGGACGGCGGCCCCGGAGCGCCGCTTGATGGTTCGAATGTCGTTGGGGACCGACATCGGTGAGTTGACGTTAGCCCCGTTTCCCCTTCAGCGCCTTCCTCAGCTCCGCCAGCGAGAGTGTGTTCACCACATCGGCCTTCGTCAGCCAGCCTTGGCGGCGGTGCTCTTGCGGCGGGCACGGCGGCGCGGGCGGCGGGCCTGCTCCAGCGCGACGATCAGACGGGCCTCCCTCAGCGCGCTCGGCGAGGCGAACACAATCTCGTGCGTGGCCTCGTAATCCGCGCAGTCGTTCCACCACTTCTCCGCCGCGGTGAGCTTGGTTTTCATGTCAGGACTCTTGGATTATACCAGCTACCGGAATAGTTCGGTAGAAGGGAGTGGGTTTTGTCTGCGTGGCCGTTCTCCCTCACCCCGGCCCTCTCCCGCTGGGAGAGGGAGAGGGTCCGCCCGCGCCCGCAGTGCTTTGGCGTCCCTGCCGGTCCGCAGCGGAATGCGTTCCTCCCTCGCCCAGCGGGAGAGGGCCGGGGTGAGGGAGAGCGCATCCGACAGTCCGCCAGCACGATTCACCCAACGCATTGCCGTAGTCGGTATTACTTTCGCTTCCCCTTCAGCGCCTTCCTCAGCTCCGCCAGCGACAGCGTGTTCACCACGTCGGCCTTGGTCAGCCAGCCCTTGCGCGCGACGCCCGCGCCGAGGCGGAGGTAGCCGAAGTGGTCGAGGCGGTGGGCGTCGCAGTTGATGACGCACTTCACGCCCCGGCTCCGCGCGTAGTGCCAGAGCCGCCAGTCGAGGTCGAAGCGCCACGGGCTG
>Ga0172372_10010372_pt1 | contig 11941 bp, 4 predicted proteins | sample LakKiv5m_2_FD_114544 | JGI IMG/M metagenome (GOLD analysis project Ga0172372, IMG submission 114544) | Freshwater microbial communities from Kabuno Bay, South-Kivu, Congo - kab_092012_9.5m | ecosystem: Environmental > Aquatic > Freshwater > Lake | place: Democratic Republic of the Congo...
ACGGCATGAATCGGCTACCCCGTTACAGTATAATCCAAACCGGCCTCATGATTGAGCGTTTGGAGCCTCGCCGGGACATTCTGTTTTTCCCGGCTCACCGGGTTTTCGCCTGACACCAAAACAAAAAATTGCTGCACATGAATACATCTCACATCGGATTCGTCAGTCTCGGTTGCCCCAAGGCCCTGGTCGATAGCGAACGCATCCTCACCCGGCTCCGGGCCGAGGGCTATGAATTGTCACAAACCTACCAGGATGCCGACCTGGTCATTGTCAACACCTGCGGTTTCATCGACTCGGCTGTGGAAGAATCCCTCGATGCCATTGGAGAAGCCTTGCAGGAAAACGGGCGGGTGATCGTTACCGGCTGCCTCGGCAACCGTGCCGATGAGATTCGTGCCCGTCATCCGGCAGTGCTGGATATCTCGGGAGCCCATGCCTACGAGGCGGTCATCGAGGCCGTCCACGCCCATCTTCCTCCCGCTCATGACCCCTACCTGGATCTACTGCCGCCGGGCGGCCTCAAGCTGACCCCCCGTCACTATGCCTACCTGAAAATCTCTGAAGGGTGCAATCACCGCTGCACCTTCTGCATCATCCCTGCTCTGCGGGGTGATCTGGTCAGTCGCCCCATCGGGGAAGTCATGCAGGAAGCCGAAAACCTGGTACGGGCCGGGGTCAGGGAGTTGCTGGTGGTTTCGCAGGATACCAGTGCCTACGGTCTGGATCTCCAGTATTCATCCGGATTGTGGGGCGGTAAAACGCTCACGACCCGCTTTGCCGATCTGGCTACTGCCCTGGGGGAATTGGGGGTCTGGGTGCGACTGCATTACGTTTATCCTTACCCTTGCGTGGATGATGTCATTCCGTTGATGGCAGAGGGCAAGGTGCTGCCTTACCTCGATATACCCTTCCAGCATGCCAGCCCGAATATACTCAAGGCCATGAAACGCCCCGCCGCCACTGGCAATACCCTGGCCCGGATCACACGCTGGCGTGCGCTTTGTCCTGATTTGACACTGCGCAGCACCTTTATTGTCGGCTTCCCCGGTGAGACCGAGGCGGATTTTCAGCAACTGCTGGATTTTCTTGAAGCGGCCCAACTGGACCGGGTCGGGTGTTTTACCTATTCCCCGGTACAGGGAGCCCAGGCCAATGACTTGCCCGACCCGGTACCGGAACCGGTCAAACAGGAGCGGCTGGCGCGTTTCATGGCGGTACAGGCCCGGATCAGTGCCGAACGCTTGCAAGCCAAAGTCGGTCGCCGGGAACAGGTACTGATCGATGAAGTCGTGGAGGAGGGTGCAGTAGCACGAACCCGGGGCGATGCCCCTGATATCGACGGCCAGGTCTTCATCGACGGAGCAACCCACCTCACAGTGGGCGATTGGGTGGATGTGGAGATCGAAGAGGCTGACGAACATGACCTGTGGGCGCACCTGATCGACTGATCCGTGGGCGGCATGGCTGGGCCCGTGTCAAATCGCTTGACGATGTAAACGCATGAAGGCATAATGCCGCGCTTTCACGGCTGGCCAGGTAGCTCAGTAGGTAGAGCAGGGGACTGAAAATCCCCGTGTCGGCGGTTCGATTCCGTCCCTGGCCACCATCCTTGCGATGAAAGCCCCGATCAAAGTCAAAAAAGCCCGTTCAACCGGGCTTTTTTTTTGCCCGTTGACGGCCCCGGGTCTTGATCCAGGCCGTGTTTCTTTAGCCACAGCCGATGACTACACCATCCAGTCCTTACGCCCGCTTCGTCAACTGGTTTCGTGACTCGACCCCCTACATTCATTCTCACCGGGGCAAGACCTTCGTGATTTCGTTCGACGGTGCCTTGGTCGAGGCGGCTTCATTTCCTCACCTCATCCATGATTTCGCGCTGCTCGAAGGTCTGGGGGTACGGCTGGTTTTGGTACACGGCATTCGCCATCAGGTCGAAACCCGGCTAAAGGAAAAAGGACTGGCCCTGCGCTACCATCAGGGGCTACGTATCACCGATGTCGAAGCCCTGGAATGTGTCAAGGCAGCGGCCGGTACCGTCAGGGTAGAGATCGAGGCCTTGCTGTCGACGGGATTGGCCAACTCGCCCATGTCCGGTGTGCATATCCAGGTGGTATCCGGCAATTTTGTCACGGCCAGACCGGTAGGCATCCGTGACGGCATTGATTTTCAGAACACCGGCGAGGTACGGCGTATCGATGCTGAAGGGATACGGCAGATGCTTGATCTTGGCAATCTGGTGCTGCTATCGGCCATTGGCTACTCACCGACCGGCGACATTTTCAATCTGCGATCAGAAGAGGTGGCCACTGCGGCAGCCATTGCCCTCAAGGCCGACAAACTGATCATGCTGACTCACCACACGACGGAAGGCGGGCAACGGGACAACGGCACCTTGCGGCAACTGACAACCGAAGAGGCTGAGGCACTATTGCAGGCAGGGCGGGTGACCGATACGGAAGTGGCCAGGCAGTTGAGTGCTGCCGTGGTGGCTTCACGCGCTGGCGTTAGCCGGGTTCACCTCATCGATGACCGTATCGAAGGCGGCATCCTGCTGGAATTGTTTACCCGCGACGGCATTGGCTGTCTGGTCAGCCAGACCCCGTTCGAGACCTTGCGCCCGGCTACGGGTCAGGACGTTGCGGGCATGCTCGACATCATCAGGCCACTGGTGGTGGAAGGTATATTGGTGGAAAGAACCCGTGAACGGCTACAGAACGAGATCGATGATTATGTGGTGCTGGAGCGGGAGGGTCTGGTCATCGGCTGTGCCGCCCTGCATGTTCATGCTGATTCATGGGCCGGTGAACTGGCCTGTCTGGCGTTGCATCCGGATTATCAGGGCGATAAACGCGGTGAGCGGTTGTTGACTGGTCTGGAAAGCCGGGCGGCGGGTTTGGGACTCAAAAAGGTGTTTGCCCTGTCGACCAGGACAGTACACTGGTTTCTCGAGCGCGGTTACACCTGCGCTACCCTGGAGGATTTACCCCCCGCCCGACGCGACACGTATGATCCGGAGCGCAATTCACGGATACTGGTCAAGGCGATTACCGGCACACGTCAGGACATAAGCCAGATGTGTCCACGCACGGCACTTCCAACATCATCAGCCTTTCCACCGTAACCCCGATTTCGCTGCGCGGCATCGAGGTTACGGTGGCGAGGAGGGATCAGGCCAGGATGAAGTCGCTGGCCGTAAGGGTCGTTCCACCGACCAGCCCGACTTCCAGCTCCATCTCGGGCTGGCTGTAGTCACTGTCGAGGTTGATTTGCACGAGGGTGGCGAAGTTGACCGGGTCGGCCAGGGTGCGTACCTGACCCGGGGCATCGAAGCCTGCCGTTCCAATGAAGGTCAGTGGTGTGCCCAAACCGGAGAGATCCATGACTTCGGCACGGGAGGGTACGTTGAAACCACTGACGATGTCGCGGTTGCCAATGCCCACGCCGGAATCACCAGAGCGGAATATCCAGCGGTCATCGCCTTCGCCGCCGTTGAGCAGGTCGACACCCGATCCGCCGTCCAGCACGTCGTTTCCGGCACTGCCGAAAAGGCTGTCATTGCTGTTGCCGCCTTGCAGGGTGTCGTTGCCGCTGTTGCCCTCCAGCCGGTCGTTGCCATCGCGCCCGTCGAGCAGATTGGGATTGGCATCACCGGTCAGGGTATCGGCAAAGACGCTGCCTGTGGCATTTTCGACCGTTGCCACCGTCAGTGCCCGGATACCGGATTGAATCACGCTGACCAGGTTGCTGCTGTCCCGGCTGAGTTCAACCACGGAGCCTGCACCCAGATCATTGACCAGGGTTTGATAGCTGCCCATCGCATCCCGGGTCACTGCAAATATGGGCAGCACACCGGCCTGTTTGAGGGCAGAAGCCGCCTGGGCGACAGAGGGGTAATCTTCACCGGTTCCAGCCGGTGAGCCGTCGAGTACGGCATCGCCATTGTTGGGCTTGTTAATCCGGGCCCGTGCCCCGTCGCCGGCTACGTGGAACGGAGCATCCGTCATCAGCACCACCACCTTGACGGCATCGCCCCTGAAACCGATTTCATCGCTGCGCAGGGCGACCTGCATCAGCGATTCGAGCTGGGCTTCGGGTACATCGTTACCATCACCGATTTCCAGGACATCCAGAGCGTTTTTGAACGCATTCTGGTCACGGGTCATCGTCAGGTGTTGTTTGAAAACATAATCTCCCGAGGCATTCCTGCCAAACGGCGAAACCGGTTTGTCAATGAAGGAGCCCAGACCGATCAGGCTGTCAGGCTGAAAGGTGTTAATGGCACTGACGACCTGCGGCACGATGTTCAGTACCGTATCCACGTCATCGGAAAAAGAGCCTGATAAATCCTGCAGGAAATAGGTATCGAGCGGGTCACTGACCTTGCCACCACTGCTGAGGGTAATGCTCAGTCCGCCGACCGTGCTGGTCTGGCCTGGCGACAGGTTGATGATCGCCGCCGAACCGGCTGCCGAGGCATCCAGGGTGTCCTTGCCGCCGGTGTCTTCGATCAGCAACTGACCGCTCGGGTTGCCGCTGATGACAAAGCGGTCATCGCCCAGGCCACCACTCAGGGTGTCATTACCGTTGCTGACCAGCAGGGCATCGTTACCCTCACCGCCCAGTATCCGGTCATCACCCTCACCGCCATCCAGGGTGTCGTTGCCGTCATTGCCGGTGATCGTATCGTTGCCACCCTGACCCGCCACGGAGTCGTTGCCACTCAGCATGTCGATGTCATCGCCCCGTTCGGTGAGCAGCAACCGGTCATCGTTGGGGGTTGGTTTGTCATCGTCCAGAATGCGGATGACCGTCGCACCGGTTGAGTCCATCACTGCATTGACCGGATTGCCCAGCACTATCGAGAATGTCTCGTCCTCCTCCATGGCGATATCGCCATTGACTTGCACGGTCACGGTTTGCTCGGTAACGCCGGGTGCAAAGATGACAGTGGCATTGGCGGCTACATAGTCTGACCCTGCACGGGCGGTGGCATCGACGGTTTGCCAGTCGACCGAGACCGGTACACCGGAGGCACTCGACAGGGACAGTTTGATTTCGACCGGGGTTTGTCCTTCGTTGCCCTCACCAACCGCCTCCACGCGGGCGATTGAAACGACTGGCTGGAGGTCATCGTTCTGGATCGTGGCGATAGCGCGACTGCCGGTACTGCCGGCGACGGCATTCGTAGGCATGACCAGATCGACACTGAAAGCCTCGTCGGTTTCATAAAGGGTATCGCCGATGACGGGAACGCTGATCTGTTTTCGGGTTTCACCCGCCGCAAAAACCAGGGTGCCGACTGTGGGGGTGTAGTCGCTGCCGGCCTGGGCCGTATCATCGCGTGTGCTGAAATCGACACGAACGATCTCGCTCACCGGCGCAGACAAACTGACGACGAACGAGGCCGTCGTGGTGCCGGAATCCCCTTCCCGCAGGCCAGTGCCCTGAATGGAAACCGCCGGTTTTACCGCTACCGGCGGTGTCACCACCGGGGGCGTTACCGGGGTTTCACCGCTGTCATCAAGTACCCGGTCGCCATCGGCAAAGGTCAATACCTCGATGTCCTGCACCAGATCCGTCCCTTCGTCGATGCCATCGCCATCGGTACCGTTGACATCTTCGACAGTCCAGGTGGCACTGTCGGCATCGAAGGTGACTTTGTAGTCGTCCTGATTGCCTTGATAGAGGGCGACATCCCGTCCATTGCCACCTTGCAGGGTATCGTTGCCTTCGCCACCGTCGAGGGTGTCATTGCCGTCATTGCCGAGCAGGCTGTCATCTCCGGCATCACCGTTCAGGGTGTTGTCGGCTTCGCTGCCTTCGATGACATTGGCGAGTTCGTTGCCATCACCGCGCAGGGCGGCAGGGCCGATCAGGGTCAGTACCTCGACGTTGGGTACCAGACTGTAGCTGACGGTGCTTTCGATCACGTCCTCATCACCGTGCCGTGCGGTCTCGACGATCCGGTCTTCGGCACTGCTGACCCGGTAGATATCGGAACCGTCACCACCGATGAGTACATCCACACCGCTACCGCCCAGCAGGGTGTCGTCACCGTCGCCACCGTTGAGAGTGTCATTGCCATTCCTGCCATCCAGCAGGTTGTTGCCATCGTTGCCCTGAAGGGTATTGGCCAGGTCGCTGCCAGTGCCGTTGAGATCGGAAAGCCCGGTGAGTTTCAGATTTTCGACGTTGAGCGGCAGCGTATAAGTGATGGAGGCGTTGACCGTATCCTTGCCGGACACGGAACCGCTGGCTTCGGTGATGAGGTCACGGGCATTGTCGATGAAATAGACATCGTTGCCGTCGCCGCCGATCAGGGTATCGGCCCCGGTGCCACCGTCGAGGGTGTCATTGCCCTTGCCGCCGTCGAGGCGGTCGTTATCGGCCTCGCCCTTGAGAAGGTCATGATCACTGCCACCCAGCAGGGTATCGGCCCCGGCCCCGCCCAGCAGCGAGTCATTGCCTACACCGCCGTCCAGCAGGTCATTGCCGGTGCCGCCGAGCAGCGTATCCTTGCCGTTCAGTCCTGTCAGGGTGTCGTTGCCGGCCAGTCCGTCGATTTTGTCGTCGCTGGCGGTTCCGTTTTTCTTGTCGTTTTTGCTCGTCAAAGTAAAGTTAGCCATGGGTCGATGCTCCTGTGGGGTATTGAAATTTGAGTCCAAAAAAACGCGGGGGGCCAAACTCGAACCCCCCACGTTTCCGGGCTGCCTGTCAACCCGGATCACGGGTCAGGCGAGAGGGAAGGCTCCGGTCATTACATGGCGGAAACAGGAGGCAACGGGGGCTGATTGTCAGTCACCACGCCCACGACCTGAGACTGATCGGCAAATTGCAGTTCCTCGACGTTGGTCAGATAATCCGTGCCTTCATCGACACCGTCACCGTCTTCCCCGTTGATATCTTCAACGGTCCACTGGTTGCTGTCGGCATCGAAAGTGACCTTGTAGTTGTCCATGTCGCCCAGGTAGGTCACGATGTCATACCCGTCACCGCCGTCGATGAAGTCCTCACCTTCACCCCCTTCGAGGGTATCATCGCCTTCGTAGCCATTGAGGCTGTCGCTGCCGGCACGGCCATAGAGACTGTTGCCCACTTCGCTGCCTTCCAGGGTGTTGTCCAGTTCATTGCCGATACCTGTGATGGCCGTCGGGCCGATCAGGCTCAGTACTTCGACGTTGGGTACCAGGGTGTAATCGACCTTGCTTTCAATGACATCCTGATCGCCGTCCCGTTGGGTTTCGACGATCTTGTCTTCAATGCTGCTGACCTGGTAAGTGTCGGAACCATCGCCACCGACCAGTAAATCCACGCCACCACCACCCAGCAGGGTGTCGTCGCCGTCACCGCCCAGCAAGGTGTCGTTGCCGTTTTTGCCATCCAGCACGTTGTCACCGGGATTGCCCACCAGCGTGTTGCTGTCATCACTGCCGGTAGCATTGATGGCAGTCAGACCGGTCAGGGTCAGGTTTTCGACGTTGGCGGGCAGGGTGTAGGTTACTGAACTCTTGACCGAGTCCTTGCCGGCGGAGCGACCGCTCATTTCCTGGATCAGGTCGCGGGTATTGTCAACCACATAGTTGTCGTTGCCATCGCCACCGATCAGGGTATCGATGCCGGTGCCACCGTCCAGGTTGTCGTTGCCATTGCCGCCATTCAAAAGGTCATTGTCGATGCCGCCGTCCAGTGTATCGTGACCCGAGCCACCCAGCAGGGTGTCATTGCCCGCACCGCCGTTCAGGATGTCGTTATCGACACCGCCATCCAGTAAGTCGTTGCCGGCTCCCCCGATCAGGGTGTCATTGCCATTCAGGCCGGTAATGGTGTCGTTGCCCGCCAGGCCGTCGATTTTTTCTGCTGCCTTGGAACCCTGTATCTTGTCGTGACCTGAAGTAGCAGGTTTGATTGTAGCCATGATGTTTGCCTCCGAGAGGTTTGAAAATTAAAGAGTAAAGTACGTTGTGTTTTGTGGGTCAGGGTATCCCGCCTTGAAACGATGCGGCATGAAAACACCCTGAGTCCCGGCTTCCCGCCACAGTCACTCCCTGACCGGTTGGACCTCCGGTCCCTGCTCCAGCCGACCACCTGAATCTGTCCGGACGTAATGGGCTGTCCGTTGAGGCATACTCTAACCCATCATCCCGCGAAATAATGTGAAAGATATCACAATTATTGAGTGATTCGGATCACGGATTGCTCATCCTATCCACGCTATCGTGTACCCATGCTGATACGGCAATGTACCGCAAAGCTCCGCACGCCAAGGCTATATCGACCAGACCCGCTTTTTATGTAACACGCCTGGTTTGCCTTTCAGCATGGCGTAATGATAAAAAGCGGATCATTTTTTTACAGTGGTTCCGATACAGGACGGTCGACGACTTCCCGGCTTACCCATCCCTCATCATTTGGAGATTTCCATCATGGCTACCAAGAAAAAACCTACCGCCAACAATGACAAGATCATCGGCACATCCGGCAACGATTCCATCAATGCACTGGCGGGCAATGACACGGTGACCGGCCTGTCGGGCAAGGATACCTTGCTCGGCGGAACTGGCAATGATTCGCTGGACGGGGGTGTCGGCAACGACTCCCTCTCAGGGGGTGCCGGCAAGGATACCCTGCTCGGCGGGGCCGATCATGACGTACTGCAAGGCGATGCCGATGATGACAAACTGGACGGCGGCAAGGGCAATGACACCCTCGACGGCGGCACCGGTGCCGATACCCTGATCGGCGGCGATGGCAACGATGTTTATATTGTCGACAACACCCGTGATCGCATTGTCGAAAGTGCCGGCCGTACCAGTGGCAGCACCGATCTGGTCAAGAGTTCGGTCAATTACACCCTCCCGGCCAATGTCGAGAATCTCGAACTGACCGGACTGGCTCCTTTGCAGGGGACTGGCAGTGATGGCAAAAACCTGATCATCGGCAATGCCGGCGATAACCTGCTGGACGGCAAAAACGGTTTCGATACCCTGCTGGGCGGCGACGGTGACGACACCCTGCTGGGCGGCGGCGGCATCGACCGCCTGATCGGCGGCGATGGTTCGGATACCTACCAGATCAGCAGCACTGAAGACATCATCGTCGAAACGGCGAAAGACGGTGATCAGGACGTGGTGGAAACCCGGGTCAGCTATGAACTGGGGGATAACCTGGAAGTGCTGGTGCTGACCGGCAGCAGCCCGATCAATGGCACGGGCAACCCACTCGACAACACCCTGGAGGGCAATGATGCCGACAATGAACTGTCGGGTGAAGCCGGTGATGACTCGCTGAGTGGCATGGGCGGTGACGATACCTTGCAGGGTGGGGAGGGCAATGACACCCTGGATGGCGGCGAGGGAGCCGATACGGTCACCTATGACGGTGATCAGGCCAATTACAACATCATTTTCGATCCGGACAGCCAGACCTGGCTGGTGGAAGATGTCAACGATGAGGACGGTGATGAGGGAACCGACGAAATCGTCAACGTCGAATTTCTCCAGTTTGCCGATGGCCTGTATGATCCGGGTGCAGCCAGCAAACCACTGATCAGCATCGCCGACTTGAGCCTGAGCGAGGGCAGCAACGGTGGCCTCACCGATTTCGGATTCACGGTCAACCTGTCAAGCCCGGCCACGGCACCGGTCAGCTTCGATTACCGTGTGGAAAGCGGCACGGCCGTCGCCGGTGTGGATTTTGCCGATACCGAGGGTACCCTCACTTTTGCAGCGGGTGAGACGAGTACGATCCTCACGGTTCCGGTATTCGCCGATACGGTGTCCGAAGCCGACAAGACCTTCCGCGTCGTTTTGTCGAATGCTTTCGGGGCAGATCTCGCCGAAGGTGCCGATGCGGCCACCGGCACCATTCGGGATGATGACAAGGTGGAACTGTCGATTGCCCGGCTGGAGGTCGAGGAAGGCAACGCCGGCAGTAAAAACGTCATGGTCAACGTCAGCCTGAATACGGCGACGAGCCAGACGGTCACGGTCAATTACACGCTGGCCAATGGCAGTGCCACCGTCGGCACTGACTTCCTTGCCCGCAGCGGTAGTCTGAGTTTCAGCCCCGGCATCACACAGCAGTCCATTCCTGTTACCCTCTTCGGAGATACCCTGACCGAAGCCGATGAAAATTTTTTCATTACCTTGAATGGGGCTAGGAATGCCTCGATCAGCGGTGCTCAGGGCAAGGCCGAGATCGTCATCAAAAATGATGATGTACCGATGGTTTCCATCGACAACGTGTCCCGGCTCGAGGGCTCGGACGGGGCGACCAGCCTGCTCAATTTTACGGTCAGGTTGACCAGTGCCCTGCAGTCGCAGGTCTCGGTTGATTATCGCACCCTGGGCGGAACGGCAACCGAAAATGTGGATTTCTTCGCTTCCAGCGGCACACTCGTGTTCGCACCGGGCCAGACCGTACAGACCCTGCCGGTCAGCCTTGTTGCCGACACCCAGTCCGAAGGCGATGAAAGTTTCAGCGTGCAGTTGTCGAACCCGAACGGCGTGGCACTGGATCCGACCGCCAGCCGGGGAACCGGCACCCTACAGGATGATGACCAGGCCAGTCTGTCGATCTCGGATGTGACGGTAGAGGAGGGCAATGGTAGCAGCCGGGAAGCGGTATTGACGGTCAATCTCTCCAGTCTGGTCAATCAGACGGTGACCGTGAACTATGCCACCGTCGATGGCAGTGCCACCGCTGGCAGTGATTATCTGTCCAGGGCTGGTACCCTGAGTTTCACGCCAGGGGTAGCCTTGCGGGAAATCCGTATTCCCGTTTTTGGCGACACCCGGCCTGAATCAAACGAAGACTTCCGGGTGGTACTGAGCAGCCCGAGAAATGCGAGTCTGGCCAGTGCCTCATCCTCTGCCCGTGTCATCATCAACGATGACGATCTGCCGGTGGTTTCGATCGCCAATGCCTCCGCGCTCGAAGGCGGCCCTGCCAACCAGTATCAAATGGAGTTCAAGGTCAACCTGTCCACGCCGGCCAACAAGGCCATCAGCGTGGACTACCAGACCCAGGCCTTCACAGCCCTGGACGGAGAGGACTTCACCGGCCGCGCAGGTACCGTGAATTTTGCCGCCGGTGAACAAACCAGAACCATTCAGATTCCCCTGATCGGCGACACCATCACCGAGGCTGCGGAAACCTTCAGGGTTCAACTTCAGAATCCCCAGGGCGTGATACTCGATAGCCGGGCTGCCTCGGCCACCGGCACCCTCATCGACGATGATGTGGCCGAACTCGCCTTCAGTGACCTCAACCCGCAAGTCATCGAGGGTAATCCGGGTGATGGTTATACCGTGGAACTCGGGGTGGAACTGTCCGCACCGTCCAGCCAGACCGTGACCGTCAATTACAGCCTGCAGCCAGGAACCGCCCGGGCGGGGAGTGATTATGGCGGAACCAGTGGCCTGTTGACCTTTGACCCAGGCACTACCCGCCAGACGTTCAGCATTCCCATCCTGGGTGACCAGACGGTAGAACCCGATGAAACCTTCTTCATCCAGTTGACTTCGCCTAAAAATGCCACCGTCAACAGCAGTACCGGCAAAGCAACGGTCAGCATCATCAATGACGATTTACCCACCGTCTCCATCACCGGTGCTACCGTTCAGGAAGGTCAGTTCGGTAGTACCGACACGGTTTTGAACATCACCCTTTCCTCACCTTCCACCCAGCCGGTGAGTGTCAATGTGTTTACTCAGGATGACACGGCCACCGCCGGCCTGGATTACGCCGGTGTGGATACGAGCGTGTTTTTCGCGCCCGGTGTGGTCAGCCAGACAGTACGGATACCGGTCTACGGTGACACCACCCCGGAAGCGGATGAAACCTTTGGTGTATATCTTCGGGATGCCTCGAATGCAGAAGTCAGTACCTCCGGCGGCCAGGCTACGGTCAATATCCGTAACGATGACGTGCCGCAACT
>Ga0172372_10010373_pt1 | contig 11941 bp, 9 predicted proteins | sample LakKiv5m_2_FD_114544 | JGI IMG/M metagenome (GOLD analysis project Ga0172372, IMG submission 114544) | Freshwater microbial communities from Kabuno Bay, South-Kivu, Congo - kab_092012_9.5m | ecosystem: Environmental > Aquatic > Freshwater > Lake | place: Democratic Republic of the Congo...
ATTTTGCGTTGCTATATAGCCGCTACCTTTAAAATCATCCCATAGCTCATCTGTAAATGTTGCTACATCCTTAAAGAATGGCTTATCACGATATTCGCTCCATACACCACCGTATAATTGTTTAAATGTTAATTCTTTAGCCTCTTGTGCACTTACACCTAGCAATCCACTTAAATATTCATATGTGCTTTGCTCTATTGGGAAATGGAAATTAATCATCTCACCAATTAATCGTGGGTGATATCCCTGAATATCTACCTCAATAAATTTATCATTTGTTGGTCTGTAGCATAAGCGCTCGCCATTGTTTTTATTTAGGGCTGCAAAGTTAATACTGTTGTATGTGTTTGATGGACGACCAGTGGTGGTATATAGATTGTATTGGCTATATATTTTACCCTTAGATAAATTAAATTCAGGGTATTTTAGCTCACTACCATAGCAATCAATAAAGCATTGTTTATCTACTTTAATACCTTGTGATTCTATACTATGGAATACTTGCGTTAGGGAATCATTATTAAAGGCAAATATAGGACTATTTTCGTGTGTAATGATAGATGTTATTACCTCATTAAATATATTTTCACTTTCCTCATAGTGTTTTGAAATAGGAATTAGCTTATTTACAATAGGTAAATTAGTATATTTGCTATAGTAATATGTTATAGCAGGTATATTTAATGCCTCAGTTAAATTAGGTATAGCGATGAAATTAACATCATACAGTTTGTCTGGGTATGGGAACCAGTACATAGCCTGCTTCTTATCCATAACCCAGAGTTTACCTGTATTTTTATTGAGCCAGTTAAGAGTAACACTCATGTCCAGTGAGAATGATTCTGTGTGGCTTAAACATAGAATATATCCTTTATGATCAGATAATGATCTGATGTATATTAAACTTAGTGGGCTTAATGATGGGTGGAAATTATCGTTTTGTGAAATGAATCTCACAAAGCAATCATTAAACGGTCCTAATCTATCTAATTGTTCTTGTTTCTCTATTATGTAAAACATATTTCATAACCTTTATCCTTAAATATAAGACTAAAATCTTAGACTACCAAATTCTACCCTCCAGCTCTTCCCGATAAATACCATTCTCTAAACCCAGGCATTTGATTTTCCGCTCTATTTAATTCTTCATCTGTTATACCAACATCTCCTTGATCAATTTTTACTTCTATTGTTTGATATAAAGGATCATTTTTATATAAATCATATGTATTCTTATCTATTTGTCTAATTATGATCCCATCATTAGATGTTTTTTTAATATAATAAGTAGAATATTTACTATCATCCCCAGGAATATTTTCAAATACATTAGATATAGATTTTGGAAAAGGTAAAGATAAAAAATTAAACTTAGATATTTTTCCGTAAATAGAAGTTTTTGGATTTTTTACTAATGGATTAATTTTATCTGATGTTACTTTTACTAGTTTAGGAGCAGTAGTACTAAATTTTTTTCCAGCATAATAATTACTATTAAACTCATAATAATATCCTTGATAATCTTCATATGTACTTTCTACTATGAATTCTTTACCAATAGTATACTTACTAGTTACAATTTGATTTGATGGTACTCTTACAGGCATATTAAATTACTTCTGTTAAATTTTCGTATCCATTTATATTTCTAATATTCAATAAAGTATAAGTAAATAATTTATGGTTTGTTTTTGCAATCTGATAAGAAGCTGCTTTACCCATCCAGTCAAAATCTGATTTATTTCTAAAAACTTGGCAGCCAGCGGACCAATTGTTTATTAATTTTTTAGGATCGTCGGCTCCATAATTACCAGATGAATGGATATTTGTAGCATTATTTGCCTTTTCATATCCATCATTATTATAAATACTATTTAATGATTTATCTCGTCTATATAGAATTTTATCTTTTTGTACTAAAGCAAGTGGAGTATTAATATGAGTACCTTGTTTATAAGCATCTACATATTGTCCTTCTTCCATTGCTATTGAACGCTTTTGACCAGGATAAAATGCTGTTGCTTGATAATATAAACCAGGAACTGAAGTAAATCTACCTATTCTTTCATGTCTAATTCCATTATCATCATAATAAAACATTACTATAATATCTGAAAAATAATTTGTTGATGGTTTATTAATATTTTTATCTACATTTTTAATACCAACAATATTTAATTTATTTCTGCCATAATCCGTATTGGCATAGATTAAATATTCTTTTTTCTGCATTGCTGCTATTACTTTATCTACTGTAATTCCTGCAGGTAAATCTTTAGAAGGAGCCTCTATAGGTGTATTTGTTTTAACTTTATCTACTTTTACAGCAGTATTTACATCATCGTCATCTTTTGATTCAGCAACTATTTTTGCTATTTGAATTGCTTTTAAAATATCAATATTGGCTCCTCTAGGTTCATCCATTAAAATAAACTGGGATTCTATATTAGTTGTCCAATCATTATTTTTTACAGAGTGACCTAATCCATTAATTATGTAAGCTATTTTCTCTGGGCCGGCTCCATCTCCTTTATATCCTCTTGGTGTTATATCTTCTGGTATTCTAAACATATTTCCTATAATTAATCCTCCTATACCATCCATTTCTAAGGATAATTTAGTTGGAATAATATTTCGGTTTTTAATGTCTACTTTTAAATATGCTGAGAAGAAATTAATTATATCTCTTAAAGCAGAGGAATATTTTGTCCCATCACTAATATCAAAATCACCTGCACCCCCAAATAACCCAAACCATGTTTCATACCAATCAGGATCTATTTTGTTAAAATAACCATTAATTAAACTAAAATTTTCTTTTAGATTTTTAAGTTTTTCTTTTAATTCTTTATCAGGATCTTCATCTGTTTTAGTAACACCTACAGGAGTTATTTTTTTAACTATAATTCTATCAATTAATTTTTGGTTAAAATCAATTAATGTTTCTACATTTTCTCCTAAAGCACCACCTTGTGCTTGAGCCCCAATAGCAACCATGGTAGATTGTTCTGGGAATATTGAGGATTCAAATGAATAGTTTCTTACTAATGATTTTAAATTTTGTATTTCTAGTACAAAGCATTTTTTCCAAGCCTCTTCTCTACTTTTATTATCAGCATAGTTTACATCTATGATTCTTGCTTTTGAATCTTGTGGATCAATAAATACATCAAGATTAGCTACATTACCTATAGATGTATTAATTTCATTTAGCATATTTTTTAAAAAGTCAAACAATGCTATTTCGTTCTTTTCCTTTTTATCTTGTTTTTCTAAATCCTCACTAGTAATTAAAGAATAAATATATGATAAATTTACATATATGTTTCCAATAATACCTAACTGAGTTTTAGTGTAATCATTGCCATACCAGTATGGTTTTTCTAATCCACTTATAATACGTTTAATAGTAGAGAAATCACCAAATGTTCCTTCATCATATCCTAAATTTTCAGGATTTTCATAAGCACTATTTTTTATCTGGCATATAAAAGGATTTGTTGATATTTGGAATATACTTCCTAAACATAGTAAAGGTTCTCCAGGACTACTCATATGGTCACCTTCAGTAGTTGAAAGCTCTACCATAGGTTTGCCATTTTGATCTTGAAGTGTAATATGTTTATTAATTAATTTAGTAAGACTTTCTAATGTTATGTATATTTGCTTATTATTATTAAAGTCACTTTTTGCTACCTGAGTAGGTTGATTAGCTACAGTAATATCAAATCTAAAGAAATCATATGTTATTCCATCGCTTAATGTTATGGCTTTACTTTCAAAATCTTTTAATTTTTCATCTTTAGTTACAATTAAATATAACTCATTTATTACACCAGCAAATTTATTTTGAGCATGTGATTTAGATAAGTTAGAATCTTGAGCAAATGGTAATGTTATTCCTATTTCTTTAAGTTCTTTTACAAATACACCGTTTCTACTAATTTGGTTATCACTTTGAGAATAATTAACTTTTAAAGATTCAAGTATTTCTCCAATTGATATTATAGTAACAGTACAATCATATCCTCCATCAGTTCTTGCTTTCCAACTATAGTTTCTAATAAGTCCATACATTGCATCATAGTTACCTCCTGTATCTAGTGATTTTTTGTATAGTTCTTTCCATATATCTTCTTTAGATGGAGAATTATTTTGTGCTTTTAATACAGAATTAGAATAATCAACTGTAGTTTCAAATCCTCCTTTATCATTTAAATATGGTGACCATCCCCATTCTACTAATACAGAATATCCTGGGCGCATATATAATAGTTCTAAATCTTCAAGCTGGTGGATATCCCAAGCATTAAAATTTACTACTACCTCTCTTAATGAACCGTATGCTGATTTTGACTTAATATCTATTCCTGTAATACCAGGCATTGGGCGAAGACCTAAACGATATGGTGTTTGTCCATCAGCAGCTGTATTACTATAGGCATTTGTAAAGCCACCTACACCTGAGCGTTTTGTAGAATTAATATCTGTAGTTCCACCTTGTAAAACATATTTTCTAGCTAAATCACCGTTATCACCATTTACCTCAACTGCAGAACTCATTCTGATCCATGCATTACGTGAATTGTAATACTGGAGGTTTTGAGGTGTTCGATTTACTAGAGCATCTTGTCTAGCTTTTATCGAATCTATAATTTTCGGCTTAATCGGTTCTTTAAATATAGACATAACATTTACCTAGCTTGGTTAAAATCATTAAATAATCTTGTAATACTATTTACATTTGTTGGTATTCTTAATTGAGTACCTGGAGCTGGGAATAATGATCCTTTAGTTATATTATTATTTGCCACAGATATAATCCACCATAAGTTAACATCATTATAATACTGATAAGCTAGAAGATCAAGTCTGTCTCCTATGTTTGTAATAACATATACATCTGTTTCAGATAAAGGTATATTTGGATATACTTTACCTTTGTAATATGGTTTACCACCAGATGTACGTAATACTATTGAATTATTATATCTTGTTGCCATAACTATTAATTTTGATTAAATCTTGGATCTGATTTATTTACTCTTAATTTCCTATCATATCTTCTAGCTCTTAATCTAGCATCTAATTCAGGATCACCTGATTGAGGAACAGTACCGTCAGAATCATTTACATCTATATATTGAAGAGTTTTAGTATCTCCTGTATTATTTTGAGCAATGTTGGATGTACCCATTGATTTTTCAGAAATTTTATTAACACCAGCAGTTTCAGAACCAATAGGGGTAAATGTCATACTTACCTCTACAACATGAGGTAATACTAACATTTGGTCATTTAATGATATTTCCCAAGGTGAATCATTTGGTACTTTAAGATTAATATTATTTAATATACCTAACTGAGAGTCAATCCAGTTACCTACGGATATTCTAATTAGTGGTCCCCTCATTAAATTGTCTTTATAGTCTGGCATTGTGTTACTCATTAAATAATTAAGCTTCTGATATACAAACTTCATTTCACTGGCGGATAATGTAGCCACTTTAAAACTAATATTTATTTTACGAGTAAACCCAGTGTATATATAGAAACTCTCACCTCTGCCAGCATATTTTACATCACTCCAAAATGCATCTGCACCGTCAGATAAATCTGTTAAATATGCTCTAAATACCATCCATTGACCACTATTAGGAGAATCAGTATTTACAGCTTGAATTCTAAAACGAACTAAATCACGTATATCATTATCTTTAAATAAAGTATCTCCTCCAAAATCATTACTGCCCTCAAATATAGGAGTTAAATTTATTTCATCTCTTCTGCCACTCCCAATTCTAATTTCACGAGTTACTTTATTCCAAGGAATATTTACTGTAACTACCTCTCCATACTTATTTTTATATGTTGGAGATTGTGTAGATGTAGGTAATTGTTCTCCTACTATAACATCATTAGAGCTAGTAGAAGTACGAGAGGAATTTTTCATTCCTATAGATCCACTAATTTGATCATCTATTTTACTTTGTTTAGTATCTTTTATATGATTTTCTAAATTAGAAGATGGATATTTTGGATCTTTAGAGTCTGGTTTTAATATTGTAAAATTAGTTTTTTCACTATATGTGTAATCAGAAGCTAAATTATTTATTTTTCCATTTGATGATTGTTGGTAATCAGTATGACTATATAATGATGCTGTTGGAAGTTGATTTTTTAATTCAGCATATTTTCTTAATGATGGATTACTATATGCTATAGTATTTTGATTAAATGCTGTAGGTTCATCTTTAGACCCTGGATATTGAGATATAGAATTAGATCCTTTACCTAAATCATTACCCATAGTAACTGTATATCCTATAGGCTGAGATTTGCTTCCTGTATCACTAGATTTAGCTATAGGATTTAAAAAGGAATTATTTAAATCAGTATTATCATATTTCCATGTTTTAGAACTTAAAGTAGAACGTGTTAAAGTAGATATTTCATAATCTTCAGTACTTTTTAATTTAACTACTTCTACTTGTCCATTTTGATTTCTAGTTTTACCTGCAAATTGTCTACTAAATCCAGTTTGCAAATTTATTTTAAACCCATCTTCAGTATTACTATATCTATTAAGGGTAGTGCGGCCAATTCCATAAACGGAATTAGGACCAGCAGCATAATCATCAATAATTAAATCTTGTGGTTTAAGATTTATTGGTAATGGAAGTGCAGCTAATATTCCTCCTGGAAGAGAAACATTTCCAATTGGTGAAGTATATTCTCTATCACCTAATTTAAATTTACTAGTTAATCTTACTAGCCTATTACCTATTTGATTATAAGGAATATCTGTTGATGCTGTTTTCCAACGATTATTAGCAGTAGCTACTGCCTCGTACTTACTAGCTTCTGTTTGAATAGGTAGTATACCATGTCTATTAAAATGAATCCCAAATGCATTTACTGGTACTTGAGCAAGTGTATTGATACCTAAATTATAGATACGAGTTGGCTCTAGTAATCCATTTGTTCCTACAGCCAATAGATTATCAGGTATTCCTGATGCTATATTAGCTGGGTTTTTAGGTACCTCTAATCGTGGATTAGATAATTGTAATCCTACTTGTTTAACTAGAAATAATGGACCTTTTGGGGGATCTTTTAAGAATTTAAATATGCGAGCTGTATCAACAGCACCTGCAATAGCGGCATTTACTGCTCCACCTCTAACTAATCCATCATCAAACTTTAATCCTGTATTGGCTTTATTAATATCTTTTGTAATATAAGGTAAGCCACTATCACCACCACCTAAGCGATCAGCTCCATACTTAAGTGATTTTAAGTTTGTACGTAGATCAATTAAAGGCATCTTATACTATTAATAACGTCCGTCACGAGGACCTAAATCTTTATACTGGCGGCCTCTTGGGGATTTGTATACTTGAGATACAATACCACCTGCTGTTAAGTTTGGAGCTCTACGATCCAATTCATCTAATCTAGATTCAGCTGGTACAGTAGTTACACCATTAATGTTGAAATCCTTCAATCTAACTGGAGGGATAGAATCAACAGAATATGTGTTTTGTAATTTACTAACAGCAGGATTAGTATTATTAGTAGAATCAATGTAGCCCCACGCTGGTTGAGATGGTACTGCATTGATATTATTACCACTTAAACTTAATCTGCTTGTTGATGGGTAATTAATTGGCATAATTATGAATTTTTAATTGTTTGATATAAATATGTAGATTTTAGGCTACTTTGTATGAGCCTTGTGTTAGTCCACTACCAACTCTTTTACCGTCTAGACTTATCTCTATTGGGCGATTTACTAAATTATTAACAGCGGCTTTAACCTCACTAATAGCTACAATCATTGGTGTTAAATCAATTTGAGGGGTAATCATTGCTCCTTCTTTACCCCCTTTAACTTTATCTGCTAGTCCAGGACCGGCTAATAAATCATCTTTTTTAGATAATTCAAATAATCCACCTTCTTTAGTAGATACTTGTGTTTCGCCATCAGCAGGACTATACATGTCCCCTGCTTTTTTAGCACCAGCTAAAGATGAAAATCCTTTTGCTAGTACTGCAACAGCAGCTGCTGCACCTAATATAGGGCCAACTACTGGTATCCAGGCTAATGCTGCGTATGCACCATAAGCTGCTAATACAATAGCAATACCTGCTATTCCTTTTAATAATATTCCAAATGGACCAAGTGCTTCAGACCAACTAGCAAATTTTTCTCCAATGTAACCTGCTAAATCTGCTATAAATTGAATTGGTCTTAATATATAACCTACAAATGTTAAAGCGGATGTTAATCCATCTAAGAATATAGATAATGGTCCTGCTACTAAATTACCAATTAAATCTTGTAGTTTTTCTATAGCCTGGTTAAATTTATCTTGTATTTTTTGTCTTTTTTCCGCTTCAAGTGCTTCTTCTTCTGTTATTTGGGCTAATGACTTACCTTGTTCTTTAGCTACTTTTTGTTTTTGTAATTGTTCAGATAATTGATCCGCACTTAATCCTATAGCTTCAGCATATGATCTTTGAGCAAGTACATTCATTTTTGAGAACTTCTCAAGCGTCATTCCTTGATTACTAAGTTCTTTTGCTAATTCAACTTGATCACCTGCTAATGCTGCTGCTCTAGCTCTTTCTAAGTTTAATTGTTGACCAGTTAGTAATTCTGCTTTTAATTCTGCTTCAAGTGAAGATTCAAAATTTAAAAGAGTATCACCTTGAGCCTTAGTTTGTTCAAGTGTAGTACCAAATGCTTTCATTGATACTACAGCTTTAGTAATACGTTCTGGACTATATCCTAGGTTTGCAGCTAATTGGCCTGATACTTTAGCTGCCTCAGCCATTACTTGTTTAAAGTTAGCTCCTACTTTAAGTGAATTTCTAACAGCTACAAACGCACCTACCATTGCTTTATTAGTAGCAGATGCTGATTTGTTATTTAGTACTGATAATTTATATATTCCTGCTGCTTCATCTGCTTGTAACCCAAACTGTTTAGTTAACATAATTTGGGTTTCAAGAGTATCTGCTGAATATTCTCCTACTAATCCAGTAGCAGTATTTAATTCAGACATTGCTTCTCCGGCATTCTTAAGAGTAACATTTACGTTGCCAGAATGAGCAGCTACCTCTACTAGGTTTTGAGTTACTCTATCTGCTTCAGAGGCACTATAACCTAAATTTTTACTTACATCTACTGATATAGCATTAAAACGAAGAGCGGATTCTAGCATGATTTTAAACATACCTGCTATGCTAGTTAAATCTTTAAGTTTATCTATATTAAACTTTTTTTCTAAAACATCAAGTAATTCTTTTTTTCTTTTTATTTTTTCTGTTTCTTTAAGTAATCCAATTTCTTTTTCTGTTTCTCTATTAACAGCTTCGTTAGCACTTATAGAATCTTGTATTTGTTTAGTTATATTATATTGTTCATCAGCGGCTTTTTCAGCTAAGTCAACTGTTTTTTGTTTTTGATTTAAATTAAATTGTGTTGCTTTACCTTCTGCTCTAAGCTCAGCTACTTCTTTAGCTAATATTTTAGCTCTATCTCTATCTGATTTTAGTCTACTATTAGATAATACAAGTAATTCTGTTTCTTTTTCAGCTAATTTTTTAGCTTCTTCATCTGCTTTTACTTGTGAATCATATAACGATTTTCCTAATCTAATTCTTTCATTATCTAATTTTTGAAACTTCTGTTGAGCCTCTAATCTTTTTTGATCTAATATTTTAGAAAGATTAGCATTTTTTAAGGAATTTTGCTCTAATGTTTGAATAGATTTTTGGATATCTTTAACGCTAGATGTTTTATCTAAACGTTTACTAATAGCTTTTTCTAAATCTGATGATGCTTTAGATATTTTTTTAGCTATGTCTAATGTTTCTTTTTCCTCATCATTTATTCCATTAACTGTTTTAGCCATTCTTTCATACGTGCTAGCTAATTCCTTAGCAGCAGCGTTTTGCCTCTGTATGAGTTCCAGTCTTTCCTGTTCCTGTTCTGGTGTTAATGGTGTGTTAGCCATAATTAGATGTTACGTCGTATAAATATTGAAGGTGCCTATTTTTTGGGCACCTTCGCAGTATATGATGGGGTTATGTTTGGACGTGATATATTTTTAGAGGCACCTGTTTTATTTTTCAACATATTTTGTTGTTTTTCAGCCTCTTCATTTTGTTTATCATAATGCTCCTTCATTAAATTAAATGTAGTTTTACGTAACCATATAGGCATGTTGTATACAGTGTCCCAGTCATATCCACCATTTCCGTGGAATACTATTTCATGAATCTGTCTAAATAAGTAAATCCTATATTCCGGCGTCAGGCCAAAAAAAGCTAACAGAAATAGGAACTTCTATGCCCTCCCCAACATAGTTTTCATCTTCAGGAATATACTTTAAGTCAATATCTGGTTGGACTTTAGCATAATATTCACGGAAGGCTCTAGCTTCGACAGCAAGTAAGTAATTATCTACAAAATCACGAATATTTTTCTGATCACGATCACCATTTATTGATGTGATCATATGTTTTAAACGTGTTGTAACATCATATGCTCCATTTGGATTTACTTTTTGTAAACCTTTAATTTCAGTCTCAATTTTTTTCTCATCACCGTGTGTTAATAATTTAAATGTAATTGCATTACCTGATTTAGGTAAGGTAAAATTAAATTCATTTACACCTGGTTTAAGCAATGTTTCGTCTAATTGTTTTTCTTTTAGTGTAGTTAAATCAACAGTAGCTTCAACTTCTTTACCTCGCTCGTTAGCGTATTTAAACGCATAGTCTTTACCATATCCCAAAATGCGGGCTGCAATAAGGATCGCGTTTTTATCGCCTATTAATAATTCATTATAATCGATTGGAGTAACGATTAGCGCCTGTAATAATTTATCAATTACAACGCCTTGACGAATAAAGTTGGTGTTGCTAAGAATATCTTCTTCCTTAGCCGTCATGTACTTCATTTCTACTTCACCTTTGGAAAGTGGTGATTCTTTAGGATACAATAAACCTTTAGATGGTAATGTAACGATTTCAGTTGGTAATTTTAATTCAGCCATAAACTAATTTTATTTGTGTATATAAATATATGCAAAAGGAAAGCGTCTGCCAAAGCAGACGCCTTAAGAATAGAAATATGAAGAGTGATTAGAAGTTTAATACGCAGTAGTCCATAGCTACTGTTATAGATAAAGAAATTGCAGCATCACCTTGTGACCAATCGTATTCACCGAATGTTGCTGTTTTACAATAAGCACCTTTAATAATCCACTCACCTACGATATCGCCTACTGGGCCTAAAATATCTAAAGTTAAATCTTTTTTATAGAAATCGGAGTAACCATCGCGTCCAGTTACTGATTCGTGTGCCAAACGAGCCCATTCCATTACAGCTTGAGCACCACTTGGAGTTACAGGATCATAAAGTTCTAAATTCATATCATTCCATTCAACTTTACCTTTTACTTTACGGTAAACGTTGATATGATCGAGTTTAATCATATTAGCTTCAAATCCAGGCGCTGCGGCCTTTTTAATCAAATATGCTGGGATACCATCAATATACATTATGAACCTGTTGGGAACTTTAGGTTCAAATGCTGTAAACATGATTTCGTTCGGATTTAATACTGCCATTTTTTATAGTTGTTTAATTGCTGTTAATAAATATTAACTGGCTAAGTCCCTTAGGCAGGGAACTCAGCACCAGTTGGAGTTAGGTTGAAGTTCAAGATAATGAATTCAGCAGTTTTAGTTGGTTGGATATAGATCTGACCTACTAATTGGTTACGATCGATTACATCAGGTGTATTATTGGAATCATCCATTACTACTTTGTAAGCGTATAAACCTTGACGTTGTACTACTGATTCCATGTATGGATTTACTTGGCTTAAGAAGCGATTACGAGTAACGTTAGTATTTTGTTCGA
>Ga0172372_10010374_pt1 | contig 11941 bp, 12 predicted proteins | sample LakKiv5m_2_FD_114544 | JGI IMG/M metagenome (GOLD analysis project Ga0172372, IMG submission 114544) | Freshwater microbial communities from Kabuno Bay, South-Kivu, Congo - kab_092012_9.5m | ecosystem: Environmental > Aquatic > Freshwater > Lake | place: Democratic Republic of the Congo...
CGGACCCCTGCAGGTCCCCCCCTGCATTTCGTCGGCAGAGCCGACGAAAAGCACCCCCCTCCGGCGACTCAGCACGAGCGGTGGGGGGCGGGGGGGCCGCGAGGGCGCGTGGGACGGGTGGGCGGCCGAACGCTACTCGACGCCGACCCGGGCCGCCCACTCGGTGCGGAGGAGCTGGTCCGGATCCATCGCGCGCCGCAGCGCCTGGAACCGCGACACGCGCTCCTGGCCCCACGCGCGCCGGAAGTCCTCCGGGCGCAACACGGAGTCCTTCGCCGGGTAGAAGCGCCCCCCGGCGGCGAGCACGATCTCGGTCATCTCACCGCACATCTTCCAGAGGGCCTCGCGGTTGGACCGGGTGACGGGGAAGTCCATGGCGAGGGAGTACCCGTCCAGGGCGTGGGAGAGCAGGAACTCGTCCGGGCGGTACCGCTTCAGGACGCCCAGGTAGCTGACCAGCCCACGCGCCTGGTTCAGCCGGAGCAGCTGGCTGAACACCTCGCGGGCGTGCTCGCGCGGGACGAAGGGCTGGTACTGGATGAAGCCTTCGGGCTCGTACGCGGCGCGCCAGGTGGGGATGTAGTCGAGGAGGAAATGGAACGCGACGTGGCCCTGGAGGTACTCGGAGGTGGGACTGGCCGTCGAGGCCAGGTACTTGCCGAGGTTCACCATCCGCATGCCGAAGTTGAAGGCGAACATCTTCAGCACGGTCCCGACGAGCGAGCGGGGAACGCCGAGCATGGTCCCCGGCAGATCCTGCCGCGCCGGGTCGAGGAGCGCCTTGCCGTCGGGATCCTCCCCCTCTGCGGTGTAGCGCGCGACATGGACCTGCCCGCGGCCGAGCCCGGCGCCGCCGCTGATACAATCGACCCAGCTCACCAGGTAGTCCGACGAGCCCTCGTGCTGCTCGAAGAGAGCGAACTGCTCCTGGAGGGAGCGCGCCGGGAGCTGACGCACCTTGAGCCGTCCACCGTGAATACGCTTGAGCTTGAGCTTGAGTCGCGTGATCGTGCCGAGCATGCCGAAGCCGCTGATGACGGCGTGAAACAGCTCGGGGTGTTCGAGGCGCGAGACGGTGTACAGCTCGCCCCTCGGGGTCACGAGGTCGAACTCCAGGATCTGGTCGCCGATGCCACCCATCCGGTAGTGGTTCTTCCCGTGGATGTTCATCGCGGCGCAGCCGCCGAGGGTCGGGAACATGGTCCCGGGCACCACCCCCGGCCACCACCCGTCCCCCAGCGTGCTCCGCCAGAGATCCTGAACGGTGTACCCGGGCTCCACCTCGGCCACCCCCGTGGCGGGGTCCCAGGCCAGGAGGCGATTCATCCCGGTCATGTCCGCGACGAGCTCGCCGCCGTTCATGGCGGCGTCGCCGTAGGAACGGCCACTCCCGCGCAGCGCGACCCGGACCCCCTCCCGGGCGGCCTGGGTGAACAGCGCCCGCACCTCGTCGGTGGATCGGGGGGTGGCGAAAGCGGACACCGACCGGGAGGAGAACCCGTACCCGGAGAAGACCCGGCGGGGAAACTCGACGATGGACGGGCTCAAATGTTCGTCCTCCGGAACACCACCGACGGGATGTGGCGGATCACCAACATGATCGGCCCCCACACGGCCGGGACGTAGCCGTGCACCGCCCCCCCACGCGCGGCGGCGATGGCGCCGGCGGCCGCCTCCTCCACCTTGATGAGCAGCGGGAGCTTCAAGCCCGTGGTCATGGGCGTGTCCACCGGGCCCGGCTTCACGGTGGCCACGGTGACCCCGTACCGGGAGAGCCGGTTGCGCATCGCCTCGAGGTAGGTGGTCAACGCCGCCTTGGAGGTGTGGTACCCGGGGTTGCCGCGCCGACCGCGATCCCCGGCCACCGAGGAGATCCCCACGATGGTCCCCGCCCGACGCGCCTCCATGTACGCGGCGCAGGGGTTGATCCAGGCCATCGCGCCCAGCACGTTGACCTCCATCATCTCCCGGTCCTTGGCGAAGTTGTACTCCCCCTCCTCCACGCGGGGCATCACGCCCGAGTTGTAGATGAGGAGGTCGAGCTGACCGAGATCGGAGACGATGGTGTCGAACAGGCCCGGGGTGGCGGCGTAGTCCTTCACGTCGTGGACGTAGGGGCGCACCTTGTCGCCACACTCGGCCGCCAGGCGCTCGAGCAGCTCCCCACGACGGGCCACCGCCGCGACCGTGGTGCCCTCGGCCACGAGCTGCCGGACGATCGCCTCGCCGATTCCCGACGAGGCGCCAATGACGAGCGCGGTTCCGAACGAGGACGCCATCCTTCCTCCGAGGCCGCCCTATAGCCCGGGAGGCCCCGCCGGGCCGGGCTCCGAGACCCGTCCGGCCGCGTCCACGACGAACGGGCCGGCCGGCACCCGACGCGCGTCGAAGGCGCGCGGGTCGAGCCCGGCCTCCGCCGGCATGCCGAGCAGGGGGACCAGGCTGCGCCACACGCGCGCGGCGTCCCAACCGGCGGCGCGCAGGGCGGCGATCTCGGTGCTGCCCTGCGACTTCGAGAGCTTCCGGCCCGACGGCTCGAGCAGAAGGGGAACGTGCAGCCACGTGGGCGGGCGCCGATCGAGACACTGATACAGTCTCACCTGTGTGGCGGTCGCGTCCAACAGGTCGGCCCCCCTCACCACCTCCGTGACGCCGTCGCGGGCGTCGTCCCACACCACGGCCAAGGGGTAGGCGGCTTCGCCGTCGGCGCGTACCAGGATCGGGTCCTCCTCGGGCACCCGCACGAGCTCCCCACGAGCGCGATCCAAGAACGCGACCTCCCCGGGTGGGGTGCGGAAGCGCCAGGCCCCCGAGCGAGAGGGCTGCATGCGGCATCGGCAGCCCCACGAGAGCCGGGAGGCCCGCGTGCAGGCGCAGCGGAAGGTGGGGATGCCGTCGATCGGGTAGGCGCGGGTGGACTGGGCCGCCACCTCCTCGTCCCACCCGAGCCCGAGCCATTCGAGGTCCCTCCGCTGGCCGTCGGCGACCTCGACCCGGGCGCGCCCCCGGTCCAGATCCTCCATCCTGAGGAGGAGGCGACCGCCCCCGGCACGGGCGGACAGCCAGGCCGCCCCGAACGCCAGGGCGTTCCCCAGGTGGACCTGCCCGGACGGGGTTGGGGCGAGCCGGCCGACGATCATCCTGCCCCCTGAACACGCAGGGGGACGCCCGTCGACCCGCCGTCCCCTCGAGCTCCCGACACGGCTCACGTCCTCCCCGCGTCGAGCCGATCCCCTCGCCGGTACCCCGAGGCCCCATGCACTCCCTCCTCTTCACCTGCGCGCTCGCCCTGGCCGAGGACCCGGCGCCCCCGCCGGTCGACCTGTCCGAGGCACTCCTGCTCGAGCCGGTCAACGCCGCCGATCTCCGCTTCTTCGCGCCCCGCCGCTGGCGACTCCCCGCCAACGCGCGCGCGCAGACCGACTTCACCGCCTACACGCTGGAGTTCGGCGAAGTCCGCCTCGGCCTCGCGGGGATCTCCGCCGGCGTGCTCCCCCGCACCCAGGTGGGGACCGTGCCCGTGCTCGACGCGCTGGGCGTGTTCAACGTGCAGCTCAAGGTGACCCCGCTGCGCGTCGGCCCGCTGGACGTGGCGGGGTCGGCGAAGGTCTACCGGTACGCGGGCGACACCATGGGCGCCGCCTATGTGTCTCTCGGCGGGACGGCGTCGTTGATGGTGCTCCCGGCGTGGTCGGTGCACGGGGGCGCCGAGTGGAGCTCCTTCGCCGCGAAGGGCACTCCCGACCTGGACCCGCTCCTCCCGGTCCTGGGCCGATTCACGGCCTTCACCCCGAGCGAGGAGATGGTGGACCAGGCCGAAGAAGCGCTCTTCTTCGAGGCCACCGGCCGGGCGGTGACGGTGCGCGCCGCGACGGACGTGCGCTTCAACCGGCGGGACAGCGTCATCCTCCAGGGACAGGCGATGGTGTGGGGCCAGGCGGACCTCCCGGTGGAGGTGCCGGCGGCGGTCACCGGCGGCGCGCCGCTACAGGAAGGGGAAGGCGCGGTGCCCGTCACCGACGCCTACTCGGCGAGCATCGCCTACCAGCTCGCGCTCAAGCACCTCGAGCTCCGGGTCGGGGTGGGTACCTCCAGCGTGCCCGGAGCCTGGCTGCTCCAGTCCACCGAGCTCGCCTGGCGCTTCGGCGGCCCGACCCGGTCCGAGGAGCGGCGGATGGTGCGCGGCTGGCGCCAGAACAAGCGTGCGTTGCGGCAGGAGGCGCAGGCCTCCGCGGAGGGTGTGGCCGAGGGGTGAGCGCGAGGAGCGATGAGCGCGGGGGCGCGGGTTAGGCCGCGGCCATGGCTCGCCTCCTCCACTCCCCGTCCGACGCGCGCGCCGTCCTCCAGGAGGCGCGCACCGTCGCCGTGCTCGGCGCCCACTCGGACCCGTCCCGGCCGGCCTTCTACGTCCCCGACTACCTCCACTCCATGGGGTACCGGATCGTCGCGGTGAACCCCGCGCTCGAAGGGGCCCGGCTGTGGGGCGGGACGGTCCTCGGCACCCTGGACGCCGTACCCTCCGGTAGCATCGACCTGCTGGACGTGTTCCGGCGGGCCGAGCTGCTCCCCGCGCACGTGGACGAGATCCTCCGCCTGCGGCCCAGGGTGGCCTGGTTCCAGTCCGGCATCCGAAACGACGCCGTCGCGGCTCGACTCGTCGCCGAAGGGATCGACGTGGTCCAGGATCGGTGCACCTACGCCGACCACCGCGCCTTCGGGCTTCCCCCCGTCCCGGGATGGGAACCTCAGCCGGCGGGTTGATCGGCGCGCCGGGTCGCACCGGCTACGTTCATCGCCCCGGAGTACCCATGCTCGCGCTGCTCGTCGCCGGTCACCTCCACGCCGCCACGCTCGCCGGCGTCACGCTCCCGGACTCCGCCACCGTGGCTGGCCAGCGCGTCGAGCTCAACGGGCTCGGGCTCCGCGAGAAGTTCTTCGTGGACATCTACGTGGGCGGGCTCTACCTCTCGCACCGCACCACCGACGGCGCCGGCGCGATCGCCGCGGACGAGCCCAAGCGGGTGGTGATGCACTTCATCTACTCGAAGGTCACGCGGGAACAGATGGTCGAGACCTTCGAGGAGGGCTTCGCCGGGCTTCCGGGTGTCGCCACCCATCGCGCCGACATCGACCGCATGATCGCCTGGGTCCCGGCACAGGTGGTGGCCGGGCAGGAGATCGTCTTCGACTACAGCCCCGGGAAGGGCACCTCGATGGTCCTGGACGGGAAGGTCCTGGGCACCATCCCCGGCGCCGAGTTCATGAAGCTCGTGTGGGGCATCTACCTGGGCCCCCACCCCCCCACCGAGGACCTGAAGCGGGGGATGCTGCGGGGCTCGGCCAGCTGAGTCCGGGGCGGGGGGACCGCGGCGGCCCCCGCGTTCACGAGCCTTGGATGACGGCCTTGACCACGGCGTAGTCCGGGGCGTTCACCGCGCCGGTCCGAACGCAGCGGATGCGCTGCTCGGGATCGACGAAGAGGTGGATGGGGATGGCCGTGGAGGGCGGGAGCCCGATCTGGTCGAGGAAGCTCGCGACGAGGGAGAACTCCTTGATCCGCATCGTCTCCGGCCCGTCCGGGCGAGCCGCCTGCCACTTCTGCAGGTCGGCCGCCTTGGCGTCGACGGAGAGGAAGCGCAGGTCCACCGCCATGCCGTCGGACCGCAGCTTCTCGGCCCACTTCCGGATGAGCGGCATCTCCTCCACGCACGGTACGCACCAGGTGGCCCACACGTTGAGCCAGGTCCACCCGGTGGAGGCGGCGGGCGCCGGGCCATCGATCGCAGGGAGGCTGTAGAGCCGGGCCGAGGCCGCGTCGTCCCGGCGATCACAGAAGGCTTCCACGGCGTCGGCCCGCATGGGTGCGGCGGCCACCACGTCCACGCGGGAGGAAGGCGCCGGCGCGGCCGCCTTGGGGGCCTCCGCGGGACAGGCCAGGAGGAGGGCGAACAGCATGGGAGCTCCTGGCTACAGGCGGCAGTCGATCCAGGCCACGAACGCGCTGCGGTTCAGATCCTGCGGCTGGCAGGTGTCCGCATCCCCCGAGCGCTGCCAGGTGCAGAACTCCGAGTCCAGCTGGGCGACCTCCTCTCCGAGCCACAGGAGCCCGAGCTCCTTGTCCAGGTCGGGGTCGTTGAAGGTGGCCTTCAGGTGGCTCAGCACGGCCTCGCCGCGCCGCTGCGAGAGCTCGCGGTTGTACACGTCGCTGCCTTCGGGGGACGAACGGGCCACGACGAAGAAGTAGGAGCCACCGCGCTGATCGGAGAAGACGCGGTCGAGCATGGCCGTGTCGTTCGCGTCCAGCAGGTCCGAGTCCTTGTCGAACTGGATGATGCCGGCACGATCCGCCAGGGGCAGGAACAGCGCGTTGAAGTCGGCGCCGCCCACCGAGCCGAGCGCCGACTTGGCCTCCAGCGGCTGGCAGCCACGGACCTCGCCCGAGGCGAGGAGCCCGCAGCTCTGGAGCACGCGTCGGAGGATCTTCTTCAGATCGGCCGAGCAGTAGCCCTCGTCGGCCGCGGCGGCGATCGGGGCCGCTTCGACCTCGGCGGCCGTCGCCTCGGCGAGGCGCGTCCCGGCGGAGTGGACCCAGCCGCCCACGAGCAGACTGGGGACGACCAGGCAGGCCCCGGCGAGGCCGATGTGGATGCCGGCGTTCATGGAGACTCCTTCGTGGCCAGGCGGCCTTCGATGAGACGGGAGAGGGCGTAGTCCATGCCCAGGTCGATGTCCTGGTCGCAGAGCTTCTTGCCCTCGACGTAGACCTGCGGGGTGGACACCGGAAGCTGGTTGGCGACGGCCCAGCGGAGGGACTTGTTCAGCTTGGACTTGACCCCGGGCGTGCCGATGCAGCTCGCGAGCTCGGGGAAGGCCTGGCCGACCATCCGCGCGGCGGCCTTGTCGTCGGTCTTGGCCTGCGTGACGATCTGCTCCTGGTTCTCGAAGGCCCAGTGGATGACGGCGTCCGCCTTGTCGCCGGCGCAGAGCACGGCCTCGCTCACGACGCAGGCCCCGGGGTGCAGCGCGTAGCCGACCATCCAGTTGCAGCTGTTGTCGAGGGGGAAGAGGAGCGCCTTGCGCGCGAGCTTCTCCTCCAACCCGCTCGCCTCCAGCCGCTCCTCGAAGGCGCGGCAGGTGGGGCAGAGCGGGTCGAACACCTCGATCGTGGGCTTGCCTCCGGTCTGGGGCCCGATCGGCACCATGACCGCGTACGGATCCTCGGGCTTGGCGAGCTCCCCGCAGGTCCCCACGAAGCCGGAGTAGTCCGGCATCGCGATGAGGTAGACGAGCGAGGGCACGGCGACGAAGCCGACCCCCTCCCCGAAGGAGAGCAGGTGGCCACGCAGGTCCTGGCCGGCACCCGGGTCCGGTTCGCCCGCCAGGCCGATGTCCTCGCCCAGGCGCGGGGCCGCGGCGGCCCGCCAGTTGAGCACCGCCGCCACGAAGGCGACCGCGCTCGACACGTAGATGCCGATGCAGAGCTTGCAGGCGGCGTCGAGCTCGACGAGCGAGAGGTAGCCCATCCCGATCGAGGTCAGGAGCGGCAGCGCGGAGGCCAGGGCGAGGAAGCCGGTGGCGCCGCGGTCGTCCTCGCGGCGGTTCAGCCAGAGGTCGAGGCCGCGGAAGAGCAGGAAGGCGAACACCGCCAGGCCGGGGAGCGAGATCGGGAGGCCCCCCCAGACGGCGGCGCGGAACACCGACGACCACGGGCTCATCATGGTCGCCTGACACCCCGACTCCCCGCCGGCGTCGGACTCGGCCAGCCCGGGGAGGAAGGTGCACGTGACGTTGTGCATCTCGCGATCGAGGTGCTGCACGAAGTCGTAGGTCGAGAAGCCCGCGAAGTAGGCTCCTGCGGCTGCGGCCAGCAGGAAGATCACGGAGTAGGGACGAGGGCGCACGAACGCCTCCTGGACCGCCCGTCGATAGCCAATTCTCTGGCCATGTCAAGACCAGAGGGCCTGAGATCACCGATCCGCGAGCACTTCTCGGGGGTCGAAGGGCCGCGGCCGGACTCCCGAGGCCTCGGCCAGGGGGCGGGGGTCCACGACGTCGTCCACCGCGAAGGTCGCGACGAGCTCGGGGCGCATGCCCGGGACGAACCGCGCGGCGCGCACCGCCGCCCACGTGGGCACGGAGGCCACCGGCGGAACGCGCCCTTGGGCCCGACCGAGCTCGGCGATGATCCGCCGCAGCGTCAGCGGCTCGGGGCCGCCGGCGTCCCAGGCCCCTCCCCACCGCCCTCGCTCCGCGAGCCCGAGCACCGCGCCGTTGAAGTCGTCCACGTGGACCGGCTGGCGACGGTACCGCCCGGTGCCCACCACAGGGATCACCGGCCAGCGACGCACCCAGCCGGCCAACTGGTGGAACGACTCCCGGTGGGCCGGGGTGTGGGCCCGAAGGCGCGGTCCATAGGGCGCGCAGGGCCGGACGATGGCCCAGGGGAGGCCGCTCGCCCGCACGCGGGCCTCGTCCTCGATCCTCGAGTCGGCGTACCGAAGGACCACGGGCCAGTGCACCACCGTGCTCGACGCGTACACCAGGGGGAGCCCCCACCCGAGCACGGCGTCGAGCATGGCGCGATTCTGCGCCCGGGCATCGTCGGCCATCACCTTGGCGGCGAGGTGCACCACCACGTCCGTGCCCGGTGGCGGCCGCGCGGTGGTGATGTCCCCCTGGACCCCCTCCACCCCGGCCAGTTTCACCGGCGTCCTACGCCACAACCCGGTCACATCGTGGCCGCGCTCGGCCGCGAGGCGGCACAGGTGCGCCCCCACGAAGGACGACGCCCCGGTCACGAAGACCCGCACGCTCAGCGCCCGGACTTGAGCGCGATCAGCACCGCGACCGCCGGCCCGAACCGGTGCAGGTCGGGGAGGAAGCCCGCGGCCCGGACCAGCTTCTCGAACTCCGAGGCCCGAGGGGCCCACTGCAAGGCGTCCCCGTACTGCTCGGGCTCGTCCACGGACTCGGGATCGAAGGACCAGAGCACGTCGCCCACCACGAAGAGCCCGCGGTCGGGGAGGATCCTGGCCACCCGCCGCACCAGCGCCGCCTGGTCCGCGGGGGGCAGACGGCGCAGCTCCCAGTGCATCGCGACGACGGAGAGCCCCTCCACGAACTCGCAGGTGCGCACGTCCCCCAGCGACCAGGACACGCCGGCGGGCAGATCGGGGGGCGCATCACCCGGATCGCGCACCACCACGCGCCGCACCCGCTCCGCGAGCGCCCGGGCCACCTCGCCGTCCCCCCAGCCCAGGAGCAGCACCACGTCCTCCGGGTGAGGGCTGCAGGCCTCGATCACCACCCGTCCGGCCGACGCGCGCCAGTCCATCTCGCCTCCTCGGGCCGAGCGCCCGAAACCCCTTGATAGCAGGGTGGGGTGAACTCGGCGCCCCGCTCACGCCTGCTCTCGGTCTTCGGCGGGCTCGCGTGGCTGCACCTGTGGGCCGGGGCGCTCTTGACCGCGTGGGTGATCGCCACCTTCGGGGCCCCGCTCGCGATGGGCCTGCGGATGATGAGCGGGGAGACGGAGCCGGCCGTGCCCCAGCTCGCCTTCCCGTGGCTTCTCGTAGTTCCCACCTGGATCCTGCCCATCCCCTGGGTCTGGCGGCGCCGCTGGGGGCTGGCCGGGGTGGCCACCCTGCCCGCGGTCGCGGCGCCACTCCTCCATTTTGGAAGCTTGTACGCCGCTACCTCACCTTGACGCCAGGGCTGTTGCGTGCGCCCTTTGTCAAGCCAGTGTAATAGTGCGCCCCACCGGTCACGGTAGAACCTCTCGATACCAGGAGCCCCTATGCGCCGCGGAGCCTTCCGACTCCTCCTCGTGGCCTGCCCCGCCCTGCTCCTCAGCCCCGGATCCCGGGCCGAGGGCATCAGCGACGTCGGCACCACGCAGCGCCTCGCGCCCGACACCGAGGTGAAGGTCGACATCCTCGACAGCACCACCGAGACCTTCGTGTGGACGGGCACCCGCGGCACCAGCACCGCCGTCTCCGCTCTCGTGTACGACCCGAGCGGGACCTACATGGGGACCTACTCGAGCGGCGCCACCATCACCCCCACCGGGGGTGACGGGGCCTACACGATCGTGCCGAACACCTCCAGCAACCTCACGAACTGGGACGTCACCGTGAGCGGCGCCGCCTCCGGCTACGGCCGGGTGTGGAGCTACGACTGGCACTTCAACACCGGCTCCTACGAGGAGGGCTACTCCACGAGCGGGGACTTCTACGCTCGGGTCCCGGACGGCAACGGCACCTTCGAGGCCGTCGTCCAGATGAAGACCGACGGCTTCAGCGGGTACGACTACGACGTCGTGGCCAACAGCATCGGCCTCCCCGGCGGGAACGGCCGTTCGCTCTACGAGTCGGACGTCACCGAATCCGTCTCCGCCGAGTTCGCCGTCTACCTGAACCCCCCGGAGGCGGCGGCCTACGCGTACGCGTCGCCCTCGGTGGGCGGGGAGGCCTACGCCTCCGGCGCGTGCGACGGCGACTCGGGCGGCTCGTTCAGCTTCGAGTCCGACGTCGACGGCACCTACCACATCGTCTGCGACCTCAACGGCGACGGCGACTTCGACTTCACCTCCGACGACGACCTGCACCTCATCGGCACCGCCACCGACGGGGTCAACGAGGTGGACTGGGACGGCAACGACAACACCGGCGCCCCCGTCCCCACCGGCACCTACGACTGCCGCATCATCCTCACCGTCGGCGAGTTCCACTACGTGGGCCGCGACATCGAGACCTCCTTCGAGGGCTTCCGTCTGTTCGCGGTGGACGGCTCGTTGGGCCGCTCCGGGCTCCCCATGTTCTGGAACGACAGCGAGGTCCAGGCCAACGAGGGCGAGTTCATGTACGGCACCGCCCTGACCGCGCTGGAGAGCTCGGGCTCGGCGGGCATCGACGCCGGGGACTACACCGACGTCGCCGACCCCAACGTGAACGCCCGCTCCTGGGGCGACTTCGACTCCAACTCCAAGGGCAACCAGGCCTGGCTCGACACCTACACCTGGGTGGATTCGGACACCTCGGCCACGCTCACGGTGGAGGTGACGGACCCGAGCGCGGACACCGACGGTGAGGGGCTCCCCGACCTGGACGAGGTCTGCGACTACGGGACCGACCCGACCCTGCGCGACACCGACGGCGACGGCATCGACGACTACCAGGAGGTGGTGCTGCTGCCCACCGATCCGCTCAACCCGGACTCCGACGGTGACGGGCTCGAGGACGGCGTCGAGACCCCCAACCCCTCCCGCCCGGTGGACACCGACGGCGACGGCGACATCGACTCGGTGGACGCGGACGACGATGACGACCTCGTCCCCACCCTGATCGAGGACGTGGACGGGGACGGCGACGCGCGGAACGACGACACCGACGGCGACGGCACCGCCGACTACCTCGACTACGACGACGACGGCGACGGGCTCGACACCCCCGACGAGGACGTGAACGGCAACGGCGACCCCACCGACGACGACTCCGACGGCGACGGGGTGCCCGACTACCTGGATCCCCTCAACGACTCGGACGGAGACGGCTCCGCCGACGACGTCGACTGTGACGACGACAACACCAGCATCTACCCCGGCGCCGAGGAGATCCCCTACGACGGGATCGACCAGGACTGCGACGGCTCCGACCTCACCGACGTGGACGGCGACGGCCACGACGCCGAGGTGGCGGGCGGCGACGACTGCGACGACGACGTCGCGTCCGTCAACCCCGACGCGACCGAGATCCCCTACGACGGGATCGACCAGGACTGCGACGGGTCCGACCTCACGGACGTGGACGGCGACGGCTACGACGGCGAGGCCGCCGACGGCGACGACTGCGACGACACCGACGCCACGATCTACCCGGGCGCCCCCGATCCGGGCGGCGACGGTATCGACCAGGACTGCTCGGGCGACGAGGACGTGGCCGAC
>Ga0172372_10010376_pt1 | contig 11940 bp, 11 predicted proteins | sample LakKiv5m_2_FD_114544 | JGI IMG/M metagenome (GOLD analysis project Ga0172372, IMG submission 114544) | Freshwater microbial communities from Kabuno Bay, South-Kivu, Congo - kab_092012_9.5m | ecosystem: Environmental > Aquatic > Freshwater > Lake | place: Democratic Republic of the Congo...
GCCTCCACCATCATCCACCACAATAGCTTCCACAGTCCCGGCGACATACCCGGATCCACCGTTCGTAACTGTAATTGATTCCACGTCCATAGAAACACAGGATGTACCAGTCGGACATGGCAATTGTGTTGCGGGGTCGGGACAGTAAGACCCAGAGGGGCATGGCTCATCATCTATGGTGCCTCCTACCAGAACACTGGCAGTGGCACCTGAGCCGCCACCACCACTTATCAGCAGCGTGGGTGGATTCTGGTAACCGGCACCAGACCTGGCAATGCTAACACCCCTGACCCTGCCCTGTGCATCCAAGGTAATTTCGCCTACAGTAAAGCCCGTGCCACCACTGTGATTTGTGATTGTGATGGTTGGAGTCACGTAATTTTGTCCGTCTTCAGTAATTATCACATCAACAATTATACCGTTTTCTACAACGGCAATTGCAGTGGCTCCGATACCTCCGCCACCTGATATATGTATTGTGGTATGTGGAGAATATCCTGATCCTCCACTGGCAATACTTACACCTCTGACCCTGCCATTGAGTATGGTCACATTGCCTATAACAAATCCAGTGCCGCCTCCCACACCCACTTGTGCTACTGCTGTAATAGAATTATATCCACTACCACCATTGGTGATGGTAATATTTTTCACAGATCCCGTTTCAGTAAGATAACACACTGCAATCGCACTGTGGCCGCCGCCGTCACCGTCATCAATGGTCAAAATAGGTGGAGTTACATAATTGATTCCCGGGTTTCCAATGGTCATGGCGGTTATTTGTCCATTGACAATAGTGATATCACTGATACTAAATCCCATGCCCCCTCCACCAGAAATTTCAACGATATCTTTCGCATTAGCATAACCACCTCCTTGCGATGTAACCGTCAGAGCTGTAACCGCACCAGACGCTACAGTACAGACCACCACGCAACCACTACCTGGTCCTGAAACGGAAACTACGGGAGGGCTGCCTGGGGCGTAACCAGTGCCCCCAGTCAAGAGCTGCACGCCAGTAACCCTTCCAAGGTTGTCCACTGTAACGTCACCCACAATCAAACCTCTTCCCCCATTTTGATTGGCAACAAATGCAAATGTAGGTTCTCTTTCATAGCCTGAACCAGGACTGGTCACAGTGATACCATTTACTGAACCACTTGCAAGTGTCGCTTGTGCAGTTCCGCCGTCGTATGGGGGGCCAGGAATTTCTATAGTAGGTGCTACTGTATAGCCAGTTCCCCCATTTTTGATCAAAATGTTTGATATTTCTCCTTGATCGTTGATAATAACATTTCCTATTACAAAACCAACACCATTACCTCCTGTTCCTGCTGTCACAGTGGGTACAGTATAGCCAGAACCAGTGTTGGTGATGGTGATATCAATGACAACTGCAGTGGGGCAGTATTCACCAGCAGTGCAGTTTTCTATTTCAAATGGTGTTCTGCAAACAGATCCAGCAGGGCAATCTGGATTCACATCTTTGGTGCCAGTGGGACAGTAGGAACCCAATATACATGGGTTGGGGAAAAAATCTCTCCCATCACAGTAGAATCCCAGAGGGCAGACTTTGATTGTGGTTGTGTTGGAACAATAAAATGACGGAGGGCAGTCTGGATTCGTGACATTAATGCTCCCAGGGCAATAGGATCCAATGCTGCATGAAACACCAGCCACCACCCCCAGCAAACAATACTGGCCAGGCAAGCAAGCAGCAATTTGTGACGGAGTGGTGCAATAGGATCCAGCCGGACACTTGTTGTTGATAATGGAGCCTGCTGGGCAGTATGTGCCTGGCTCACAAGTAGTAATGTTAGCTGGAACGTTGCAAAATGATCCAGCAGGACAAATAGCAGTTGCATTCGATCCAGTGGGACAGTATTGTGTTGACAGACATGTTGTCGTATTTGTGGACCTTACTGGACAAAAGAATCCAGCAGGGCAAATAATTTGAACAGTGGTGTTGGGACAATAATAACCAGGCAAACAATCCTGTGTGGTTGAGGAGTTGATTGGGCAGTATTGATTCAAAGCGCAAGTAATGGGAGTCACTGTGCCTTTGGGGCAATAGACACCAGATGAACAAACGACTTGCAATGTCGTGTTGCTGCAAAAGCTTCCAGGCAAACATGAATTGTTTACAATGGATCCAGGAGGACAATAGGTGCCAGGGGTACACAGTATTTTGGCAGCTGATGTAGGACAGAAGTATCCTCCTGGGCAACCAGATGACGAAATGGAGCCTGCCTCGCAAAGCACTCCAGTAGGACAAGGTACTGGTGCGTTCCACGTAACATTACAGAAAAATCCAGGTGGGCAAATTGTACAAGTCGAAATGTTGGGGGCTCCTACAGCCAAAGAGTAATATCCTGGGGCACAAATTAAACACGGGTTAGTGTTTTCAAACTTCACAGTTCCATAATAACCAGCGTTACATTTACAATCAGTGACATCACTGGTGCCAGCGGAATACGTGGCTGAATTGGGAGGGCAATAACTGATTTTAGTTGCACTATTGTTTTTTGGCCAACCCGGACAAATTCCAACAGGATATGAGTTATTGAGTGATGAAGCACACGTGGGGTATGTCTGAGCTTGTATCATGGGCAACAAAAATAGAAACAAGACAAGCATGAGATAAAAAATATTTAGATTATATAGTCATTTACCTGGAATGCAAGGTATTAGGTTGGTTCCGTTGGTGCAGTAGTAGCCCTGGGGGCAGGGCACGCAAATTGATCCGTCTGAATAGGTGCCTGCTTGGCACATCAAACAAAAAGACTGACCTGTGCTGCTGAAAGTTGGTGGTGTGCAAGCTGTTCTTGTTCCATTCACGCAAAAATAGTTTTCTGTACAAACCACACAGTTGCCGTTGAAAGCATAGTAACCAGACGGGCAAACAGAACATGTGTTGTTTGTACTTGCTGAACCAGCTGGACATTGTACACATTGTTTTTTCTGACAGACACTGTTATTTAATACCGCAAAACCTAATTCAGGGATACATGATGCATAATCAAGTACACATTCAGTATTCTGTCTAACATTCCCATCTTGCTGACATGTTTTTACTGTAATTTCCATAAATTTACAATCACTACATGGAATGCATTGACTATTTTGATCTGATGAGCAATTTGTTGACATGTAAGTGTATGGAGGACAAACAGTAGTACAAGGCAAACATTGTCTGTTGGTTGTTGTATTGCATTGCATAGTTTGATATTCTGAACCAGAACAGATGGTACATGGCAAACATGATGTTTCTGCACCTAAATATTGATATTGATTGGCTGGACAGGGTGTTCTGATGCCTTTCAAACAAAAAAATCCAGGCTCACAGGGAATGCATGTACTAGAATACATGGGCAAGTATTTACCGTTAGGGCACAAAACACATCCATCAGAAAAAAAAGATGTCATCCCATATCTATTTTGTATATTGGTAAAGGTGTATATTTTTTGAATTATCCTTGTGGTTGTAAGAGAAGTAACTTTCCAAACTTTCCCAGAACTGAATTGCATGAAAAACAAAGTTTCTTTATTGGCTAATGTAAATGCGTCATAAAGTATTGAAACTGAAGTGCCTTGTCCAGTATCAGGATTGAGTGTTCCACTTCCAGCACAATTTCCAACCCAGTCCTCTATTGTGTATGGCTTAACACCCCCGGACCATGAAATTTTTCTAATAACTTTATTGGTATAACTTCCCAGATAAACAGCACCACTGGCTGCAGTTGAATCTGGATCAAATAAAAACGTCAATTGCGTGTATACATCATGGGCTGCTGAAAACGGAGAATTTGAACATGGATCAGCATATGAAAAGGTGTTTGATCCTAAAACATTTTCAACACTGCGTGTTGCTATGTTAAACCTTTGAAACCCTTTGAATGACACGTAAATGAGATAAAAGTCTTTCGATGGTGACAATACCCAAGCACCTACTGGAGCAGGCACCAACCCTGCAATTCGAGTGCCTCCATAAGTACACAGTGGTGCAGTTGCTATTACTGGATTTAATTCTGTTTGATCATTTCCTCCTATAGTTCCTTCCTCCCAAGGAATAGTATTTTGACCCCAACATTGTATTTTAGTATAGGTATTTTTACAATTGTTATATCCACACGAATAACTAGTATCCATTTGAGTTCTGGTATTGTACCATGCCTGGGAAATTTTTGAAGAAAGGTTGAGCTTTCTTATACCAGAATAACATTCACTGGCATCTGATGATGATATTATTTCGGGAGACCCATCCATAACTTGAAAATTACTTTGAGCAAAACCCAAATGTTCTGCTGTATCTTCAGGCCAACAAATTGTCGGATTGGGTTTTTTACCACCAGCAGCGTAAATCTGATTGGTGTTTAAGTTCAGTGCTAAAATATACGGGTTATAAGAATCTTGCTTTTTGAAATATAGGATATTTGATATTTTGTCCAACTGACAGTTGGATGGACTGAGAATGGCTGTTGAAGTTGCAGGTCCGGCAACACTAGAGGAATCCGTTCCTGCTGTCCCAGATATGCCTGCGATGGTAGTCAATGTATTTGTTTCCAAATCCAATTTCTCAATAGTATGTTGAGCTGTATTGCAGAAGTATAAAACTTGTTTTATTGTGGTTGAATCGTAATAATATGATGCAGTGCATTGAACTCCAGTCGGAATAGTTGTACATTGTCTGTCCAATGAACCAGAACAAGCTCTGCTTTCATACTGAGTGCTGTTACAGGTAGAACAAGATCTACATTGGGTATTCGTTGTAGATGTGCATGCAGCAGTTTGATATTGTGTACCACTGGTACAAGTTGTGCATGGTGTACAGACTCTGTTAGTTGTTCTTGTGCATGCCACCGATTCATAATTTGCACCAGTGCATGCAGGTGTGCAAGAAGTTTCTGTTCCACCCGTGCAATATGAATTAGGATCTGTGCATGTCACACAAGAACCAGCTGAAAATTTTGTTCCTGGTGCACAGTCTCGACAACCCATATCTACAGTTCCTCTGTAAGCAAACCACGTTCTTTTAGAATTGGCAGATGCTGTATGAGTATATATTCGTTGAGCAGACTTTGCTGAAATTCCTATTTTCCATATTTTGATATCGTTCATAGCCCACATTACGTCAGATTCTGTAACTTGAATATTCGTAAAAACCCATCTTTCAGAAAAAGCTCCAGCACTGGTGTCTGGATTTGTCGAGGCACCTCCACTGGAACCAAGCCATGTTGATACTGTAAATGCTCGTCCTCCACTTACTGCAAAAGCGTTGGCGTCCCAGGTTATTTTTCTTATTACTGCATTGGCTGGTTCATGAATATAGATTGCTGTGGGTGTGTCTCCAAATGACCACGCTGGATTAGCTAATGGAGTTTGAAAACGTGCAGTTGTTCCTGTACCGTCAGTGTAACCAGTTGGCCCGTCGGTGGATGCACCACATTGAGAATTGTCTCCTAACACTGTTTTAACATAGGGTTCGCCATTAATGTTAGCTATGATTCTCCACACCTTGCAACTTGAATCCCACATAAAGACAAACATGTTGTCTTGATAAGTCATGGTACCACCTCTGTAACGCCCATTTTTGGTGTTTGTGCAAGCTGGCCAAACATAACCATCTACACAGCTACCACTACCTGCTGTGGCAGGATTGCCATCACTCCAATATCTTAAGACAATTGATCTGGAATAGTCTAATGAATAAATACCAGTGCAGGTTGTTTGACTTAGCCAAATATACATGGATCCAGCATCTTTGACATATTTAATATTGAATATGGATTGTATACCCTGAAAATCGTATTGTTTTCTTGTAGGAGTAGTACTCATAGTGTATCTTACAGTCCCGAGAGTGGCATCGTTATAAAGTTTGGTTGTGCACCAATCTGCGCCAGGAAGCGTTGGGCAACTTGCTGAGTTCAATCTTCCAATTAAGGGTTCAATCATTTTATATTCTTCCCAATACATCAATACATTTGAGTAAGACTTTTCATGGACAAAAAATACACCATTACCGTCCCAGGGAAAAATAAACCCAGGTTTATTCAATAACCAAGTTCCAGATGTATAAGTATACCCAGTGCAAACTGTAGTGTCTGCACATATAATTCCTGCTTGAGTGCTTGCTCCTTGAGTTCCAGGAGTACCTGCCATAGTTTCAACTGCACTTGCAACATTAGTGTCTGTGATGGTCATCCGAAACGCTGCATATGCATCTTCATCTGTAAAATAAAACCAAGTTTTGGCAAGAGGACTATCATATAGTTGTGTGGCTGTACAAGTTGGAGTATATCCACTGTTAGGGTATGGAGCTTCAGAAAAAGGAAGAACGCATATACACAACAACGCTGCGTATTTCATGGAGTGCATTGATTTACACATATATATTGGAAAAATCATTTGTCCCTGAAATCCGCGTGAAGAATATAAGTGCATTGGTTTTTTACGTATGCGTTGGATATTGTTGCTTTTTTTTACTACGGCCATGGCCTCGGAACTGATCAACGAGACCAGCATGGAGTATTACTTGCTTCTGAACTCCATCAACGAGACAGACCAGAACACCACATTTTTTAATGAATCAGAATACAATATAACCTACCCCTCGTGCTTGAACGGGGAATGCCCGGCCAACAGTACGGAATACACCATTACCATACCTGTGGCCTGCCCTCTAAATTATCAAACCAAGATCTCAGGTGCTGAGGACGTCTATGATTGTGTTTATGTTCCTCCCCCCCCTGGTCGACGATCTGACAAATCAGAATCTACTGAAATAGGATTTGTGGCTACAATAGGGGCAGTGGCCGGCACGAGCGCGGTGGTGGCAGGGGTGGTGGTGGGGCTGCAAGCGGCAGGAGTGATTCCATCTTCTATGCTCAGCTCATTAGCTGGGTTCTTTGTAGCCAAACAAATGGAATTGCCTAGAACAGAGAAACCCAACATCTTCCGCAATATCAAAATAGATCCCATTCATTTCAGCAAGCCACGTGGGCCTGGTTTATCAAGAGGACGTTGAGGGCCAAGCTGGCCCAGCTGCCAAACTGCGTGGTGGAGGACGGATCCAGTTCCTGCAGCGTGTTTGTGGGAATGAAGTAGCGCTCATTGCATGAGCATTTGGTGATCAAATCCGTTCCCTCGTTCGAGTAGGAATTGGGTGGACACGCCAAACAGGAGCCCGAAGAGGGCGCGCCCGCGTTGGGCGAGAACGTGACGGCGGGGCAGTTGGTGCAGGTGCTAGACTGCGTCAGCGACCAGGAGCCAGGGAAGCAGGTCTGGCACGCGAACCGGGTGGTGGCTCCCAGTATAGGAGAAGCCGTTCCTGCTGCGCAGCTCTCGCACACCGTGCTCGCCCCCTCTGCGTAGGTGCCGGTGGGGCACTGTTGGATGCCGAGCTCAGTGCCCGAGCTAGAAGATATCACCTCCACAGTAGACAGATTCTGGGTCTGCAACTCTTCATTCAAATTACTTTCTTGCAGGGTCGTATTGGAATCCGCGTTCATGATCTTAATTTCGACGTTGACTTGCGCGTGGGCGATCGGGATTATGAAAAACAAAAACAATATGGTTTTCATGTAAAGGGAAGAAATGAAACTTAAATACTTTGTATATCAGTTTCGTCAAAGATTTTCCATGGTCAGAACAGAGACAACCCCCTTACTAAATAGCGCAAAACACAGGATCTATTATGAGTTCGGTCCTTTGAATTTTTTCTTGTGTTGTTTGCTATTTTTCTCAACCTGCATCAATTACAGATTGTATTGCAAATGCGGTACGATTTAATCACGACAATCAGAGCTCTGACCTCCCGTACATGCGTGACATTTTAGTCAGCACCGAAACCATCGAAAAGACCACCCATGATCTCGCCGTGCGGGCCACCCTCATCATCGGTGTTGCCCTGGGAATCCGCAGTGAAATCGTGCAAAGCGCTGAAGGGGCAGGCTTGGTCTAAAGTAGGCGAAGCTTGCTTCGTAGGCGGAGCCTGCTTCACACGTTTGGTGAGCCTGCACCTATTGCCACAAGGAAGTTGGACTTCCATGTCGTACTTGACACAAAGCTTCTTCCAGGCGCCTTCGGTGTACCTAGCGATCAAAGCATCAGCATTTGGTTGCTCCGAGAGTATCTGGAAGTGTTCATCGCAATTGATGGGCAGGTCGTCGCGACCCTTCGTCTCCTCCCAAGCATTAAAGGCCGCCTGAATATCAGTGACGGCCACCGGCTTAGCAGGAACAATGTTTGGCGGCGAGCCCGTGACAAAGGCACGCAGTTCGTGTAAAAGGTCCATTGAACCAAGTGAAGGATTCTCTTCAAGGTAATATATGGTCCTCTCGATAAGACCAAACGATGTCTTGAACTGATACATTTTCTCTGGATTGCGAATGAGATAAGCAACGAAACCAGCTCCTTCCTCCATTTGTGCATTGGAATAGAGTTTCCCAGCTTCATCGCGTTTCAATTTGTTCTGCTCTCTGAACTGTTCAAAGAGATTAGCACAATGCTTTGAATGTTGCTGAAGAATGTGAACTGCTCGCACCGCTTCCACCTCCACTTTGTTTTTCTCTTGCAGTAGGAGATTCTCCTTCAACAAAGCACTGATTTGCTTCTCATGATACTCCCTGTTCTCATACATCTTACAAGCTTTAAGCTTCAGATTTTCGTCTTCCAGCTTGGCTTTGTCTTTCTCGAGCTGCAAATTTGCCGCTTTCAATCGTTCATTTTCCTCGCGCAGACGTTCGTAATCCGCATAGCGACATATCCGTTCGGATTCGGGGTCCATTGTTGTATGGATACCGGAAAAAAAAATGTAACTTATATACAAATTACGAACATTCCATTTTTTCAATATGATGGTGTTGAAATGACATGATGCTCCGAAGCAATATTTCACTCAAAAACTGCAATAATGTCTCCACCCATACGTCAATGGAGGCTGACTCCTCAAAATTCGGTAAGCATTGGGCACACGTGGAGGTTACGACGGTTACGTCTTCTTGAAGAGGATCAAAAAGATATTTCCACTGCACTATCCAGGTCGGGTTGGTTTTGATTGTCAAGAGCTTGTGCAGTGTCTGAGTTTTCTCAGAATTGATGTAGAGCGAATAAGAATGATTGGATGCTTGATTGTAATACCACTCATCCAACAACACGCATTCCACTGGCGATCTGAATCGGGCCTTGGCCCATTCCCCGAATTTGACATTAAAAACATGAGGAAACAAACGTGAAAACTCATCAGCCAACATCTGTATAGGTACGGCCGATGTTTTAAATACATTCCGTATTTATTGGGCAAGAATCACGTACTATTTTGCAAAAGCACAAATACACATTGTAAATTGAAACAAATAGCGCGACAACATAGAAAAGGCCGGTAGTGGGCATGTAACACTTCAAGCACCCGTCCCATACCTTGGACACATGAAACAGCCTCTGATGCACCACGTTTTCCCTGGTCCAAAACATTTTGAAGTCGGGATCAAAGGCCGCCAGCAGCCCCATGTATGCATCGATTTGTACGTGAACTGGAAATGTATGGGCCAGGAGTTTCTGCGCCCCCTCATAAGTTATGAGATAACCTCTTGTGCCAAACCAGGTGCAAATATTGGCAGTCACATTGGAAACAGCACACGTGGCTGCATAGTCGCCCACTGTGACCCACTTTCCAGACGCAATGAAGTGACCACTCTCCAACATGATGACGTCCCAGTGTATGGCACTCATGTCATGGAATAAATGTTTCATCACGATTGAGCTTTGAATGTCTACATGCGAGTCTTCTTCTAATATCATAACCACCTCGTTTTCATGAATGTTTTCCCACAAAGATATGTGGCTGAGAAGACAACCGAGCATGGACGGGTTTGAAAGCTGCATGTGATCACTTCTTCCCGTTTTCATTATGTACTTAGTATAGAGTGGTAGATTGTGATAAATACTCATGGCCTCCGTCTGATTGATCCCAGGAAAAATGGTGACATTGTTAACATGCAAATATTTGCGTATGGATGGCACTATAAGTTGTGATGAGTTGTAATCCAACGAAATAATATAACTCTGGTTGATGGGAAACAAATGTCTGGGTATGTTTTCAATTAAGGAAACATTGGATCCTTTATAATATAACGTGGCAAGTAAAGTAATGAAGAAACAGAATAAGAGATAAACTAGGCACCATGAAACAGGGAAAGTTGTTTTGTTCATTTTTTTTCTATAACAGGTGACGTGGCATCATATTCGTCAATTAATTTGGGACCTTTGGGCATATTATACCAAACCGGAATCAACACGACTTCAGCACACCCGTATTTGTCACGAGTACGAGTCTCAATATAATACAGATCAGTGGGAACGTTGTTGGGACCTGACGGTGCGTCCATGATGCTAAGATTTGTAACTAATTTGCTCGACGACAACTTAAGTTTTTATTTAATAATAAAAGTTTGTATAGTGTCTTATTTGGCTGTTTATGGCATATTGAGCTACTTTTACTGTTCCAACCAAGCATGCTAGTGCCTGTGATGGAAGACACACATCATGACGTCGTCTACCTGCTCCTTCGAATCCTTACAATCATTGTTCTCATAATGGCAGAATGTTCACGCGCATTATACTGTATGGATAATAAATGCTAATATGAGTTTGGGACAGGATGGGACAATTGCTACCTACGCCTGCAAGCGAAATCAACGAAAGAATTGAGGATGTCATTTGGAACGACAAAGATCCTATTTCATCTCAAGCATTGTTTTCAAAATTTGACGGTATGTTCATTACATCAGACGAAATGAACGAAGTAGTAAAACGCTTGCAGGCGAAAGAGGAAGAACACTACAAGCAATCCATGTTCTTTCTGAGAAATAGTTGCATGGCGTTGTCTGATCATCACAATGCACTGTGGCACCGATACCACACAGCAAAATATCTCATCATCCACGCCTACATCGACCCGAAATGCTAATCAATCCACATATTGGGCTTGCGTGGAATTCAAGGCCAAGGTCCAACGGTTCTCTGCGTACAGCTTCTCCATCTCTGGCAATTGAAGTTGGATAGTATCAACTACCACCTTTGCATCATACATCATTTGCTGCTTGCATTCCAGTGCATTTTTCAAGTTGGCCTGCTCAAGTAATAAACGTTCTCTTTGCGTTGACTTGACGGACTTGCCAAGCTTCTTTTTAATGCTTTCAAGATCGTTTTCCAAAGCAAAAATTTGCAGGCCTATGGTATGGCTTTGCTTTTGATATTCCTGAAGTCTGTCTTTCACATCTGTCAATAGCGATTTTTTGTATTCACACTTCATCTTGATAATGGACAATGCAGCAGAATAAATTGTCTTGAGGTAGATGTTGTAATGAACGAAGAGGTTGAGCACCGCCAACTCAGCGCTTTGCTGACAAAACTGTAATAAAGTAAGAAATATGTTTGAAGAAAGAAAATTATGACATACCTTGTGAAACTGCTCAGAGAAATCGTCGATAAAATATGGCTTCCAATCCTTGATACTTTTATTCGCAAGGGAGAAATTTTTCTTATCATAGGACCTCACTGTCTTCATGTAACAACACAACTCTTTGTGCTTTTCCCAATGTGCCCGCTGGCACAATCGAGAGCAATACTTCACAACACCACATTGCTTACACTTACACAAAGACTGCACTGCAATGTTGCAGTTGGCGCAACTGGCCAGTTGAATAGGATTGCCAATCAAGTTTTTGATCTCCTCCACAGATTCAGATTTTGGTAGCAAGACGAGTTTCGTCGTACCCGCACTAAATGCCATATTTTCGATAAACGCTGATTCCACAAACGGACACCATACCTCATATATACAATCTGTCCTGTAAAAAGCAGCGGCGAAAGCCAAACAAATATTATCAGTTGGTAAAAACTGAAAAATTTAAAACAAAGTTGCTGTCAATGGTTCGAAAC
>Ga0172372_10010378_pt1 | contig 11938 bp, 13 predicted proteins | sample LakKiv5m_2_FD_114544 | JGI IMG/M metagenome (GOLD analysis project Ga0172372, IMG submission 114544) | Freshwater microbial communities from Kabuno Bay, South-Kivu, Congo - kab_092012_9.5m | ecosystem: Environmental > Aquatic > Freshwater > Lake | place: Democratic Republic of the Congo...
CCTGGCTTTTTTTTTAGCGCGCGCTTGATCGTCTCCGTGCTGGAGGACTTGCCGGTGGCTTGCTGCAAGGTCGCCTGCGCCGGTTTGATCTGGCGCGGTTCCTGGTCGACCAGTGCCTTGAGTGGGCGCACCTCGTCCTCGGTGTAAATGGTCGGCCTGCCGGGGCGCGGCAACGGCTTCAGCCCTTCGACCCCGGACTGCTCGAACCAGTCGAACCACGCGCTGACGGTGTCGCGGTCGACTGCGAAGATGGCCTGCAACTGGCCGATGGTGTAGCCCCGGTCGCTGAGCAGGATGGAATGCGCCCGGCGGCGCAGGGCGAAGTCGGTGTGGTCGTGGTAGAGGGCTTCGAGTCGCCGCTTGGCGTCCTCGGTGAGCTTGGTGACAAATCTTAGCCCATCTTCACACTCCCCCAAAAATTTCCCCGCCTTTTCGGTAACTTACCGATCAATAAAATGACGAGTGGCACTACATGCTCGTCATTGGGGCGGTGGTGGGTTACACGATCAGCTTGAGAATACCTCCCGGGGCCGGGTTAAGGTTGAGGGCTTGGTAGATGGCGCGGGCGTCCGGTTCGGCGCGCGTGGCTTTGCGGACATGGAGGGTGCGGCCATCGGCCCGCTGGAAGGTGGCGGTGACCCGGCACTGGCTGGCGAGGGTGTCACGCAGGGTGCGCCACCGTTCTATTAATCCCGTGCTCACGTAAGCGGCGACGGATCAGTTGGACGCACTGATAGGCCAGCACCGTGATGAACAGATGGCCGTCGACCCGCTGTTCCTGATGGTGAAAGACCGGGCGCAGCCCGCGCTCGGACTTCAGGCTGCGGAACACGGCTTCAAGGTCCGTCAGCAGGGTATAGGTGCGCCACAGTTGCTCCGCCTCCCAGCCGGTTTCATTGCTGCGTAGGCAGTAGACCCCCGGATGGGTGAGACGGCTGCCGTCGATGGGTTGCCGGCTAAAGTGGAGGGCCGTCGCTTTTTTGCCCTCGGCATCCGGGACCAGATCGATGGTGTAGTGCTGGCCTGCGCCCCGGCTCTTTTCCTTCAGGCGGCCAAGGCGTTCATGGAGTTTGGCGAGGCGCTGCTCGCCCCGGGGTTTACTTAACCCGTCGGCGATTTTCTGCAAGCCCGTTTCGAAGCGTTCGGCAAAGCGGCGGGTGATGGCGTTTTCCTTCTCGGCCCGCGCTGCTGAATAGCAATACAGGCGGACTTCCTGGCCATCCGCATCCGGTATTAGTTGCAACTGCAGCGGGTCGCCCCCGGCGGTGACGATTTCCAGGGCCGCGGCGGGATCAAATTGCCGTTCCCGCTCGCGGCTTACCACGAGATAACGATAGCCCCGCGCCCGCAGCCAGGTGAGATTGTCCGCGGCGGCCAGACCCCGGTCCATCACCACCAGAGCGCCCGGCGGGGCGCCTAAACTCTGGAGCATCCCGGCCAGCGTCGTGCCCTCGACCACATTGCCGTCAAAGCACTGGGAACGGCGGACAAAGCCACTGCCGTCCAGCACCAGACCCAGGGTGACCAGGGGACAATCACGGCGCCGTTCCTTGGAATGGCCGCGTTGGGCTTGGGGGTTAATGGCCGCCTCGCCCTCAAAATAGGTGTTGGTTAGATCGTATAGCGTGACCGTGGCATCCAGTCCGAACAGCGCGCTGACCTGGCTAAACAGGGTGTCCTCGATGGCGGTACGGTGCTGCAGCAACGCATCGCCCGCCCGATACAGGGCATTTTCGGCCATGGCTTCGAAGTCGACTTCCAGCAGTTCCCCGAGGCCACTGCGCTGCTCCAGCCAGCGGCGCGTCGCGCGCTCCGAGGCGGGGTGGGCCATGCGGCCGACGATCGCGCCCACGATCAATGAGCGGAGCGGGCCGGACACGCCCAAGCGCATCAACAACTCGATAAACCCCAAGGCCTGCAAGGCCCACAGACCGACCGCCTCGACGCCCACTGAACGGGGTCTGACTAATTCCAGCGAGGCGACGTCGACGGTCTGCAGATCCGCGGTGGCGGGCGTCCCGGCTACCGTGGCGCCGCCCTCGGCCACCGTCACCGGCGCCACTTGGCGCTCCCCCTGCCGGGCCAGCAGTAACGCGGCGTAGCGCTGCGCCGCCGCTTCGACCCCCGGCGTACTGGCCACGGGGAGCAAGGCCTGCTGCCCCGACAGTAACTCCTCCAGGCGGGCGCACAGCTCGGGCCACTGTTCGCGCGGGAGCGCGAAATGGCGACCCAGATTCAAGAGGGTCACGGCCCGGACCTTCTGACCACGGCGCTCAGAGCGGACCAGGCGGTAGGTCACATAGGTTTCACCGGTGGCGGTACTGCGAGTTTGGGTGCGTCGGATATACATGGGGACACCCTACTGCGGCCCGGCGGCAGATGCAATAGGGTACAAGATATATTATGGCTCTACATTTCGTATGCGGACACTGCCGCCTATATAAAACAATGAGATGGGTTCGTTGGTTGGGCTATTTTTGGCTAAAATGGCGGGGGGAGGCGTGAAGATGGGCTAAGGCTGCCCCTCGTTCCTCTGTGCATCCAATGAATCTCACCGTCGCTTGTTGATGGGCCCTCTGGATGACCTTGGGGTAGACCTGGCCGGTCCCGGTGTTGATGGCCGCACTTCGTGGTCGGGGGTGAGGTCGACCGAGCGCATCAGGTCCGCGACTTGTTCGGGGGGGAGTTCCAGAAAGGTGCGGGCGCGGAGGCGGGGGGGGAGTTCGATCTGACCGAAGCGGATGCGCATCAGCCGGCTGACGGTGACCCCCTGGGATTCCCATAGGCGCCGCACGATGCGGTTGCGTCCCTCGCGCAGGGTGACATGGAACCAGCGATTGGCGCCTTCGCCGCCCGCGGGGATGATGGATTCGAAGTGGGCGGGTCCATCGTCCAGTTCCACGCCGAGCTTGAGCCGGTCCAGCAGGCGGTCGTCGATGTTTCCCAGCACGCGGACGGCATATTCACGCTCGATGGCGCGCGCGGGGTGCATCATGCGGTTGGCGAGTTCGCCGTTGGTGGTGACCAGTAGCAGGCCCTGGGTGTTGATGTCGAGCCGGCCAATGGCGATCCAGCGGCCCCGGGTGGGGCGCGGCAGTTGGGTGAAGATGACGGGGCGTCCTTCCGGGTCGCGGCGGGTGACGATTTCACCCACGGGCTTGTGGTAGACCAGCACACGGGTGGGTTCCTTGGCGCGGGAATCCAGTTCGATAGGTCGTCCGTTGACCGTGACGCGATCCCCCGGCTGGCAGCGGTCACCGAGTTGGGCGTAGCGCCCGTTGAGACTGACGCGGCCCTGACGAATCCATTCCTCGATCTCACGGCGCGACGCCAGCCCGATCCGCGCCAGGACCTTTTGCAGGCGCTCTCCGGCGCCATCGCCGGATTCGCTCAGGGGTTTGGTTTCAGGCTTGGGGTTCGGGGGTTGGGGTCGGGTCGGTTTCCGCATGGTCGGTGTCGTGAGTATCCAGGGGTAAAGGAGCCGAAGCGGCATCCGGGGAGGCGGATTCGGCGACGGCGCTGTCGAGCTGTTCCACAAAGGCGTGCAGCGGCGGCAGATCGGACAGAGCGGTCAGGTTGAAGTAATCGAGAAAGCGGCGCGTGGTGGCCAGCAGTGCCGGGCGACCCGGCACTTCCTTGTGGCCGACCACATGAATCCAATCGCGCTCCTGCAGGGTCTTGATGATGCTGGAACTGACGGCCACACCGCGAATGTCCTCGATATCGCCGCGGGTCACGGGTTGGCGGTAGGCAATGATGGCCAGCGTTTCCAGAAACGCGCGGGAGTAACGGCCCGGGCGCTCCTCGAACAGGCGGGAGACCCAGGGTGAAAAGGCGGCGCGCACTTGCAGGCGATAACCGCTGGCGACCCGCTTGAGCTCCACCGGCCGCCCCTCGCATTCACGGTCCAGTTCTTCCAGCGCGGTCAGCAGGTCGGCCGGCGCCGGACGCTCGGTTTCCTCGAACAGACTCGCGAATTCATCGAGGTTCAGGGGACGGGCGGCGGCCAGCATGGCGGCTTCCAGGATCGACTTGAGCTCCATGGGGCGGGCGGTCAGGCGGGAGCCGTGACGAGCGGGCGGACGTGCAGGGGGCCTAGGGGTTCGTCCTGAAGAATTTCGATTAGGCGTTCCTTGCTCATTTCCAGGATGGCCAGCAGCGAGACCACAACCCCCGCGCGGCCTTCCTGGGCCTCGAAGAGGGCGCTGAAGGGGAGCAGAGCGTGGGCCTGGAGCAGGGCCAGGATCGCGGACATGCGGGCGCGGACGGAGAGCGGCTCACGGACGATCTGATGGCGGGTGTAGCGCTCGGCGCGTCGCAGCACCTCCTGAAATGCCAGCAGGACTTCTTCCAGCCCGACCTCGGGGTAGACCTTGCGGACCTGGATGGCGCCGGTATCGGCGGAGGTTTCATGTACATCGCGCTCGCAGCGCTGTAGGGCGTCCACCGCCTGGGCCGCCGCCTTGAATTGTTCGTATTCCTGCAAACGGCGGATCAGCTCCGACCTCGGGTCCTCCTCCTCGGCGCTGACCTCGGCGGGGCGCGGCAGCAGCAGCCGGGATTTGATTTCCGCCAGAATGGCCGCCATCAGCAGGTATTCGGCCGCCAGTTCGATCTTCAGGTTGCCCATCATCTCGATGTAGGCCAGATATTGCCGCGTGATGTCGGCCATGGGGATGTCCAGGATGGAAAACCCCTGCCGCCGGATCAGGTACAGCAGGAGATCGAGGGGTCCCTCGAACGTTTCGAGGAAGACCTCCATGGCGTCGGGCGGGATGTAGAGATCCTGCGGCAGTTCGAGTAGCGGGGCGCCCAGCACTCGGGCCCGGGGCGGGGCGGGTAACTGGGTCGCCGTGTCGCTGTCATCGGCTGGCCACGCGAGAGCGGTGTGCTCCATCAAAGCCCGGCTATGCTCATCAGCAAGCCGCGCAACAGGTGCATGGGCAGTCCCAGGAAGATGTTCAGGATGCCGGTGAACATCAGGCCCAGCAGCACGAAGAAGCCGTAGGGTTCGACGCGGGCCAGTTTGTCCGCCAGGTGATAGGGCAGAATGCCTACCATCAGCCGGCCCCCATCCAGCGGGGGAACCGGGATGAGGTTGACCAGCGCCAGCATGGCGTTGAACAGGATGCCGATCATGCTCATCAGCATCAACGGTTCACCGTAGGGGCTGTCATCCGGCAGCAGCCCCGAGGCGCGCGCCGTCAGCGCCCAGAATATGGCCATCAGCAGATTGGCGGCGGGGCCGGCGATTGCGACCAGGGCCATGTCCCGGCGCGGGTTGCGCAGGCGGCCGAAGTCCACCGGCACGGGTTTGGCCCAGCCGAACATGAAACCGGTTTTCATGGCCAGCATCAGGCCCGGTATCATGACGGTGCCGACCGGGTCGATGTGGTGCAGGGGGTTGATGGAGAGCCGTCCCAGACGTTCGGCGGTATCGTCGCCGAGTTGACGCGCGGCCCAGCCATGCGCGACTTCATGCAGGGTGATGGCAAAAAGAACCGGCACGATGCCGGCGAGTATGAGTTGCTCGATGGAGTATTGATCCATGGTATGGGTTCCGGGTAACGGTGATTAACGCAAGTGTTCGACGTTGGCCTTGCCCTGGCGGATGATCTCGGGGAACTCCCCCGTGAAACCGATGATGGTGGTGGGTTCATAGGGGACCACTCCGGCGTCGATGATGACGTCCACTTCCTTGTCGAGGCGGTCGCGGATGTCCTCGGGGTCCGCCATGGCTTCATCCTCGCCGGGCATGATCAGGGTTGAACTGAACAGGGGCTCCTCGAGTTCGGCGACCAATGCGGCCGTGATGGGATCATCGGGCAGGCGGATGCCAATCGTCTTGCGTTTCGAGTGTTGCAGCCGCTTCGGAGTTTCCCGCGTGGCCGTCAGAATGAAAGTAAAGGGACCCGGCGTCACCGATTTGATCAGGCGAAAGCATTCGTTGTTGATCTTGGCAAAGGTCGAAATCTGCGCGATGTCGATGCAGACCAGGGTGAAGTTATGGTCCTCATCCAGCCGCCGAATGCGCCGAATGCGTTCCAGCGCCTGCTTGTTGTCGATGGTGCAGCCGAGGGCATAGGCCGAATCGGTGGGGTAGACGATGACGCCACCGGCGCGGAGAGTCTCCACGCAACGCTTGATCAGGCGGGGTTGATGGTCCTTGGGATGGATGGAAATGAACTGTGCCATGACGTCATTCTACTATAGCCAGGTTGGCGCAAGCGCATGGCGCCCGTCGCGTGGCCGGCGGCATTGGGACCCGGCGACCGGCTTTACTCTGGTTTTTCCGGCTGCGCGGGTGTAGAAAGGCGCTTTGTGGACCCGCGTCGCGGCGGGCCCATTCCGGAAGCGAGGAGGCAGGTCATGAAAACGCGATGGATGTATTGGGCGGTCTGTTTCATGTGGCTGGCAGGCGCGGCGGGCGCCGCCGAGGGGCCGGACGCGGCGGGGCGGGCGCCCGTCGTCATCGCTCGCCATGGCGCGGTCACGCAGGCGGTGGAGGCGCACTGGCGGCGCGACGGGGAGGGCCTGTGGCTGACGGTGACCGGGCTCGCCTACGCCGAGGTCGCCGCCATCGCCCAGCAGGGCCGCGACCTCACCGGCGGCCTGGCCGCCGCGCTGAATCGGGCCGAGGCGTCGGTCGAGCGCCGGGCCGAGGGCTTCACGCTGCGCTGGAACCGACCGCCCGACGACCTGCGGCTGGATGACAACGCCACGCTGGAACTAGCCACCCCCCAGGGCACGGTCATCGCCGCGGCGGCGGAGTCCGTGCGCCCGTGAGGGCGCACCGTCAGCGCGGTGGAAGTCCGCGCCGGAGTAGGCCATACCTCCGAAGCCGAAGGTCACTGCGTCGCCGCGAGGCGGGGTGGGGAGCAATCTAAGGCGAACTGGCAGTCCGTAGGATGACGAACCCGATTCGGCGGTGTGACGCGGCGAGCCTGCGGATTCATGGCGAAGCCTGGAAACCACTGGTCCCGTTGAGCATGGCGAAGCAAACGAGGGCCGGGCGTCATGGTGTGTTTGGGGGCGGAATGTCGGGAAGGCGGTGCGCAGTAAGCGGGGATGCCTGCACGGGAAGCGAACCCGTGCAGGAGTCAGAACCCTCATAGTACTGCAAGCCGTGGAAGACTCAGGCATGGCGAGGATAGTGTGGCACCGGCGGGAAACCAGCCGGAAACAGAGAAGACCGACGAGCCTAAACTTGGGTTGGAAAGGGTGGTAAAGGGCGGCTAGCAAAACCGCCCAGAGGGAAGGGGGGTAGGAAGGTGGATGCGTGAAAGACCAAGAGAGGCAAGCATGAAGACAGCACCGACAGTGCACAATGGGGCTAAACAAGGCGCAGAAGCCCACGGGATACCGGGGGTGGTAGCCTCGATATGGACGGAACGCATGGTGTCCGCGCTGGTCAACGGCGTGGAAGGGGGCAAATGGTACAGCCTGATGGACAAAGTGTGCGCACCCAACACGCTGGCGTTGGCTTGGGCAAGAGTCCGGGCCAACCAAGGCGCGGCGGGTGTGGACGGGCAAAGCGTGGGAAGGTTCGAGGCCAAGGCGGGAGCCTATCTGGCGGAACTGGCCGAAGAGCTGCGGGAAGGAGCCTACCGGCCCCAAGCGGTCAAGCGGGTGGAGATACCGAAAGGCGACGGCCAGACGCGGCCTTTGGGGATACCGACGGTCAAGGACCGGATTGCACAGGCGGCGGTCAAGCTAGTGATTGAACCGATCTTCGAGTTCCAATTTCTGGAGACCAGCCACGGGTTCCGTCCGGGGAGGGGGTGCAAGGACGCGCTGCGGGAAGTGGACGGGCTGCTCAAGGCGGGTTACACCCATGTGGTGGATGCCGACCTGAAAGGCTACTTCGACAGCATCCCACACGGCCCCCTGATGGAAAGGGTCGAATCCTCGGTCAGCGACGGGCGGGTACTCGACCTGATCCGGGGTTGGTTGGGGCAAGACATCCTCAAGGGGCTGGAACGCTGGACGCCGACCGGGGGCACTCCGCAAGGGGCGGTCATCAGCCCGTTGCTGGCCAATCTCTACCTGCACTTCTTGGACGAGCGGATGATGGCGCGGGGCTACCGGATGGTGCGCTACGCGGATGACTTTGTCGTCCTCTGTCGCAGCCGGGAGGAGGCCGGCGCGGCCTTAGCCGAAGTGCGGGTGTGGGTCGAGGCTAACGGTCTGACCTTGCACCCGGACAAGACCCATGTGGGCGACTGCCGCAACAAGGGGGAAGGCTTTGAATTCCTAGGCTACCGCTTTGAGGCGGGCCGCCGCTGGGTGCGCAAGATAAGCCTGAAGCGGGTCAAGGATGCCATCCGGTCAAAGACGGGCCGGACGCGGGGCGGGAGCCTGAAGGAGATCGCCAATGACCTCAACCCCATGCTGCGCGGCTGGTATGAGTACTTCAAGCACGCCCAACGCAGCACCTTCAACGAACTGGACGGATTTGTCCGCCGTCGGCTGAGGGCGCTGCTGAGGAAGCGGGAGAAGCGGCCCGGCATGGGCCGCTGCCTTGACGACCACAAACGCTGGAACAATGCCTTCTTCGCGGGGGCCGGGCTGTTCGCGCTTTACCCTGCCCGGCTTGCTGCGGGACACCCCCGATGAGGAAACTGCCGTCTGGAGAGCCGTGTGCGGGAAAACCGCCCGCACGGTTCGGAGGGAGGGGAGGCGCGAGCCTTCCCTACCCCTATATCGCCTGCCCGGTGCTGACGAGTTTTGGCCGCGCCACCGCCCCGGCGCTCGCGGCGGATAAGACCTGCGGCTACAACAGCGTGAAGTGCAAGAACTCCGGCCAGCGTCACGCCGGCATCGACTATGCCGGCGTTGGCGACGCCTTGGCGATCGCCTCGGGCACGGTGGTGCGGGTGGAAGCGCTCAACGCCAACGACCACGGGCTGGGCAACAATGTCATCGTCCGCCATGTTCTGCCCGGCCCGCACTGCTCGGTCATCTACAGCAGTTATGCGCGGCTGGGTCAGATCAGTATCGCCGTGGGCGACACCGTTGCCAAGGGGCAGAAGCTCGGCATCCTGGGCCGCTCGGGTTACGGCAACCCCGGCTTCTGGCCGGCCGATCACCTGCATCTGGAACTCAAGGCGGCGGCGGTGACCGGCAACCCGCTTGGCGCGGACCGGCAAAACCAGACCTGCGCCGTCGACCCGCTCAATGCCCAGGCTAACAGCTGCTGGGCCTACGTCGGCCGGGCGAATCTGACCAGCCCGAACCCCGACGAACTGGGTTATCTCAATCCGGCCACGTACTTGGGCCGCAATGTGTCCCTGCCCGGCTATCGCGCCGTCAGCGCGGGGGGGGGCACACCTGCGCGGTGAAGGCCGACCACACCCTGGCCTGCTGGGGGAATGACAACTCTGGCCAAGTCACACCGCCGGCCGGGACCTTCAAGGCCGTTAGCGCGGGGTTTAAGCACAACTGCGCAGTGAAGGCCGACAATACCCTGGACTGCTGGGGGTATAACGACGACGGCCAAGCCACGCCGCCGGCCGGGACCTTCAAGGCCGTCAGCGCGGGGTTTCTTCATACTTGCGCGGTGAAGACCGACAACACCCTGGCCTGCTGGGGGAATAACGGTGATGGCCAGGCCAGGCTGCCGGCCGGGATCTTCAAAGCGGTCAGTGCGGGGAGTTCCAATACCTGCGCGGTGAAGACCGACAACTTCCTGGCCTGCTGGGGTTTGAGTGTGCGTTGAGCGTAAAAGACATCCCTAGGCCGCGAAGCCGAAACGAGGGTGGCGGCCCGCGCCCGGCTTCGCGGCCCCTTCTGTCCGGGCGCGGGGTATGACCGGGATCGCCAGGCCGATTTACCTGGGTCCGACCCGCCCTGCCGGCGCCAGGGATTTCACTGAAACCAACGGCACGGTCCCCGGGACGCCCGGCGTTCCCGTTGGCCTCGGCTCCGCTCTGCCAACGGGAACGCCGTCCCGACAGGATAGGAACATTGGAGGATCGTGAACGGCGGACTCAATAAGGAGCAAGAACCCTCGTAGCGCCGTTTGCCCTTCCCTCAATCGCCCTGGCAGGTGCAGGACATCACCTTTACCCCCAATGCCTCCGGCCGCGAGGAACTGCACCTCACACTGGGTTTCTCGTCCGGTTCGCGGTTCCCCGACGCGAACGGGACGCTCTGTCCGGTCCATAACACGGTGGCGCGCACGTGGCAGCACTGGAGTTTCTTCGAGCATGCCTGTTTCCTCCATTGCGGCGTACCGCGCATCCAGACCCCGGAGGGTAAGGTACGCACGATGCCGGCGCCCCGGGCGCGCGCCGGCAGTGGCTTCACCCGGCTGGGCGTGAACGAAACCTCGACGCGCAAAGGCCATCACTACGTCACCCTGGGCGTCGACCTGGACGCGGGCCGCGTCATCCATGTCACCGAGGGCTAGGGCAAGGAGACTCTGGACAGCCTCCAGAAACACTTGGCAGACAAGGGCGTGGACCCGGGGCAGATCAAAGAGGCCAGACTCGACCTGTCGCCGTCTTTCATCGCCGGCGTCAAAGCGTCCTTCCCCTCGGCGGCGATCACCTTCGACCGCTTCCATGTGGTCAAGCGGCTCAACGAGGCCATGGACCAGGTGCGCAAGGTCGAGCGGAAGGGGCACGCGGCGATCAAGGGCCACCAATACACCTTCCTGAAAAACCACGGAAACCTGTCCGAGACCCAACAACAGGAACTGGCGGAAATGATCCAGTTATACCCGACCCTGGGCGAGGCCTACCGCCTCAAAACGCTGTTCAACGACCTGTGGGACATGCCCGACAAGCCCGCCACCGAGGCCTCCCTGGAACAGTGCTGCGCGGAGGTGGAGGCCGCCAAACTCCCCGCCTTCCTGAAGTTCACCAAGACCGTCCGGGCGCACTGGAGCGGCATCGTCCACTTCGTCGAGTCCCGGCTTAGCAACGGCCTCCTGGAAGGCATCAGTCACAAGGTCCAGTTGGCCAAACGCAGGGCCCGGGGCTACCGCAATAGTAAATCCCTGCTGCCGATGGCCTACCAGGCCGTACACATTGTCCGGGATGGCATCAATACCGGCTTTCAGGATGCCCGCGACTTCCAGTGCGGCTACGAAATCTCCACGCATGAATGGTCAACCTATTACCCGTTTCCCGATGAACCCGCCAATGTGTAATTCCTCAACTCCAGGCTCTGCGTTCTGGTACAACAGGGTGTGGAACTTCCCGATGGTACTATTCAGGTGACACCAGGTACTCCTCCGGCCAGCCTGATCGATACCTTGTTTCAGGCCTATAACTCCATCAATTCGATCATCACTCAGTTCAATCTTTATAAGTCCTGGTTCTATCGGGAGGCTTTCCAGATTCCGAACGTGGTGCAATCCATCGACTGTGGCTGAGCGTGGTGGTGTCGATGGTGAGCGGGATTTTGAATCGCACCCCTTGGGTGAACGCGGAAAAGCCGATCATGCCTCGACGTGGCTCTCAAGAAACAGCTTTTTATCTGTAGTAAGTCATGGGTTTAGCCGACATGAAAAATCGTTCAAACAGCTCAAAACAGCGCCTGTTTCATGGTAAAGCCTTGCCCCATTCGCGGGGCTTATAGCGCTCAGCACGAACGGCATTTCTGCGCTCCAACTACCTTTTTTTAGGATAAAGAAACACTTCCCCCGTGGGGGCGGGCCGGGGTGTGGGGATTCAAAATGAAGTTTCCTTACCTGCGCTATCCATAGGCGCACAAAACCATTTTCGGTGCAGACAGTGGTGTAAGGTGTGGCGGCCCTAACCATCCAGTTCTTCCTCCATTGCAATTCATCATGCTCCACGGCGTGGAAAAGGTGGTTATGGCTCCATTACGGTAAACGTTCACCCCCCTAGCGGTAGGGGCAAGAGGTCCAATCCCTGGCGTCGGCGGGCGATGGCGGTTCGCAGGTATTCCCAAGGGGAATGGCCGCGTC
>Ga0172372_10010380_pt1 | contig 11936 bp, 12 predicted proteins | sample LakKiv5m_2_FD_114544 | JGI IMG/M metagenome (GOLD analysis project Ga0172372, IMG submission 114544) | Freshwater microbial communities from Kabuno Bay, South-Kivu, Congo - kab_092012_9.5m | ecosystem: Environmental > Aquatic > Freshwater > Lake | place: Democratic Republic of the Congo...
CGAGTCGGCGAGTTCCTCGAGTACGTCTTCTGCAGTCGAGGGTTGGCCCGTTGGTGTTTTGCGCAGTACCGGAATCTGCATTTTCTCGAACAGGATTTGCTGCAGCTGTTTGGGGGAGTCGAGATTGAAATCGGTACCGGCTGCGGTGTGGGCTGCGAGCTTCAATTCTTCCGCGCGCCGCGCGAGTTCGCTGCTCTGTACGCGCAGCATCTCGCGGTCGATCAGTACGCCGCGATGCTCCATGCGCTGCAATACCGGCACCAGTGGTTGCTCGAATTCTTCGTACAGTTTTTTCAGCAGCGGTTCGCGTTCGATCGCTGGCCACAGCGCGCGATGTAGGCGCATGGTGATATCGGCATCTTCGGCGGCATATTCACCGGCCTGCTCGAGGCTCACCTGCGCAAAGGGAATCTGCTTTGCACCTTTGCCGGCGACGTCTTCGTAGCTGATGGTGGTGATGCCAAGATAGCGCAGCGCCGCCGAATCCATGTCGTGGCGCGTGGCGACGCTGTTCCAGACATAAGATTCGAGCATGCTGTCGTAGCGCATGCCGCGCAGTGTGATGCCGTGGTTGGCGAGCACATGCGCGTCATATTTGAGGTGATGTCCGAGCTTCGCGTGCTGCTCGCTTTCGAGCAGCGGCCGCAGCTTCGCGAGCACGGTATCGCGATCGAGCTGCGGCGGTGCACCGACGTAATCGTGGGTAAGCGGCACGTAGGCAGCCTTGCCAGGCTCGATGCAGAACGACACACCGACAATTCGCGCTGCCATGTAATCGAGACTCGTGGTCTCGGTGTCGAAGGCGAAGAGGTCGGCGGCTTCAAGTGCGACGCACCAGCGCTTGAACGCCGCCATATCGAGAACCGTTTCATAGTCGCGCGGCGCATCGGCGATGCCGGGGCGCAACTCGAGCGCGTCCGATGGCGGAGCCAAGGTCACCGATGCGACTGGCGAGCTGTCGGTTTCGACAACGCCACCGAGTCCGCGCAACAAAGCCTGAAACCCGAGGCGCGTATACCAGCTGCGTAGTTGCTCATCGTGCTGCGGTTTTCGCGTGAGATCTTGCGCAGTGTCTGGCAAGTCGACATCACAGCGAATCGTGGCGAGCCGACGCGAGAGTTCGAGCGTTTCGAGACCGGCGCGCAGGTTCTCGCCCACTTTGCCGGATACCTCGCCGGCATTCGCGACGAGGTTATCGAGCGTTGAATATTGGGCCAGCCATTTTGCGGCAGTCTTCGGTCCGACTTTGTCGATGCCCGGGATGTTGTCCGAGCTGTCGCCAACGAGCGCGAGGTAATCGATCATCTGCTCTGGCCAGATGTCGAACTTGGCCTTCACGCCGGCGCGGTCATAAATGCTGCCGCTCATGGTGTTGATGAGCGTGATCTGCGGCCCGACGAGCTGACACATATCTTTGTCGCCGGTCGAGATCACCACCGTGCCGCCGGCATCGGCGGTGCGCTTGGCGAGCGTACCGATGACATCGTCTGCCTCGACACCACTGATACGCAGCAGCGGTAGCCCAAGCGCTTGCACGATTTCCAGCAGTGGATCGACTTGCGCGCGCAGGTCGTCAGGCATCGGCGGTCGATGCGATTTGTACTCCGCATAAAGCTGGTCACGGAAAGTTTTGCCTGGCGCATCGAACACCACGGCAATACGGGCCGGGTTCGTTTCGCGCAAAAACTTGAGCAGCATGTTGACCACGCCGAGCACGGCGCCGGTTGGCTCACCGCGTGAATTGGTCAGCGGCGGCAGGGCGTGAAAGGCGCGGTAGAGGTACGACGAACCGTCGATCAGGACGAGGTCGGGATTTTGTGGCAGGGCGTTCATGCGAACGCAATGATGCCTGCAAAAAAGAAATCGGGCAGCGCGGCTTCGCGCCACGCTGCCCGGAGCAGGAGAAAACGATCAGCGTTGATCAGTTTTGATCAGCGACGATCAGGAATTTTCGATCAGGCGACGCCCGGCGCCTTGACCCAAACTTTGCACCAGCCCGGGTTCTTGACCAGTTTGCCCGGGAACAGATTGCACTTGGCGAGCGGCGCCTTGCGATCTTTGTCAGCCCACTGCAGGCAGTTGCCGCAATGCTGCTCAGGCTTGTGATTGGGGTTGGCTTTTTGATCGACCTTCTTGGTGTCCTCGACGTAGCCCAGCGCTTTGGCAGCGGGTTCGGTGGGGCTCAACACAGGCAGTGCGCCTGCGGCCGGCTTGGCCTGTGCGAAGGCGGTTTCAACGACAACCGGGATGGCCGGCAGACCCAGTACGGAGGCACCGAGTACCTGACGGCGAGTGAGCTTGTCAGACTTCATGGGCAAATCCTTTTGAGTGGTAAGTTCGATCGACGAGTGAAGTATACGCCGCTCATCAACCGCTCGGCGGACCCCGGGATCGATTCGCCTGATACCACTTGGGTGCAGCCCACTCGCCAATCTAACCCTGCGGAGGCGAAGCAGTGCCGGGCTCGGCCTTGTCTGCGGTGTTGTCGACGACTGGTGCTGCCCCGGGGCTATTCTTTTCAGGGATCACCGGGCCAGCGATCACCGGTCGAATGATCACCGGGCCGCTGTCTTCGGGCAGATAGAGCGCCCCGGTTTGACCGCAGGCCACGAGCGCGAGCACGCCCGCCGCGGCCGGCAGCGCGATTCTCAGGCGCAAAAAAGATTTGGCTTGGATCATGTGGGCAGTGTGCGCGCTTCGCGCAGGGCGAGCCAACCACGCAGTACCCGGTAGAGCACCCAGATGCCGATGAGGAAGAGGCCGATGGCGGCCGTTGCAAAGCCGACCAGCACCAGCATGAGGGGTGCCGAAAACAGCAGTACCAGCGCGCTGGCGAGAAAAGCGATCCAGAAGGTGCGGATTTGCCAGGAGAAATGAGACTCGAGCCAGGTTCCGCGCACTTCGCTGCGACGCGCGTAGTTCATGACGACCGCGACGATGGAAGGAACGCCAAAGATGAAACTGCCGACAATGGTCGCAGCTCCGGTCACCCCGACGAGCACCGAGAGGGCATGCAGCGCGTAGATCACGTGAGTCCAGGTGACCATCGAGGGATCGGGTACACGGTCAAAGTTATTCATGATTTATTTTGACACGAGGGGGCCGAGTTTGTTCCGTCGCCCGCAACACACTGCTTGGCTCAGCGCCGCTTGATGACGGCCATCGTGACGCGCGATATGCAGACGAGTTGCCCCCGCGCGTTACTGATTTCGACCGACCATACCTGGCTGCGGGCGCCGGCATGCAGCAAACGCGCGGTGCCCGTCACGGTTTCACCCTCGAGCGCGGGTCGCAGGTGGTTCGCATTGATTTCCTGGCCGAGAGCGGCATGGGCATCGTCCAGGCAGCAGTTGGCGCCGACGCTTGCGAGCGTTTCGGCCAGGGCTACGGAGGCCCCGCCGTGCAGCAAGCGCATTGGCTGACAAGTGCGCGCATTCACCGGCATCGTAGCCCGCAAAAAATCCGCACCCATTTCCGTGAAGACGATATCGAGCACATCCACCATGGTCTGGCGCGAGCGGTCGTTCATCAGTTCGAGCGTGGCCGTTTGATGCCAGAGAATTCTTTGACCAGTCATGACGATTCTTGCTCGGTCTCATTGGTCGCAGTGCGGTCGGCGGCGAGTGCTGCACCGACTCGACGATAGGCCTCGCGGAACGGAATGCCCTCACGCACGACGAGTTCGTTTGCACGTTCTGCAGCGTGGATGGCCGGGTCGAGTTCGATGTGCTGCTCGCGGAATCCCATCGCGTCGATCGCTGGCACGAGAATGCCCGTGCTCGCGAGTGCGAGATCGATGCCGCGAAACAGTGGCGCCTTCAAAAGTTGCAGGTCACGCTGATATCCCGACGGCAGCTTGGCGAAGATGCCAAGCGCTTCGATGAGGCAGCCATGTGCCGAGGCCGTACGACCACGCAGCAGTTCGAATACGTCGGGATTACGCTTCTGCGGCATGATCGATGAGCCGGTGGTGAATTCGTCAGGCAGCTCGAGAAAGGCAAATTCCTGCGTGTAAAAAAGACAGACGTCGGCGGCAAAGCGACCGAGGTCCTGCATCAGCAGGGTGATTTCGAACAACAGTTGCGCTTCAGCTTTACCACGCGACAGCTGCACCGCGGTGACGGGTTCATGTACGACATCGAAGTCGAGTGCGGCACGTGTGGCTTCGCGATCGAGCGGCAAACCCGGCGTGCCATAGCCTGCAGCCGAGCCCAGCGGATTTTTGCCGAGGCGACGCTGCACGCCGCGCAGACCCGCGGCGTCATCGCGCAGCTCGGCAGCAAAACCGCCCGCCCACAGCGCCACCGAGCTCGGCATGGCTTGCTGCATGTGCGTGTAGCCCGGCAGTTCGATGTCGCCTTGGCGCAGTGCGAGTCGATCGAGTGCAGCAGCGACGCTCTCTGCTCCGACGGCGAGTTGTTCAGTGGCGTCGCGCAAATAGAGTCGCAGCGCAGTGAGCACCTGATCGTTGCGCGAACGACCCAGATGCACGCGACCTCCCGCCGCGCCAATTCTTGCGGTCAGACGCTTTTCGAGCGCGGTCTGCCCGTCTTCGTCCGCCAGTTCGATCTGCCATTCGCCTTGTGCGTGTGCGGCGGCGAGGGCTTCGAGTCCGTTCTCGATGGCTTCACAGTCCGCGGCCGAGAGCAGACCCTGATCGTGCAGCATTTGCGCATGGGCGATCGATGCGCGTGCATCGTAAGACACCAGACGCTCGTCAAGCGCGTGATCTTCGCCCGCCGTGTAAGCGAGCACTCGCTCATCGAGCGGAGCGCCTTTGTCCCAAAGTCGCGTCATGAGCGCGCCGCGTCACCCGCAGCGAGCTCCGCCGGCGCGAGCTTGCCGACATCGGCGACTACCAGTGTGCCAGTGCCTTCGTTGGTAAATACTTCGGCGAGGATCGCATCGCTCGCTTTGTACGAGATGACATGCACGCGCTTTACTCCGCCTTGAATGGCGCTCTCGATGGCTTTGGCCTTCGGCAGCATGCCATCAACGATACGTTTTTCGTCGCGCAGGCGCTTCAGGCCGGCGAGATCGGTGTATGAGATTACCGAGGTCGGATCTTCGACCCGTTCGAGGATACCGGGTGCGCCGGTACAAAGAATCAGCTTCTCGGCACCGAGGGCCGCGCCGATGGCCGAGGCCACGGTATCCGCATTGATGTTGAGCAAGGTACCCGAGTTGTCGCTGGACAGCGGCGAGATGACCGGCATCAGACCGTTATCGAGCAGTTTGCGGATGACATCGGTGTCGATGTAGTCGATGTCACCGACGAAGCCGTAGTCGATGGTCGCATCGCCTGTTTGCAACTTCACGGGTGCGCGCTTGTGGGCTTGTACCAGTCCTGCGTCGACCCCGCTCAGGCCGATGGCCTGGATGTCGAGTTCGCGGCAGGCGGCAAGAATGCGGGTGTTGATGAGACCCGAGAGCACCATGGCAGTGGCATCGATCGAGCGCTCATCGGTCACGCGTCGACCTTCGACCATCTGCGTCGGCACGCCCAGTTTCTCGGTGACTTCAGTGAGCTGCGGACCGCCGCCGTGCACGAATACGACGCGAATACCGAGCGAATGCAACACGGCAATTTGTTCGATGAGTGTGCGCGTGGCCTCGGCATCGCCGAACACGCCGCCACCTGCCTTCACCACGAAGGTTTTACCCTTGTAGAGCCGGATATAAGGCGCTGCACTGCGCAGCGCACGAATGACGGCTGCAGGGTCGGCTCGGTGCATGATCATCGTTCAGTTCCTCCATTCGAAAGCATGCGGTGCAGGACCGCCATCTGCGCGGGCAGTCGGTTGTAGGCCTCGCGTTGCACGATGCTGCGCGGACCATCGAGTATTTCGTCGGCAACCGCGACGTTGCGGCGTACCGGCAAACAGTGCATGAACTTGCAATCTTTGCTGGCCGTCGCAAACCAGTCTTCGCGTACGCACCAGTCGCCAAGACCCGCACGCAGCGCGGCATCGCCGGCGCTGTCACCATAGTGCGTGGTCGAGCCCCATTCTTTGGCGTACACGATGTGTGCGCCGGCGAGAGCTTCCGCGCGATCGTTGGTCTCGCGCACACTGCCGCCTGCTGCTGCCGCCGCCGCGCGCGCCTTGTCCATGATCTCGGGCGGCAAGGCAAAGCCCTCGGGTCGCAGCACGACCACATCCATGCCGCGATGCGCTGCCATGTGTACGGTCGCGGCAGGCACCGCCATCGGCGTGACGCGCGGATGATTCGCCCAGCTGAGCACGAACTTTGCGCGCTGCGGCACGGCGAGATCTTCCAGCGTCTTCCAGTCGGCAAGTGCCTGACAGGGGTGATTGATCGCAGACTCGAGGTTGATCAAAGGTTTGTCGACGACGGCCGACATTGCGCGAAAAGCCGTCTCGGAAAGATCGTGCTTGAGGTCCTTGCCTTCGGCAAAGGTGCGTATGCCGAGCGCGTCCGCATATGAAGCCAGCACCGGCAAGCCCTCGCGCACGTGCTCCGCTGCAGCACCATTCATGGTGACGCCGAGCCTGCTTTCGAGCTGCCAGGTACCTTGTCCGGGCGTGATCACGAACGAGCTGCCGCCGAGTCGCATCATGCCGACCTGGAAAGACGACAGCGTACGCAGCGAGGGGTTGAACATCACGAGGCCGAGGATCTTGCCCGCGAGTGCGCGGGGTTCCGGGTGTGACTCGAGATGACGGGCGAGCGCGATGAGATCGAGGATCTCCTCGCGACTGAAATCGGCAAGGTCCAGAAAGCGTTTCATAGATCGCGCAATGCCTCGCGCAGCAGATCGACGTGAGTTTCTTTGAGGGTGTAGGGCGGAAGCAGGCGCAGCACGTGCGGATCGGCGCTGGTACCCGCGAGAATATTGCGCTCGAGCAGCGCCTTCTGAATTTCTTTGGCGGGCTTGGCGGTGATCAGGCCGTGCAGAAATCCGGCACCCTGATGTCCGGTAACCGGACCTACCGTGCAGGTATCCCTCAAGTATGTCGATACCCGACGTACATTTTCGAGCAGACCCTCGGTTTCGATGGCGTCGATCACAGCTTCGATGACGGCACAGGCCATCGGTCCGCCACCAAAGGTGGTGCCCAGCCCTTCGAGCTTGAGGGCTGCGGTCACGGGCGGTGTCATCAGCAGTGCACCGCAGGGAAAGCCATTGCCTAGTGCCTTGGCGGTGGTGAGCATGTCCGGAATCACATCATAGAAATTGGCGGCGAAAGGCTGGCCGCTGCGACCGACGCCGATTTGCACCTCGTCAAAGATCAGCAGCGCCCCGACTTCATCGCAGCGCGCACGCAGCGCGGCCAAAAACTCGCGTCCCATGTCGAAGGCGCCGCCCACGCCCTGTACGGGCTCGACGATGACCGCTGCCGTATTGGCGTCGACCTGTGCGGCGATGGCGCCAAGGTCACGACGCGGCACCCAGCCGATATCAAAAGGCGCACGCGGAAATTCGTACCACTTTTTGTCTGCACCCCAGGTGATGGCACCGGCTGCCGCAGTGCGCCCGTGGAACGCCCCTTCAATGGCAACGATTTTCGGGCGCCTCGTCATCTTGAATGCCATACGCAGCGCGTTTTCGTTGGCCTCGGCACCAGAATTGACAAAGAAAACGCTGTCGAAGGCGCCGCCCGCGAATTTGCTGAGGCGCGTGGCCGCGCGCACGCGCACGTCCATCGGCACGGCATTGCTCTGAAAATTGCAGGCCTCGGCTTGTTGGGTGAGGGCGCGAGTCCAACCCGCGTGGCGATAGCCGAGCGCGGCGACTGCGTGTCCGCCGTACAGATCGAGAATGCGGCGACCATCGCGCGTATGCAGCCAGACACCTTCCGCATCGACGACCTCGATGGGGTACTGGGCGAATACGGGAGCGAGATGATCGGCAGGGCTCATGGAAAGTTCTCGAGTTGAAAGTGGTTCAAGTCCAACCGGCGGCCGGCGCGGTGAGTCCGAGCGTCTCGGGAAAACCGAGCAGCCGATTCATCCATTGCATGGCACCGCCGGCAGCACCCTTGTTGAGGTTGTCCACCACGCACATCACGGCGACGGTGCGCCCATTAGTGGTCGCATGCAGATGGGCATAGTTGCTGGCCACGATATCTTTGACCCGTGGTGCGCTGTCGAGCACGCGCACGAACGGCGCCGCAGCATAGAACTCGTGCAGTTTTTCGAGCAGCACCTTGCCGGCAAGGCCCGCATGCGATCCAGTCAGCGTCGCCTGCACGGTGACATGGATGCCGCGTGCGAAGGGCCCTGAGTGCGGCACGAACGCGAAGTCGGCGGTGACTCCGCTCGCTGCTGCGGCACAGGCGGTGATCTCGGGAATATGCCGATGCACGAGGGCGTTGTAGGAATAGAGGTCGCTGTGTCGCGTCGGGTGGTGCGTGCCGTCGACCGGTTTGCGTCCGGAACCTGTGCTGCCGGTGACGCCGCTCACGAATAGCGTCGGCGTCACGAGGCCGAGCGACAGCAGCGGCACGCTTGCGAGCAGGGTCGCGGTGGCGAAGCAGCCGGGATGCGCCACATGCGGTGTCGGCGACGTGGCCAAATGCTCGGGTACGGCACAGGTGAAATCTTTGAGTCGTGACGGTGCGCCGTGCTCGTGCTTGTATACGGCGGCATAGGCTTTGGCGCTGGCATAGCGATAATCCGCGGAGATATCGACGACCCGGGGTTCCGTGCCGGCGGTCTCTGCGGCTTTCAACAAGCGATCGATCAGCGCAGCGCTCACACCATGCGGCGCTGCCGAAAAGAGCGCGCTGACGGGCAGGGCGGCAATCAGATTTGTCAGATCGCTCTCGGATACGAACCGCAGATCGCCAAGCACCGGCGCCAGGTGCGGAAAGGCCTTGGCAACGAGCTCGCCGGGCTGCGAGTCCGACATCACGCCTGCGATCTCGAGTTGCGGATGCGCAGCGACAAGTCGCAGCACTTCACCGGCCACATAGCCGGTGCCGCCCAAGATCAATGTCGGCACTCGGGTCACGAGGCAGCCACCACCGGGAAGCGTGCGCCGAGACCGATCGCCTCGATGACGCAGTCGCCGAGCGCTGCGCCATCGGCCAGCGCATTGAAGGCGGGCACCTTCATCTGCTCGCGGATGATGTCGACACCCACGGCGTTGTCTGTGGCCGGGCCCGTGACGGCGCAAGGCTCGACACTGAAGCGTTCGCGCAAAAGCTTGACGCCACCCCAAGCCGCGACGGGATCGTTCGCCGAGAGCACGACGCCGGTCAAGGCTTGGCGAATATCTGCGCAGTCGAGAATGGCGTCGACACCATAAGTGCCGAGAATGCCATCGCCGAGTTCAAAGACGATGACGTCGGGTTTCTTTGCGGCGATCTCGGTGATCATGGTGCGCGTCAGCGCAGGACCGACACTGCGTGTGGTCGTGATCACACCGAGGTCGGTGAAGATCATCGAGTGGCGTGCGCCAGCATCTTCCATGGCGAGGATGTCGCGGCGCAGTGAAACACCGGTCGCCTTGAAGCAGTCGACGATGAGTCCGCGGTGGCGCATGCGGCACACCAGTGCGCAGGCGGCGGCGGTTTTGCCGGCTTCCATGCAGGTTCCGGCGAGTGCGACGACCGGGACACCCTGCGGATCGAGGGTGGCCCCGAAGTCGAGCTTGCGATAACCCGCGCGTGCCGGCACGCCAATGCGTTCACCTAGATACGGGAAGGTGAGCACCACGCCGAGTACGCGACAATCGAAGGGCTTGCCCTTGTCGGGATTCGCGGAGTCGCAGATCCCGAGTACGCCACCGATGTTGAGCATCTGGATTACATCGCCTGCAGCGAGTTTTTCCGGGACGTGCCCCGAGTAACCGAAGAGCGCTTTGCGGTGTCCGAGCGCGCCCACGACGATGTCGCCCTTGTTGATCTTCGCCATGCGACCGCTAGTGAGCTCGAGCGTGTTGTAGCCCGACTTGTTGTTGAGAATCTCGACCACGACCACCACGCCTTCTTCCGAGGGCAGGTTGTCGGTAGCGATGCGTACCTCCTGACCGAGGCCACAGGCCTGGGTGATGGAGGCGATCTTGTCGACGACGATGGTTCTCATTTCTTTGCAGTCCCCTGCGTCCCGTGGTGGCTTGATGCCGCCGCGCGCTCTCCGGCGCGGCGATGGAAAACGCCGGTAAGGCCGACGATGCGTGAAAAACCCAAGGCGTCGGCCGCGGTCCATTCGCCCGTGGCTTCGCCGTAGACGCCTTTCGATGCCGCCATGAGTGACCACGGCGAATCGACGCCTTCGATGAACACCGAACCCGGGCGGAACAACACGTTGACTACGCCGGTCACCCGCCGCTGCGACTGCAGAAACAAGGCTTCGATATCGCGGCAGACCGGATCGAGTAGCTGTCCCTCGTGGACCCAGTCGCCATACGGGCCTGCGAGCATTTCTTTGATTCGCTGCTGCCGTGCGGTGAGCACGAGCTTTTCGAGTTCGCGGTGGGCATTGAGCAGGACTTCTGCGGCGGGTGCCTCGAAAGCCACGCGACCCTTGGTGCCGATGATGGTGTCGCCGAGATGAATGCCGCGGCCAATGCCGAATGGTCCTGCCAGCGACTCGAGTGTCTCGATGACTTCGACCGGCGACATCGTCTTGCCGTCGAGTCCAGCTGGCACGCCCTGCTCGAAATGCAGTACATGGCGTTCCGCGGCGCGCGGTGTGCTGAAAGCATCTTTGGAGAGCACCCAGGCATCATCGGGAATGCTGCCCGGCGAGGTCAGCGTTTCTTTGCCGCCGATGCTTACGCCCCAAAGGCCTCGGTTGATCGAATAGGCAGCACCGAAAGGCGGCACCGGCAGCTTGCGCTGCTGCAGAAACTCGAGTTCTTCTTGCCGCTTGAAGTGTCGATCGCGGACCGGCGCGATCACTTCGAGCTCGGGTGCCAACGTACGCAGCGCGACTTCGAAGCGCACCTGATCGTTGCCCGCCGCCGTGCAACCGTGCGCGATGCTGCCGGTGCCGAGCTCACGGGCCATCAGCGCAATTTTTTGCGCCTGCATCACGCGCTCGGCGCCGACACAGAGCGGATAGAGCTGACCGCGGCGCACGTTGCCCATGATCAGAAAGCGCAATACCTGCTCAAAATAATCGGCACGTGCATCGATCTGGTGGTGCGCACTCGCGCCGAGCGCGAGCGCGCGTTCTTCGAGCGTCTTGGCTGTGGCAGCGTCGATGCCACCCGTATCCACGGTGACCGTGATGATCGGGCGTTGGTATTGCTCCTTCAGCCACGGCACGAGGAAAGAGGTATCCAGGCCGCCGGAGTAGGCGAGAACGATGGGTTGCGACATGGGAAATCCTTGAAGCGAATGCGTCAGACGCGGAAGAGCTCGCGCAGTCGCGTGACCACGATCGCCTGCGCCGCCGCGGTATCGGTGGCAATGAAAATGGTGTCGTCGCCCGAAATGGTGCCGACGATCTCCGGCCAATCGGCCTTGTCGATGGCAATCGCCACGCTCTGTGCCGCACCGACCGTGGTGCGCAGCACCGTCAGTGAGCTGCCTGCCGTGGCGACTCCGCGAACGAATTGCCGCAGCGTGCCGAAATCATCGAGCGCCCGCTGGTTGGCATCGGGCGGCAGATAGCGTCCACCGGCCTTCAGCACCCCGAGATCGCGCAGGTCGCGACTGACCGACGACTGTGTGACCTCGTAACCCTCGCGCTTCAAAAGATCGACGAGCTCGCCCTGCCGGCGCACGGCCGCGCTGCGCAGCAGGCGCAGGATGGCGCTTCGACGGTCGGATTGGTGCAGGTCCGTATGCATAAAAGTGCGCGTATTTTGCATATTCATGCGCAACAGTCAATACGCGGCCATCAACAGCCCGCCGCCCTGCCGAGCAGGGGTGTTACAGCGGTGGAAGTGACCCTGAGCGCGGGGCTGGAGCGTGGGGGTCAGCCGGCCTTGATGGCGGCGATGCGCTCGACCATCGGCG